>Ga0102940_1001989_pt1 | contig 12594 bp, 11 predicted proteins | sample SalPonR2_C_D1_MG_FD_78215 | JGI IMG/M metagenome (GOLD analysis project Ga0102940, IMG submission 78215) | Salt pond soil microbial communities from South San Francisco under conditions of wetland restoration - Salt Pond MetaG R2_C_D1_MG | ecosystem: Environmental > Aquatic > Marine > Intertidal...
CTTAAAACTGACCCCACTGCTAAGCACAGCAATAATCTCGGTATTATAAGCCATTTTTGAGGTAAAGAAAATAACGGCAATAAAGGTAAAGAGCGAACTAAATAGATTAGCAAAGTAGGGAATAAAGTTCAAATAATAGTCAAAGACAATCTCATTCAAAGGAGCTTCCCGCTCAATAAATTCATCTAATTTCTCTGCTACATCAAAAACAATCGCGATACTAATAATAAGAAGAATGGAGAAGAAGTAGGTCCCCAGGAACTTCTTAATAATATACCGATCAATGCGTTTTATGGCAAATGTATTTCTCATATTCTACGGCCGAGTTTTTCTACCATGCTATTTTTCCACTGCGCAAAGCTACCTTGCTGTATCTGTCGGCGAGCCTCCCCAACCAACCAAAGATAGAAACTCAAATTATGAAGGCTGGCAATCATGGATCCCAACATCTCTTTTGATACAATCAGATGACGAAGATACGCTTTTGTATACATCTGGTCAACATACGAGGCGCCGTCGACTTCAAGGGGCGTAAAATCCTTCTCCCACTTTTTGTTTTTGATGTTGATAATGCCCTCGCGGGTAAACAACATCCCATTTCGCCCATTTCGTGTGGGCATAACACAATCGAACATATCCACTCCTCGACTAATAGCTTCAAGAATATTTACCGGAGTACCCACCCCCATCAAATAGCGAGGTTTATCCTCAGGTAGGATCTCATTCACTACATCAATCATGTCGTACATGGCTTCGGCTGGCTCACCTACCGAAAGGCCGCCAATGGCATAACCATCGCGCAGGTGTGTGGCAACTTCCTGTGCCGACTCACGACGGAGATCTTCATACACACTCCCCTGCACTATTGGAAAGAATGTTTGTTTATGGTCATAAAGCGGCTCGGTAGCGTCAAAACGGTCAATACCACGCTTAAGCCATCGATGGGTCATCTGCATCGATTTTTTGGCATACGCATAATCACACGGATAAGGTGTGCACTCATCCAGGGCCATAATAATATCGGCACCTATTATGCGTTGGGTGTCCACTACATTTTCAGGCGTGAACAAGTGTTTTGAACCGTCGATATGCGACCGGAAATGTGCGCCTTCTTCGGTAAGCTTTCGGTTATCGCTTAGAGAAAAAACCTGATAACCCCCACTGTCGGTTAATATGGGCTTATCCCAATTGATAAAACGGTGTAAACCGCCGGCCTGTTTCAGAATTTCCAATCCGGGACGGAGAAACAAATGGTATGTATTGCCTAGTATTATTTGTGCTTTTACATCTTCGGTCAACTCCTTCTGCGACACGGCTTTTACGCTCCCCACTGTACCTACAGGCATAAATATGGGGGTTTGTATACGGCCGTGATCTGTTATCAACTCGCCGGCGCGTGCTTTTGTTTTGGTATCCTGTTGCTGCAGCTCAAACTTCATCACTATCTGTTTATCGTTCTTCAACATTTACTTTCGGGCTCAAAGATAATACTATTTATCAAGTTGCATTTTGCAATTAAATAAACGTGGCAACTTGCAATAGAAAAAAATGTTTTCTAAAATTGTCATGGCTAAAACTAACCATGTGGAATACTTAAACTACATAATGGCGCATCCGCGCATGACAGTGCTGATAATTGGCGGCTTAATGCTACTGATACAGCTATACTATTATCTATACTATTATCTGCGCATTTTTGGCGTAAGCAAACCTAAAGATGCCGAATCTCATAATCCGCCATTGTCGGTTATCATTTGTGCACGCGACGAGGATGAAAATTTGCGTAACCATCTGCCACCAATTTTGGAACAAGCCTATCCAAACTATGAGGTAATTGTGGTAGACGACTGCTCAACAGACGATACCGAGGCAGTACTAAATGGATTTGCGCAAAAATATCCGCACTTTCGTGTCACCCGAATAAAACAGGACGACAACTTTTCGCATGGCAAAAAGTTGGCTTTAACTGTGGGCATTAAAGCAGCAAAGAATAATTGGCTGGTATTTACAGATGCCGATTGTCGGCCTGCATCAAAGAACTGGTTGCGCTCATTAAGTGCTTGCATGAAACCAGGCAAGGAACTTGTGCTGGGCTATGGAGGTTATGAAAAAGAGGGAGGTTTACTAAACAGTCTCATTCGCTACGAAACCCTGTTTATCGCCCTGCAATACTTCACCTTCTCGGCTGCCCGTCGCACCTACATGGGTGTAGGACGCAACCTGGCTTATACGAAAGATCTTTTTTTCAAAAACAAAGGTTTTGCCAGCCATTACCAGTTGGCTTCAGGCGATGATGATTTATTTGTACAACAAGCCACTACTGAGCGAAACACAGCTCGCTGTGCCGATCCGGATGCCTTTACCTATTCGGTACCCAAACGCTCGTTTGCTGCCTGGAATTCTCAAAAGCGTCGTCATTTAACCACCTCTGGGCACTACAAACCAAGCATACGCCGACGATTGGCATGGGAGCCATTAAGCCGGGTGCTGTTTTGGGCAAGTATTGTAATGAGTTTATTGTGGTTCCCCAGTTTCTGGCCATATATTGCAGGAGCAGCTGCGCTTCGTTGGTTATTCCAGATAATTGTACTGGCCAAAACAACCCGTCAGCTCAACGAAAAAAAACTTTTTTTCCCAGCTTTGGGATATGACATATTAATTCCTTTTCTTTATTTTTACTTTTGGGCTCACAATTTAATCTCAGTAAAACCAAATCGATGGAAGTAAATCCCAATCTTTCGGACAAGGCAAAACTCGACTATAAACTTGTACAACAAGCTGTAAGTGGTGATGAGCGGGCCTACGCTGAATTGATGGAAAGATACAAAGACGCCATTTATTACATGCTCTTAAAGATGATCAACAACAAGAGCGATGCCGAGGATCTAACCATCGAGGCCTTTGGGAAAGCTTTCAAGAATCTGGAACAATACACACCAAATTACGCATTTAGTACCTGGCTTTTTAAAATCGCCACCAACAACTGCATCGATTTTATCCGCAAGAAAAAAGCCAACATGGTCTCGCTCGATCAATCAAACGACGACCAAGAAAACACTTTCACAGCGCCCCTGCAAGCCGATGGGCTGGATCCCGAAGAGGACATGATTAAGCACCAACGCAAGAGCCTGATGCGCGAGGTTGTGGGTAAATTAAAACCCCGCTACCGCACTTTGGTAGAGCTACGCTATTTTAAAGAGTATAGCTACGAGGAGATTGCCAATGAGCTGGATCTGCCCATTGGAACAGTTAAAGCCCAACTTTTCCGTGCACGTGAATTACTATTCAACATCTTAAAGCACAAAAATCCAAACATCCGCTAAGTTGCTATGAGCGATTTTTCCGTTTTTGAAAGCTACTTCCCCAACCTTACACCTTTACAAAAAGAACAATTTGGGAAGATAACCGACCTTTATACCTATTGGAACCAACGCATAAATGTGGTTTCGCGCAAAGACATCGACAACCTGATGGAAAAGCACGTACTGCATTCACTGGCCATAGCAAAAGTGCTTGCATTTGCACCGGGCACCAAGGTACTGGATATAGGAACAGGTGGCGGATTTCCGGGCATTCCCCTGGCCATATTGTTCCCCGACTGTAAATTTCACCTGGTAGACTCTATCGCCAAGAAGATAAAGGTAGTTGAAGAGGTGGCGGCCGCCTTGGAATTAAAAAATGTAACAGCTGAACAGAAGCGGGCCGAAAAGCTTAAGGGTTCTTATCATTTTGTGGTCAGCCGGGCTGTTACCGAGTTCAACCGTTTTTACGCATGGATTCATCAACGGATAGACCAAAAGGACCAGTTCAACAGCTTACCCAACGGGATTCTCTATTTAAAGGGTGGTGATCTATCCGAAGAGATGGAACGATTTGCCAGGAAAGTCAGCTACTACCCTATTGCTGATTTCTTCCAAGCACCTTTCTTTGAGACAAAAAAAGTGGTCTATCTGCCAATTTAATTTTGAAAAGCTTTTGCAATAATTAAAAAAAAGTTACTTTTGCAGTTCCAAATAAACAGGTAAATAACTTAGAAAAAATATTTTCCGATGAAACGTACATTTCAACCTTCAGTAAGAAAGAAGAAAAACAAACACGGGTTTCGTTCACGAAATGCCTCGGTAAACGGACGAAAAGTATTATCTGCCCGACGTGCAAAAGGACGCAAAAGATTAACTGTTTCAGACGGTATCGTTCACAAGAAATAAGCGAAAAACCAAATCTCTTATATGGAAGGACGTTGTTAACGTCCTTTTTTTGTATCCGCTTGCCAAATTTTGTTTTAAGCGCTGTATATTCGCATTGAATCATTTTGCAAATAACAGGTTACCTCAAGGCCAATAGTTATGAATCAACAGCTTAAAGAGATGCTTACCGATAGTGCAAGCTCGCATCCCAACCACGAGCTCATAGGGAAAGTATTGCAAAATAAGCGGCTGACGCCCAATGAGGGCAAGCAGCTTTATCAGATGGACCTTCCCCTTTTGGGCATGCTTGCCACCTACGTGCGCGAGCAAAAAAACAACCACGATGTGTACTTCAACCACAACATTCACATCGAGCCCACCAACATCTGTGTGTACGACTGCCATTTCTGTTCTTATCATCGTAAGGCAAATGAGGATGGGGCTTGGAGTTTCACCAATGAGCAGATGTTAGAAAAAGTTGAGGAGGCTACACACAAAGGTATTACAGAAGTGCATATTGTGGGAGGTGTACACCCCGATCGCGACATCCATTATTACGGAGAATTGATTGAGCGCATACGCAAAGCATATCCAAAGATACACATCAAAGCATTTACAGCCGTGGAGATTGACTTCATGTGCAAAAAAGCACACATGTCGTTGCATGATGGGTTTCAATATTTGAAAGCTCGTGGACTGGGTTCACTTCCCGGTGGAGGAGCAGAGATATTTAACCCTGAAGTACGCAAAAAAGTGTGCCACGAAAAATCCAATGGCGATGATTGGTTGCGCATACATGAGGAAGCACACAAACAAGGATTGCACTCCAATGCCACCATGCTATACGGACACATCGAGACAACCGCCGATCGCATCAATCACCTCACACAATTACGCAACTTGCAGGACAGCACCAAAGGATTCAACGCCTTTATTCCGCTGAAATTTAAAAATGCCAACAACAGGCTCTCACACATTTCCGAAGCCACTATGCTGGAGGATATGAAAAACTATGCCGTATCGAGAATTTACCTCGACAACATTGCACACATAAAAGCCTATTGGCCTATGATTGGCAAGGATGCTGCACAGTTGTCGCTATCCTTTGGAGTGGACGATTTAGACGGCACCATCGAAGACAGTACTCGTATATACTCTATGGCCGGTGCTAAAGACAAAAATCCGGCAATGCATACCAACGATCTGGTACATTTGATCCACCAGGCGGGCTATACAGCTGTTGAACGCGACACATTATATAAGCCATTACAGAGATTTGCACCTGAAGACGACAAAAATATTTCTGAATCTTAATGCATAATTTTATCTTTGCTTTGTCGTTTGTCTACTAAACAGCAGCGCGACAACACAAAAGAGAAATACATTTGAACGCTAACTAAACGCATATCCAGTGAAGTTCGTAACCTTTATTACCAGCAAACTATTCCTAAAGCATCTAGCCATTTCTGTTGGCGTTGCTATTGCACTTGTCCTCCTTACTTTGTTAGCTCTGCGCATTTACACTCATCATGGGCAGACCATTGATGTCCCCGAACTCACCGGGCTTACCATCGAGGAGGCCAAAGAAAAGGTAGAAAAAAAAGAGTTACGCTTTGATCTGGTTGACTCGGTATACAACAGCGAACGAAAAAAAGGAACCGTTATCGATCAAAACCCACGTGCCGGATTTCAGGTAAAGAAAAACCGACGCATACTCATTACCAGCAACGCCTTTAACCCTGAGAAGGTGAAGATGCCCAATGTGGTAGGCGTATCACACCGCCAGGCAAAGTCGATGCTAAAAAGCGTGGGACTGGAAGTGGGTAAGCTGATACACGTCCCCGATATTGCCATTAACAATGTATTAAGACAACAGCTGGATAAAAAGGAGATAACGCCGGGAGAAATGATTGAGAAGGGAACCAAGATTGACCTGGTACTAGGTAGCGGACTAAGCAACGAGCGAACAGCGGTACCTGATCTTCACGAATACTCCTACATGGAAGCCCGTGACCGACTTATCAGAGCAGCCCTGAACGTGGGCGCAACTATTTATGACGAATCGGTACAAACCGACAAGGACAGCGCCCGGGCAAAAGTATGGCGTCAATATCCCAGTTATCGTAAAAACAGGCAAATACGACTTGGCACTTCAGTGGATCTTTGGCTTAGTGTTGACTCCACCCTGTTTATGCCCGACACAACTGAACTTATCGACACAACTTTAATATCAGAGGATGATCTACAGCTGGATTAAACGATTGGTGGCAGCGTTTGTGCTGGTGTGCTCAGGTTTTATGGCCCAGGGACAGGAGCACTACATCCCGCTATCGCGACAGCTAAAAAATACCGCAACACAGGCACCTGTAAAAAGCCCGCGTCTTAAACAACAAACAGCCCTAAGCCTGCCGTTTATCGATGACTTTGCCCGACCCCAATCGACACCTGACTCTGAATTGTGGACCGACCAATATGCCACCATCAACAACCAGTATGTAAACGCTTTTTACACCATAGGCATTGCCACACTCGACGCCTTCGACCAGGATGGATACCTGTACGAATCGGCCAGCCAAAATAGCTTCCAGGCCGACAAACTTACCTCGCAACCTATTGACCTAAATTATACTGCAAACGACAGTCTTTACCTCAGCTTCTTTTTCCTGCCAAAAGGATTACTTGATGCACCGGAAGCAATCGACTCGCTGATTGTTGAGTTTTATGCACCTGCCCAAGACATCTGGCAAACTGCATGGCAGGCGAGCTTTAGCATGAGCAGCAGCGACACAACCCTTACCACAAACAACCTTTTGGCCAATCGCATACAAAAACGATCAGGAGCTCTGTGTCTGGACCAGTTTCACCCGGTAATGCTGCCCATCAAAGCAGAACAGTATTTGCAAAGCGGATTCCGCTTTCGCTTTCGAAACAAAGCTTCTATAAGCTATGACAATGATCTACAAAGCAGAACAGGCAATGTGGATTTGTGGCACCTGGACATGGTTTACCTGAACCAGCAACGCACACAGGCCGACTCAGTAATTGACGATGTAGCCATCAGCCGTAGGTTAAACCCGTTGCTGCGCAATTACCGCTCTTTGCCATGGACGCATTTTTCGCGTGCCAATGCTTATGAAATGTACGACAGCATTTTTGTTACCTACCGCAACACAGGGAACCAAACCATCAACTTTAGCCGCGAATTTGCCATTGTTGATCTTTACAACAACAACCCGCCTTATACCTTTACAGGAGGAACAGGCGATGACATAGCTCCGGGTGTTGAAGAGACCTACCCCCGGCGAACAAATTACATTTTCCCTTTTGAGGAACAACAAGATTCGGCAGCATTCCGTGTTACCGCATGGCTTGTTACCGACGAATTTGCCTACAACCAGCCCTACCGATGGAACGACACCATTAGTTATGTGCAAGAGTTCAAAAACTACTATGCCTACGACGATGGTACTGCCGAAGGAGGCTACGGGCTCTCCGGTGCGGGCACGCGAAACGGCGAGGTGATGGTGAGATTCCAAAGTTATAAGCGCGACAGCTTGCAGGGGGTGAATTTTTACTTTAACAAAAGCCTCAACCAAAGCAACCAGGTGTATTTTACACTGGTGATTCGTGAGGTACGGGAAGATGGCATGCCTGGCGAAATAATATATGAGCAACCCGGCAATTTTACAGAATATACCGACCAAGCAGGTGCTTTTACTTACTACCCACTGGAAGAACCTTTTTTAATTGAAGGCAATTTCTACCTGGGATGGCGCAAGACAAGTGAAGAGATGCTCAATGTCGGGCTGGATTTAAATACAGAAAATGAGCCAAACCGATACTACCTGCTCAATGGCAATTGGTCGGTTTCAGCCATTTCCGGCGCCTTGCTTATGCGTCCGGTTATGGGGCGGAAAGATTTGGCGACACATACTGAAGAATTACCACTGCTTCCCGCAAACAAAGGGAGAGTTTACCCCAATCCGGCCAGCAATTACCTACAGGTAGATCTTCCCGAAAAAAACATTGACGCCATAAAAATCATCGATGCCTCGGGTCGCTTATGCAAGCAATGGCAACAACCATCGGGCCCGCTTCCGATTTCCGATTTACGAGAGGGTATTTACGTACTTATTATTTCGCAGGGCAGCCGGCAAGTAACCCACAAGATTATTATTTCACGATAGAAAAATTATACACATGCAGCAAGAGGGGAACCTGAATGACTTTCAGGAGCAGGAACAAGATCAGGAGCTATTCGAACACCACAGTTTTATTGCAGATAAAGGACAAAGCCCTTTACGGGTAGACAAGTTTTTGGGCAACAAAATAGAAAATGCTTCGCGCAATAAAATTCAGTCGGCAGCCGAGGCGGGCAACATACATGTAAATGGTACTCCGGTTAAGTCGAACTACAAGGTAAAACCCGGCGATCAGGTAGCTGTGGTAATGGCCTATCCGCCACGGGAGATTGAGTTGATACCTCAGGACATTCCGCTGGATATTGTATTTGAAGACGACCACCTGATTGTGGTAAACAAAAAGCCCGGCATGGTGGTACATCCTGGCTATGGGAACTACTCCGGCACACTGGTAAACGCATTGGTGCATCACCTGAAAGATTTGCCGCTGTTTCAATCGGGCGAGCAACGTCCCGGATTGGTACACCGGATTGACAAAAACACCTCGGGTTTGCTGGTGATTGCCAAAACCGAGCAAGCCATGAACCACCTGGCAGGACAGTTTTTCCATAAAACTTCCGAGCGCGAATATGTGGCAATGGTTTGGGGAATCCCCAAAGAGCGGGAAGGCACCATCACAGGCCATATTGGTCGTAGCCTAAAAAACCGCAAGGTGATGACCGTATTCCCCGATGGTGAATATGGCAAGCATGCCGTAACCCACTACGAGGTACTCGAGGAGCTGGGCTATATTTCCGTAGTAAAATGCCGGTTGGAAACCGGTCGTACACACCAAATACGTGCACACTTCCGATACCTTGGCCACCCATTATTCAACGACAACGAGTATGGCGGTGACCTGATTCTGAAAGGAACCACCTTTACCAAATACAAGCAGTTTGTACAAAACTGTTTCAACATTTTGCCACGCCAGGCCCTGCATGCCAAATCGCTGGGCTTTGAACACCCTGCAACAGGCGAGCGCATGCTGTTCAACTCCGAAATTCCGGCCGACATGACCGAAGTAATGGAGAAATGGCGCAGATACCTGGCAGGTCGCACCGAGGCCCTGGAGGAAGAAGAGGAGTAATACTATTTGCCAAAAGCATACAAAAGCTAATCTTCCTGAACCTATGGGAGGTTAGTTTTTTATTTAGCTTCAATTGGCAAAATCGCTGGCAACAAATCGGTTACAAACCGACACACACTTTTTTTTCGACTCAATAAAAGAAATTGTATATTTTTTCGCTCTTCTGCGCAACCTTTGCACAATCTTTGCCGTCTACTCATCAAACGCATATTTGGGGATAGTAAAACGTATTCCGTCGTGGTTCTTCAAAATGCATTATCAGACATACCTTATTTCCGGGCTGAGTTTCTCAGCCCGATTTTTTTTGCCCATCTTTACCGGTCAATCCAAAGGGACCAATAGCACCTATGAAAGCATTAATGAACTGGAGTGGTGGCAAAGATTCAGCGCTGGCCTTACACCTCTTGCAACAACAAAAAACAGCAAAATTACTCTGTTTACCACCATCAACAAAGCTTTCCAACGCATATCCATGCACGGAGTGCGTATGCCTCTGCTGCAGGCGCAGGCACAAGCGCTGGATTTGCCCCTGGAAATTGTCGACATTCCCGAACAGGTGAGTATGGAGCAGTACAACCAAATCATGCACCAGGCATTAACTGAATTTAAACAACAGGGAATTACCCACTCGGTTTTTGGCGACATTTTTCTGGAAGATCTGAAAGCCTACCGCGAAGCGCAGCTGCAAAAATTGGGATTTGAAGCGCTTTTCCCGCTTTGGGGTAAGCCAACCCGCCAGGTGATGAAGGAATTTTTGGAGCTGGGATTCAAAACCATTGTGGTGGCTGCAAATGCCAGGCTGCTCGACAAGTCGTTCGTGGGGCGCGTAATCGACAAGCAGTTTCTGGAAGATCTGCCCGAAAACGTAGACCCCTGCGGCGAAAATGGGGAGTTTCACACCTTTGTATTCGACGGCCCCAACTTTGCTGAGCCCGTACCTTTTCAAACAGGCAGAACCGTACTCAAAACCTACGAACACAGCGAGGAGGTAGCGTGGGACAACCAATTTTGGTTTTGCGATTTGCTACCGATAGCATAAAACAGGATTAGGGATGAAGTGAAAAGGATAATGTGTGGATCATTTCCAGAAGAATTTGATGTGGATTACGACCCAAAATATCTTTTCGAATGGCATGATGATTTATAAATATCAGGGCTACGCCCCTATATTAACATTATTCAAAAATTACTACTACGAAGATATTAGGGCTAACGCCCCCTTTTTTAAGACAGAACTACATAACTCCGCATTAAGTATCGGCTACAAAAGCGAATAACTGGCAAGATTGGGCCGGAATATGCGACGACAACAGGGTGAGAAACCTGGCTTATGGCAGACCCATGACGATTTTACAATTTGTTGCCGGAATAGAATACAAAAGGCCCTAGCCTTCCATTCACCAATATAATTTTGGGCTTTCCAACATGCCAGTCTCCTCATTACTTATATTTATGGGCAAAGCCTGCCTTGCAATCTATAACCAGCGCCAAACTACCTAATCGGCGTTAATTATTTATAGCAATTCCAGATAATTTTTTTTACCGCAAAAAAACGAGACGTTCGTCACCAAAAAAAAAGCATTTATCATAAGCCCCGTTACATTTGAAACGAATACCCCACAGGTCCGTTACATCACTTACATTACCTAACCATCTAGTAAAATGCAGGAACGGAAACTTCGAAAAATTGAAGATGAAGAGTGGAGGAAAATCCCATTTGCCGATAAGGACTATTACGTGAGTAACTACGGAAGAGTAAAAAGCTTTTGTTACGACAAAGTGGAGGGACGCATTCTCAAACCCGGATCAACCAAGGGATTTCATACGGTAACTTTCAAATCGAAAGGCAAAAAGCGAACTTTTCTGGTACACAAACTGGTAGCCGAACTATTTGTTGAGAAACCCTCGGCAGATCACACCATCGCCATCCATCTCGACTGGAACAAGCGCAACAATTACCACACCAACCTGCAATGGATGACCAAAGAGGACTCCTACAAACGCATCATGCCGCGCTTACAGGAGATAAACAAAACCAAGAACAAAGGCATCATACGCAACAGCAAGTTGAAGCCCGAAGATGTGGCCATGCTAAAGAGTATGCTGGGCAAGGGTGTTAAGCAAAACGTGGTGGCACGGCTGTTCTCCATTAGCGAGATGCAGGTTACACGCATCAAGCGTGGCGAAAACTGGAGCAAAATAGAAGCGCACGCCAATTAATTGCGTCAATTCACGCCTGTGAGTGGCAATATTTTTCACCGATTATGTATTTTTGAAAATGAATCATGCAACGGGTGGGTTATTCCCCAACCCATTGGTTGAATAAAAACAGAAATACAACACCATGAAGAAAAATATAGCCATCGTTTCCGGAGGGAACTCCTCGGAGTACGGCGTATCCATCAACAGTGCAGCTCAGGTTGAATCAGTGCTCGACACCACACTTTACAATGTGTACAAAGTGGTAATACGTGGCGACGATTGGGTGGTATCGAGTGCCACAGCCTGCGACATTCCCATTGACAAATCCGACTTCAGCTTCCGTTTGAACAATCAGAAGACCACCTTCAATTGTGCATTGATAATTATACACGGAACACCCGGCGAAAATGGGATTTTACAGGGCTATTTCGAGATGCTTAATATCCCCTACACTACTGCCGGCATATTGGCTTCATCGCTCACCTTTAACAAGGTATTTACCAAAAACTACCTGAAGCAATTCAATATCCCTACTGCCGAATATGTATTGGTAACAAAAGCCAAACACCCCACAACCGATGAAATACTGGCAAAAACGGGCCTGCCCTGCTTTGTAAAACCCAACAAGGGAGGCTCAAGCTTTGGCATCACAAAAGTAAAAACGGCCGAAGCACTTCAGCCCGCTATCGATAAAGCTTTTGAAGAGGACAGCGAAGTACTGATTGAGCAGTTTTTGGAAGGAACCGAATTGACTTGTGGTGTAATGAAGACCCAAAAGAAAAGCTATTTGTTGCCACCTACCGAAATTGTGAGCAAAAACGAATTTTTCGACTACGAAGCTAAGTACACCAAAGGCATGGCCGATGAGATAACACCTGCCCCCATCAGCAAAGCGCTGGAAAAGGAGATTCAGGAACTCTCCTCTTTCATATAC
>Ga0102940_1001990_pt1 | contig 12591 bp, 10 predicted proteins | sample SalPonR2_C_D1_MG_FD_78215 | JGI IMG/M metagenome (GOLD analysis project Ga0102940, IMG submission 78215) | Salt pond soil microbial communities from South San Francisco under conditions of wetland restoration - Salt Pond MetaG R2_C_D1_MG | ecosystem: Environmental > Aquatic > Marine > Intertidal...
CAGTTCGAGATTACGAATCTGGCGCATGACTTGGGCATCACCACCGTCTACGTGACGCACGACCAAACCGAGGCGTTGACCATGTCCGACCGTGTTGCCGTCTTCGACGATGGTCGCATTCAACAGCTGGCGCCACCCGATGAGCTTTACGAAAGCCCGGAAAACAGCTTCGTCGCGCAGTTCATCGGCGAGAACAATACGCTTGAAGGCACCATCAAGGAAATCAACAATGGCCTTGCGTTGGTTGAGCTTGATGACGGTGAACTGATTGATGCCAAGCCCGTGAATGTCAGCAAACCGGGCGAGCGCACAACCATTTCGATCCGCCCTGAGCGCGTTGAGGTGGACACGGCGAAGCTGGGCGAAAACGCTCATACGCTGAAGGCCGAGGTGGCCGAGTTCATTTACATGGGTGATGTCTTCCGCACGCGTCTGAAGGTTGCGGGCAAGGACGATTTCATCATCAAGACCCGAAACTCGGCGGACCAACAGCGCCTGCAACCTGGCCAGCAAGTCGAAATTGGTTGGTTGCCGCAGGATTGCCGCGCCCTCGACGCGGTATAATTTAACAGTATTCACAGCCCAGACGGGCTGTGATGAGCCTGAGGCCATGCTGTTTTCACCCGTGACACTTGGCCCGAAATGTAAAACGGGATGATACTTGGGAGTATGACATGAAACTCACAAAGACCCTTATGGCTACCACTGCTTTGACGGTGACTGCTGTGGCGGCCCACGCCGAAGACATGGCGGACTCGATGACGCTCGTCTCGTGGGGCGGTGCGTATCAGGACAGCCAACAAAACGCCTACGCCGAGCCTTACAAAGAGATGAATGACGGCCTTGAAGTGGTCTGGGATGAAAGCTCGAACGAGGCTGTGGCCAAGCTGCGCGCCATGGACGAAGCCGGCAATGTGACATGGGACGTGGTTGACGTGGTTGCGGCCGACGCGATGCGCCTCTGTGATGAGGGCCTTGCCATGGAGATCGACCCGGATGAGGTTCTGGCGCCAGCACCAGACGGGACGTCCGCAGAAGATGATTTCGGCGATCTTCTGGTCAGCGACTGCTTCATTCCCCAGATCGTGTATTCGACCACCTTTGGATACCGCACCGACATGGTCCCTGAGGGCGTAGACGCCCCGGATGAAATCTGCGACGTTTGGGATACCGAGACCTATCCCGGCAAGCGCAGCCTTGAAAAGCGCCCGATCAACAACATGGAATGGGCCTTGCTGTGTGACGGTGTTGCTAAGGATGAAGTCTATGACGTTCTTGCCACCGAAGAAGGCCAACAACAGGCTCTCGACAAGCTGGACGAGATCAAGGACGACGTGATCTGGTGGTCCGCCGGTGCCGACACGCCGCAGCTTCTGGCCGATGGCGAAGTCTTCATGGGCTCGACCTACAATGGGCGTCTGTTCAGCGTGATCGAAGAGCAGGATCAGCCGGTTGCGATGATGTGGGACGCTCAGGTGTTCGACCTTGACGGTTGGATCATTCCGGCGAACCTGCCCGAAGAGCGTCTGGCCCGTGCGCTTGACTTCATCTACTTCGCCACCGACACGCAGCGTCTTGCAGATCAGGCCAAGTACATCTCGTACGGCCCGGCCCGTGCCTCCTCGGCACCGCTGGTTGGTCAGCACGCGGACCTGGGTATCGACATGGCACCGCACATGCCGACCGACCCGGAGAACGCCAAGAACACATTCCTCTACAACTATGAGTTCTGGGCTGACTACCGCGACGACATCGACGCAAAGTTCCAAGCATGGCTGGCTCAATAATCCGGCCCGTCGCTTGATATAATTCGAGAGGGCCGTGCGCGGCCCTCTCATCCCACAAAAAGAAATCACAAACGGGGACAAGATGAGCGATACCACCGATACCGGCCGGGTTCTGGCCGCTGACGGCACACCGCTGAAGCGAAGCCTGAATCGCGCGCTCAGACGGCAGAAGTTGCGCGCCCTCGGGTTGATCGCGCCGCTGCTGATCTTTGTTCTTGTCACCTTTATCGCGCCGATCGCGGATATGCTTTTCCGCTCGGTCGAAAACCAAATCGTTTCCAACACGCTGCCCGGCACCGTCCAACAACTGGAGGCTTGGGATGGAATCTCTGATGAGGCCCCGGACGAGGCGGTCTACGAGGCGCTTTACTACGATATGTTCCTTGCCGCAGAGGCCAAGGAGCACACGCGTCTTGGAACGCGACTGAATTATGAAGAAACCGGCGTTTCCTCGCTTTTCCGCTCATCGGGCCGTAGCGTCGATGACATCGGCGAAGACTACATTGACGCTCTCGAAGACCTCAACGAAGCTTGGGAGGACGAGAGTTTTTGGTACACGCTCATGAGCGGTGGCGAGGACGCGGCGAAAAACAGCGGTCTGCTTGAAGAAGAACGGGACCGGCTGGCCAGTCTCACAAGCGATGACTTTGGTGGCGACATCGGCTTTGTGCCGGGTCAGGAAATGTCCGATCTTTTGCCGAATACGGCACGTGCTTACACATCCTTTGCATTGTTCACAGTTATTGCCGATGAAGACGTCGTTGCCGAGGAAGAGCCCTGGGAGGCCGTCAAGATCGCCTTGGTGCAAGATCTCAAGCGTGGCGTGGACCTTGCCGGATACAGTGGTTTCGGCGCGGATGAATTGCGCGCTGCCCAAGATATGTTGGCCGAGCAACCGGACATCGCGTTCAAGGAAGCCTTTCTTGAAATGGACGAGGATTGGGGTGACACGGACAACTGGCGCACCATTCAGGTCTACAGCCCGCCGTTCACCACGGGCTACTTCTTGAACGCCATTGATATGCAGAAAGGGACCGACGGTCCCGAAGCGCGCCCCGATAATCAGCAGATTTACATCATGCTGTTCAAGCGGACGCTGTTCATGTCACTGATGATCACCGGCAGTTGCATCTTGTTGGCCTATCCAGTGGCTTACCTGTTGTCGAACCTGCCAATGCGCTCAGCAAATCTTTTGATGATCCTCGTGCTTCTGCCTTTCTGGACGTCACTGCTGGTTCGAACGTCGGCGTGGAAGGTGATGCTGCAACAACAAGGCGTGATCAACGATACACTGGTCTGGTTGGGCCTTGTCGATGACGCCAGCAGATTGATCATGATCAACAACCAGTTCGGTACGATCGTGGCAATGACGCACATCCTTCTACCGTTCATGATCCTGCCGATGTATTCGGTGATGTCGACGATCCCGCCGTCCTACGTCCGTGCGGCGCGCAGCCTTGGGGCCACCAACTGGACATCCTTCTGGCGGGTTTATTTCCCGCAGTCGGTGCCGGGTATAGGCGCGGGGTCAATCCTCGTCTTCATCCTCGCCATTGGCTACTACATCACGCCGGAAATCGTCGGTGGTACGACAGGTACCTTCATCTCCAACCGGATTGCCTACCACATCTCAAGCTCGCTTAACTGGGGCTTGGCGGCGGCCTTGGGGTCGATCCTGCTGGCGGCGGTTCTGATCCTCTACTGGGCCTACGACAAGATCGTCGGCATCGACAACGTGAAGCTGGGGTAACGGATATGACGATTACCATGATTGAACCGAAACCCGTGTCCTTTGTTTGGCCTGTGGTTGCAGCAGCGGGGGCCTTCGCAGGCCTTTTCGTGGGCACCGCACAGGGCAACAGCCTTCTGGGTGTTGTCGGTGGCGCGATTATCGCCGCAACCTTGGCCCTAATCTTCCTCACGATTTTTCGGCAAGAAAAGACGGCTCGTTGGATTACCACGCTGGGTACCGCGGCAATCGGTTTCGCTTTCGGCGGCCCCATGGGCGGCGTGATCGGCCTTGCTTTTGGCTGGTTCTTCGGCTGGTTCATTTTCTGGCTGGGCGAGGGGCGTTATCGCGCCAAATTGCCGCCTTATACGACATCACTACAGGTCTTCTATCATTTCCTGTTCCGGGTGATCTGCGGGATGATCTTCTTCTTCCTGATTACGCCAATCGTGGTGGTGATGCCGCTTAGCTTCAACGCCGAGGACTTCTTTACCTTCACTCCGGAAATGCTGCGGCTTGACCCCGAAGGCTATTCGCTCAAGCACTACCGTGACTTCTTTACCAATGATGACTGGCAACAGGCGATGTGGAATTCGGTCTCCATTGCTCCGATTGCCACGCTTCTATCGGTCAGCTTCGGCACCCTAGCGGCCATCGGCCTGAGCTCTGAGCATGTTCCGTTCCGTCGCGCGATCATGGCAATCCTGATTTCACCGATGATCGTTCCGCTGATCATCTCGGCGGCGGGGATGTACTTCTTCTATTCGCGGCTTGGCTTGCAGGGCACCTTTTGGGGCGTCGTTCTGGCCCACGCGGCCCTTGGTATTCCCTTCGTGATCATCACGGTGACGGCTACCTTGGTCGGCTTCGACCGCTCCTTGACGCGTGCGGCCGCCAACATGGGTGCCGATCCTGTGACCACCTTCTTCCGTGTGCAGATGCCGCTTATTCTGCCGGGCGTAATTTCCGGGGGCCTCTTTGCCTTCATCACCTCTTTCGATGAAGTGGTCGTGGTGCTTTTCGTCGGGTCCGCGGGACAAAAAACCCTTCCTTGGCAAATGTTCACCGGCCTGCGCGAACAAATCTCGCCCACCATCCTTGCCGTGGCGACGATCCTTGTGGTGATTTCGATTTGCCTGCTGACGACTGTCGAACTTCTCCGCCGACGGTCCGAGCGTCTGCGCGGATTGAGTCCAGGCTAAACGAAGTCGAGGTGGCGTCTAGAAAGACCGGGCCATGCGCCCGGCCTTTTCAATTGCCACGGATCACGTCAATCACGCGGCCGTCGCGGTATTCACTGACCCCGACGATCGGACCTTCGGAACGTTCATGAACCCTAGTATCCCCATGGGATTCGAATAGACCATGCCGCGAGAGCGTGGGAATGCCCGCTTCCTCTAGGTCTTTCGAGATATGCTGCCAACGGTCACTGGCCAAGGTCACGCCCGCCTCGGTGACAACTGCATCGACGAAGGTTCCGGGGGTTGTTCGATGCAGCACGTTGCTCAGGAGCTTTGGGCCGAAATTGCTTTGCACGGATGTGGTCACAATGGTCATGCGCGCGCCTTCGGCTATGTCGCTGTGCCCACCTGAGCCACCGACGATCTGACCTTCGCTGGTGGTGGTCACATTCACATTCAGATCGCGGTCCACCTCCGTCGCGCCAAGGACCGCGACACTCAAACGATGCGCGACGGCATCGGCACGTTTTGGGCTGGCGTAGTCTGAAGCCGAGATGCCAAAATGCGACGGGTTGGTTGCATAGGAACGGACAGCAACCTGATCAAAGGCTTGGACGTCCCGCAGTTCGCGAAAAAGGCCCGCTTTGTGCATTTCCACCAAAGGTGCCGTGATGCCGCCACAGGCAAAATCCCCTTTAACGCGCCGCTCCGCCATGATCGGCGCAAGTTTTTGCGCCACAGCCAACGAAGTTCCACCGGCCCCGGTCTGGAACGAGAATTGAGGGGCAAGAAGCCCTGACGCACTGATAAGCTCCGCTGCCATGTTCGCAATTCCGTCGCCTTTCGGCCCCGGCACTCGGGCCGTTGATCCAGAGGCGATTTTTTTTGCGTCCCCGAGGCTATCCAGCCTTACAATTTGATCGACATGGTGCGCGGCGATGCAAGTCCGCGGCAGGGCTTGATCTGGCATGTCGGTCACGGCAATCACGTGCCTGGCATGCGCTGCGTCAACCATTGCGTACCCCAAAGGCCCGCAAGCCGCGCGCCCGATAGCGCCACTCAAATTGCCTTCGGCATCCACGCCCGGTGCAGCTATGACCGCGACATCGACCCCAAGCCTGCCATCTTCGATCGCGGCAGCGCGCCCACCATGCGTTTGCAGTACCGCGGGCGTCGCGAGCTTTCCCGCCATGACCGCATCAGCAACCGGGCCGTTCATATAGCTTGTGGTGATACGCGTAATCACCCCCTGTTCGATCAAGTGGACCAACGGCGCGTGACAAGGGAAGATGGATGACGGCGAGATATGGAGGTCGCGCAGACCGATCCTTGAACAAAGCTCAAGGGTTTCAACCATCAGCGCATCACCATTCCTTAGGTGATGATGAAACGACAAAGTTCCACCATCCGACAGCCCCGACGCCTCAAGAGCGGCAAGCAAGCTGATTGAACGGCATGGCGTACGAAACGCCCTAGAGGCGCGGGGTTCCGGGAGTTGATACGCCGCCCTGTCCCATGGCGTTACCGGACCATAGCCCTCGATGAACGCGGGAAGGTCAGGGCGGGCCGACACTTAGCTGCGAACCAGCTTCTCGTAACCTTCGGCAATCTCGCGCGTCAGCGTGCCAACCTCGAACGTGTAATCGCCGATCTGGCCCACCGGCGTCACCTCGGCGGCCGACCCGGTCAGCCAGCACTGTTCGAACCCTTCCAGTTCCTCGGGCATGATGTGGCGCACGTTCACTTTGATACCACGCTCTTCAAGCATCCCGATCACGGTTTGCCGCGTAAGGCCATTGAGGATCGAATCCGGATCGGGCGTATGCACCTCGCCATCTTTCACGAAGAACACATTGGCACCCGTGGCTTCCGCGACGTACCCACGGTAATCCATGAAAAGCGCATCCGAACAGCCCTTGGCTTCGGCGGCATGCTTGGACATGGTGCAGATCATGTAAAGCCCGGCCGCTTTCGCGGCTGTCGGGATTGTCTCTGGGCTGGGCCGCTTCCACTTGGCGATATCGAGCTTTGCGCCCTTCATCTTGGCGTCACCATAGTAATTGCCCCATTCCCAAGCGGCCACCGCCATGCGCACAGGGTTGCGAGCCGAGGCGACACCCATGTCCTCGCCCGCACCACGGAAGGCGACAACGCGCACATAGGCATCCTCAAGATTGTTGGCGTCCAGCACGGCGCGCTTGGCGGCTTCGATCTCGTCAACGGTATAGGGAATTGGCATATCCAGCAGATCACCGGATTTCAAAAGCCGCTCCGAATGCTTGCGCGACAGAAAGATCTTCCCATCATAACAACGCTCGCCCTCAAATACCGAACTGGCATAATGCAGTGCATGTGTCAGGATATGGACATTGGCGCCGCGCCAGTCGACAAGTTGCCCGTCCATCCAGATTTTGCCATCACGATCATCATAGCCAGTCATCGGTTTTCTCCGCCGCAAGGGTGTGCTTTGCATAAGTTGCGCAAATTACGTCCGAAGTGGGCATAATATTGCGTCAAAACTGCGATTCGCTACCAGTTCGCTCTTGGAATGTCAATAAAGCTGACATAATATGATCGGAAGTCTTGATCCAGTTCAGAGGGATGCAGCATGCCGGACCGCCAAGGTGGTGAGACCCTCCTTTTTCTAACCGACGAACAGTTGCGTCAGGGCATCGAGGCAATGTTCTTCGCCTATCGCGGGTTCACCGCCGATCCTGACCGCATCCTTGCCACTCTCGCCTACGGCCGGGCGCACCACAGAGCGCTCCATTTCATTTCCAGATGTCCGGGAACGACGGTGAACAACCTTCTGGGTATTCTTGACGTTACAAAGCAATCCCTGAACAGGGTCCTTCGGACGCTGATCGAGGACGGCTTGGTCGAAAGCCACGTCGGCACTTCGGACAAGCGAGAGCGAAACCTGCATTTGACCGATGAGGGAAAATCCCTTGAACGCAAGCTCTCGGATGCACAGCGAAATCGCATGCGAGCGGCCTATCGTGAAGCCGGCCCAGAAGCCGTTGCCGGTTTCCGGCAAGTCTTGGAAGCCATGATGGATCCAGATTTGCGCCGAAAATACCATGCTATCCGGGAAAAGGACACATGACAGCACCTGCGCCCCACCTTCTGATCGTGGATGATGATGAGCGTATTCGCGGTTTGCTGCGCAAGTTCTTGGCGCGCCACGGTTTTCTTGTGTCCGTTGCCCGCGATGCGGAACATGCCAGACGCATTCTTTCCGGGCTGGAGTTTGACATGCTCGTGCTGGACGTGATGATGCCGGGCGAAGATGGCGTCGCGCTGACACGAGCGTTGCGAGAAAAGATTGCGACACCAATCCTTCTTCTTACGGCAAAAGGTGAAACCGAAGACCGGATTAGTGGTCTTGAGGCGGGCGCGGATGATTACTTGGCCAAGCCCTTTGAACCCAAGGAGCTGCTGCTTCGGATCAATGCCATCTTGAGGCGAATGCCAGACCCTGAGACCGAGGCGACCGCCCCCAAGGTCTTGCAAATGGGTGGTGTCCGTTTTGATATCGAGCGGTCCGAATTGATGCGTGGTGACGAAACGGTACGCCTTACCGCGACCGAGGTTCAATTGATGCGTATCTTCTCGGAAAATCTGCGTGAGCCAGTCAGCCGTGCAATGCTGGTTGAGGAGTTGGGCCGCGACAAGGGACAAGCTCAGGAACGGGCGGTGGATGTGCAAATCACGCGCCTGCGCCGCAAGATCGAAGCCGATCCGAAGCAGCCCCGCTACCTTCAAACAGTTCGGGGTGAAGGATATATGCTTGCCCCGGATTGACGGAGCTTGACCCAAAGCGTTTCGCGAAAAACCTGAATCACAGATTTTCACGAAACGCAGTACTCCGCTCAATCGTCGCACGCGGTCCGCCTTTCGCTGCTGTTTCAGGTTAAAGCCGGATCGCTTTAATTGAGCGCCTTTGGTGCCCAGGTTGATTGAGTACAGGGGGCGTTGCCCCCTCTTGGCCTTTGGCCAATTCACCCCCAGGATATTTGCGGCCAGAAGAAAGGGGCTTTCGAGTGTGGGTGCGCAATCCCCTTGATAGACTCAGGCTTCGAATGTATCTGACAGGGCATGACACGGATTTTCGACATGGATGATCGCGCGCGCCTGCCTTGGCGTTTCTTTGGTGCGACCATGACGGTACTGTCGCGCCTATGAGGCGCGCAGACCGCTGTTCAGCCTATTTTCGATCGCCAAAACGGGAGAGGACCAATGTCCCCCAAGACACTCTATGATAAAATCTGGGATGCGCACCTTGTGCACGAAGCCGAGGATGGCACATCCCTTCTCTACATCGACCGCCACCTTGTGCATGAAGTGACCAGCCCGCAAGCCTTCGAAGGGCTGCGCATGGCGGGCCGAAAGGTGCGCAAGCCGGAAAACACCATCGCGGTGCCGGATCACAATGTTCCGACGACGCCGGACCGCGTGAACGGAATCAAGAACGAAGAAAGCCGCATTCAGGTCGAGGCGCTTGATAAGAACGCCAAGGAGTTCGGCATCAACTACTATCCGGTGAACGATGTGCGCCAAGGTATCGTGCATATCGTCGGCCCTGAACAGGGTTGGACCTTGCCCGGGATGACCGTTGTGTGCGGTGACAGCCACACCGCCACGCATGGCGCCTTCGGTGCGCTCGCCCATGGGATCGGTACGTCCGAGGTCGAGCATGTGCTGGCCACCCAGACCCTGATTCAGTCCAAATCGAAGAACATGAAGGTCGAGATCACCGGGCAGTTGCGCCCCGGTGTGACGGCCAAGGACATCACCCTTTCGGTGATTGGTGAGACCGGTACCGCCGGTGGCACTGGTTACGTCATCGAGTATTGTGGCGAGGCGATCCGCTCGCTTTCGATGGAAGGGCGGATGACCGTCTGCAACATGGCCATTGAAGGGGGGGCTCGTGCAGGCTTGATCGCGCCGGACGAGACGACCTTCGAATACATCAAAGGCCGCCCGCATGCGCCGAAAGGCGCACAATGGGAAGCCGCGATGGCGTGGTGGAAAACGCTTTATTCCGATGACGACGCGCATTGGGACAAGGTGATCACCATCAAAGGTGAAGACATCGCACCGGTTGTCACGTGGGGCACATCGCCGGAAGATGTCCTGCCCATCACTGATGCTGTCCCGAATCCAAGCGATTTCGACGGTGGCAAAGTGGACGCCGCCAAGCGCGCGTTGGAGTATATGGGGTTGGAGGCTGGTCAGAAGCTCAGTGATATCGAGATCGACACGGTCTTCATCGGCTCCTGCACCAATGGCCGGATCGAGGATCTGCGGGCCGCAGCCGAGATTCTGAAAGGCAAAAAGATCAAGGAAGGTCTGCGTGCCATGATCGTGCCCGGTTCCGGGCTTGTGCGCGCTCAGGCCGAGGACGAAGGCCTTGCCGACATCTTCAAGGATGCCGGGTTTGAATGGCGCCTCGCGGGCTGTTCCATGTGCCTCGCCATGAACCCGGATCAACTCAGCCCCGGTGAGCGTTGCGCCGCAACTTCCAACCGGAACTTCGAGGGCCGCCAAGGCCGCGGCGGGCGCACGCATCTGATGTCGCCACAAATGGCGGCGGCCGCTGCCATCACCGGGAAGCTGACCGACGTTCGGGAGATGATGTAATGGAAAAGTTCGAAAAAATCACAGGTGTCGCGGCACCGATGCCGTTGATCAACGTCGACACCGACATGATCATCCCCAAACAGTTCTTGAAAACCATCAAGCGATCGGGTCTTGGCAAAAATCTGTTCGATGAAATGCGGTTTGACGACGACGGCAATGAAATCCCGGATTTTGTGCTGAACAAATCGCAGTACCGCGACGCGGAGATTCTGGTTGCCGGGGATAACTTCGGTTGCGGTTCCAGCCGCGAACATGCCCCTTGGGCGATAAAGGACTTTGGCATTCGCTGTGTGATCGCACCCAGTTTTGCCGACATCTTTTACAATAACTGCTTCAAGAACGGCATTCTGCCCATAGCTTTGCCGCAAGAGCAAGTCGATATGTTGATGAAAGATGCCGAAAAGGGCTCCAACGCGCGGATGATTGTGGACCTTGAAGCTCAAACCGTCACCACATCAGATGGTGAGATTGTGTCCTTCGAGATTGACGCGTTCAAAAAGCACTGCTTGCTCGAAGGGCTGGACGACATTGCACTGACCTTGGAAAAAGGCCCTGCAATTGACAGTTTTGAGCAACAAGCTGACGCAGCGCGCCCTTGGGTCTAGGCGAAGGCCTGTTTTTTTGAGTGGCCGCCGCGGAATTATTGCTGCGGCGGCCATTAATTTTACCAATATGTAAACCGTTTCTTAGCGAATAGGGTGTAGTCTATAGTAGCGGCAGGCTGGAGAACCGCTATATATTGTGCCCGCGCACAAGGCCGTCAGATTTTCGCGCCTGAATTGATGCATTCTCGCACCACCCAATCCATCAAATTGCCCGAAAATCAATGTCTTGTGAGACAATGACTTGAGCCGGATAGCGAAAGTAGGCAAAAATTGGGCAAGATTGAGGCAATCCGCGACGACAAGCGGGGTCAAGTTGGAACAACGGCGCGGCGACGTATCGCGACGGACCAGTTTGAAGGGAAATGGGCAGTGGTTTCGCAGCTGGCAAGCGCGCTTTTACGTGCAGTCATGGTTGGTATGATGGTGGCCACACCATCACTTATCTTGCCGCATACAGCGGCCGATACCGCGCAGGTCGTGGTGGTCTTGGCCATCCTCGCCGCATGCATGACCTTCATCGAATACTATGGCCGCTATCCCAGCTTTATTGAGTTTCGATTTGCGCCGCCGTTCAATCGTATGCGCTTTATTGGCTTGTTCGTGACCGTTGTTCTTCTTTCCATGATCTGCCGGGGGCAAACCGACCCGACCGGGTGGACGGTCATGATCACGAATGCCGGTGCCATGCTCGGGGGGTTGATCGACTTCCCATTTTCACCTGTTCGGCTTGTTGTGTTGATGATGCCGGATGGCGCCGACCCTGCCCTGATCTCGACCGTGCGCATAGCGGCGGGAATTTCCTATTCGGTGTCCGTTGTGATGATGATCGTCTTTCTCGTGCTCGTGCGCGGATTCGGCTGGCCGGTGCGAAATGGTGCGTTCAATGTTTGGGTCAACTTGCCGTTCTTTGATCCGACAGGTGGTGGCGACGTTCTGCAACGCCTGCGGCGCGATTCAGGTCTTAACATTGTGTTAGGATGTTTGCTGCCATTCTTGATTCCGGCGGCCATCAAGGCGGCATCGGATTTTGTGGATCCGGCCTTTATGTCCAGCCCGCAAACCTTGGTGTGGACAACAACGGCATGGGCTTTCCTACCTGCAAGTATTCTGATGCGCGGGATCGCCATGGGGCGGGTCGCCCAGATGATCGAAGACAAGCGCCGCCGCGCCTACGCACAGGCCGAACTCGAGAATGTGCAGCGCGCCTAGCCGCCTGTCTTTGCGCGCTGGTCTTGGACCTTGCGCCCCTTGGGGCGGAAACTCTACGTATCGCAACGATGAATGCCGCCCTCGAACGCGATGGTCCGGGCCTTTTGTTGCGCGACATACTCAAAGACGATCCACAAGTTACGGCCTTTGCAACGGTCGTTCGGCGGGTCAATCCCGACATTCTGGTGCTGCAAGGCGTGGACTATGACCATGGTCAAGTCACTCTGACAGCGCTTCGAGACCATATGGCGGACCTGGGCGGGCCGCGATTTGCCCATCTGTTTTCCCGACGGCCAAACACCGGAATGACAACCGGACTCGATATGGATGGGGACGGCTACCTTGGGCAAGCGCGGGACAAGCAAGGCTATGGCTGGTTCGCTGGCCAAGCTGGTATGGCCATACTCTCGCGCTATCCGTTCGATATCGACGGTATG
>Ga0102940_1001991_pt1 | contig 12591 bp, 8 predicted proteins | sample SalPonR2_C_D1_MG_FD_78215 | JGI IMG/M metagenome (GOLD analysis project Ga0102940, IMG submission 78215) | Salt pond soil microbial communities from South San Francisco under conditions of wetland restoration - Salt Pond MetaG R2_C_D1_MG | ecosystem: Environmental > Aquatic > Marine > Intertidal...
ATGACTGACCTGAGCCGCGCACGCGACCGAATGGTGGACCTTCACCTGGCCCGCCGCGGCATCCGCGGTCGGCGGGTCCTCGACGCCATGCGCAGCGTGCCCCGCGAAGTTTTTGTGGACCCGGGGTTCGAAGAATTCGCCTACGAGGACGCGCCGCTGCAGATCGGCGAAAAACAGACCATCTCGCAACCCTATATCGTGGCCTTCATGATCGAGGCTGCGGAGTTGCAGCCGGGCGACAGGGTTCTCGAAGTAGGCGCGGGCTCCGGATATGCCGCAGCAGTCATGAGCCGGATCGCGGCGCGCGTGTTTACCGTGGAGCGCTTTGCCTCGCTCGGCAAACAGGCGGAAAGCCGTTTCCGGAGGCTCGGTTACGACAATATCGAGCTGCGCATTGATGACGGCACTCGCGGTTGGCCCGAGGCCGCGCCCTTCGATGCGATCCTGGTCGCGGCGGGCAGCCCCGAAGTGCCCCGGGCGCTCAAGGAACAGCTGGCCGTCGGCGGGCGCCTGGTGATCCCGGTCGGCGAAATGGAGACCGTGCAGTCCTTGCAGCGCCTGCGGCGCACCAGCGAGGAAGAATACGAGACAGAAGACCTGGCGTCGGTGCGATTCGTGCCGCTGGTCGGCGAGCAGGGCTGGAGCGAGAACGGCCAGCGGGCGGCCAGCAATCACTTGCCCGGCGCATCCCGGGGTCGCAGCGCGGCGCAGCTGGTCGCCGAGGCCGCGGAGCCGTTGCCGGATTTTGACGATCCGGCCTTCGGCCGGCTGTTCGATCGCTTTGCCGACCGCCGGGTGGTCTTGCTGGGCGAGGCCAGCCATGGCACCGCGGAATTCTATCGCGCGCGCGCCGCCATCACCCGGCACCTGGTCGAGCATCATGGCTTCAAGATTATCGCCGTGGAAGCCGACTGGCCCGACGCGGCTGCCATTGACCGTTATGTCCGGCATCGGCCGGGTCGGCCGGATGCCGAGCCGGCCTTCCAGCGGTTTCCTACCTGGATGTGGCGGAACACGGAGGTCGAGGCCTTCCTCGGGTGGCTGCGGGCCTACAACGAGTCCATCCCCGCGCTCGACGACCGGGCCGGCTTTTACGGGCTGGATATCTACAACATGAGCGGCTCCATGGCGGCCGTACTGGATTACCTGGACGAGGTCGATCCCGAAGCGGCGGCAGTCGCCCGGGAGCGTTACGGGTGCCTGACGCCCTGGCAGAAAGACCCGGCCACCTATGGCCGGGCGGTGCTCGTTTCGGGCTACGAGAAGTGCGAGCAACAGGTCGTGGAACAATGCCGGGACCTGCTGGAACGCCGACTCGAATACATCGCCGAGGATGGCGAGAGCTTCCTGGACGCCGCCCAGAATGCGCGCCTGGTGGCCTCCGCCGAACGCTATTACAGGATCATGTACTACGGCGGGTCGGCCTCCTGGAACCTGCGCGACACGCACATGTTCGAGACGCTCAAGCATGTCCTCGAGGCGCGCGACCCGGGCGCCAAGGCCATCGTCTGGGCGCACAATTCGCATATCGGCGACGCGCGCTTCACCGACATGGGGGCGGCCCGTGACCAGCTCAATATCGGGCAGCTGTGCCGTGAACACTATTCGGACCAGGTTGCGCTGATCGGCTTCGGCACGCACACGGGGACGGTGGCCGCGGCCGACGACTGGGGCGAGGACATGCAGGTCAAGCGGGTGCGGCCCTCGGTGGCCGACAGCTACGAGCGCTTGTGCCACGACGCCGGTATCGACCGCTTCCTGCTTGACCTGCGCGAAGGACGCCACGAGGCCGCCCGGCATGCGCTGATGTCCTCCCGGCTGCAGCGTTTCATCGGCGTGATCTACCGGCCGGAAAGCGAACTCGTGAGCCATTACTCCGACACGTTGTTGCCGCGCCAGTACGACGCTTTCTGCTGGTTCGACCAGACCTCGGCCGTGACGCCCCTCGGCCCGGAACATGCACGGCCGGGGGCGCCGGAGACTTATCCCTTTGGGCTCTGAGTTGCTGCCAGGGTCGAGCCAACCCCGCGCGGGGAAGGTTGCATGCGTGGCGTTGCTGTTGTCGCTTTGCGGTGCCGCGGCCCCCGATGCCGCCGCGGCCGCGAGCAGCGCACCGGAAAGTGCTCTCGCCCAGACACCGTCGCACGCCCTGTCGCTGGCGGAAGCACTCGCGCTGGCCCACGAACAGAACCCGGAACTGCTCATTCGCCGGGCCCGGGCTGCCCGAGCCGCGGGAGAAAAACTTCGTTCCCGCCAGGGCGTGCTGCCGACCGTGAGCCTGGACGCGACTTACCTGAAGGCGGATGTGGGACTGCTGGACGACGTCCCCGTGCTGACTCCGGGCTCAACGCCCGGGCTGGGCTTCGTGAGCGCGAACCCGGTGGAAGGCAACCTGCTTGGCGTGCAGCTATTGCAACCGCTTGTGAATTTTGAAGCATGGGCGGCAAGAAGGCAGGCGGGCCACCTGGAACAGGCCGCGCAACTGGGCGCCAGGCGTACCCGCGACGAGGTGACCGTTGCCACCATTGCCAGCTATTTCGGGGCGAGCACCGCCCAAAGGCGGGTTGCGGCGGAATCGCGCGGGTTGGCAACGGCAAGGCGTGCCTTGAGACAAGCTGAGGCGGCCCTGGAGGAAGGCCTGGTTTCTCGACTCGACCGCCTGCAGGCGCGTACCCGGGTGGCCGAGATGGAGGCACGCGTCGCGGCCGCCCGCAGTGGCGTGGTGCGGGCCCATTCCATCCTGCGGCAAGTGCTGGGCCTGGATGGCGAAGGACTCATTCCGCTTGCGGATGCCATGCCGGAGCCGCCTTCTTCCTTGTCGCCCGGGAATCACCAGGTGCTGGAGCGCAGCGATCTCAGAGCGCGAAAGAAAGCTCTGGATGCCGCACAGGCAGGCGTGGAACGGGCGCGCGCCGGCTATCTGCCGGCCGTCAACCTGGTGTTGCGTTACCAGCGGCTGGAACTCAACCAGCCCGTCGGCCTCAACGAGACGGACTGGGTGCTGGGCGTCAACCTCGGCTGGACGATCTTCGCCGGTTACGGCCGCGCGGGCGCCCTGGATGCAGCGCAGGCCGCTGAGCGGGAAGCACGCATAGAGCTCGACGCGCTGCGCCGGCAAGCGCGTGCCGAAGAGCGCGACACGCGCGCGGAATGGCAGGCGCAACGACTGGGGTGGGAGCGGGCGCGCAGCAGTGTCCGGGACGCGCAGGAGGCCCTGCAGCTCACCGAGGCGCGTTATGCAGAAGGCCTCGACGACATGCGTACGCTGCTGGGCGCGCAGGCCGAGGTACTGGCGGCCGACAGCCGGGAGATCAACGCTCGCTACAATGCGCTGATGGCCGCGCAGCGTTACCGCCTCGCGGTGGCAGCGGAGACCGGCGCGGAGCATCTTCGATGAGACATCCTCTCTGCAAAGCGCCGCAAGGCTTCGCAACACTGCTGCTTTTAGCGCTGGGCTTGCCAGGCTGCGGCGACACGCGAGAAGCGGCGAATGACGCGCCCGAGAATCCGCGGCCGGTCCAGGTTGCGACCGCCGAAACGGTGAGTCAGCCGCCATATGTCACGGCCGCTGGGATTATTCGCCCTTATCGGCGCGCCCGGATGGGAACCCGCCAGACTGGCACCGTGGAAGCGGTGCTGGTGCGGGCTGGCGAGCGCGTGACGGCGGGACAGGAGATTCTCCGCGTGGATTCACGCGACCTCGAAGCATCCCGCGCAGCCGCCCTGGCACAGCGCGATGCGGCGCAAGAGACGCGGGACCAGGCGATCAGGAACCGGGACCGGTTCCGGCGCCTCTACAAACAAGAACTGGTGGCTGAAGTTCGCCTGGAAGAGGCGCAACTGGAGGCGGAACGCGCTGAAAGCGCGCTAGGCCGGGCCGAGGCGGAACTCACCGCCACCGAAGTCAACATGGACTACGCGCGCCTGCGCGCGCCATTTTCCGGGGTGGTCAGCGAAATCCTGGCGGAGCAGGGCAGTTTCGTGGCGCCCGGAATGCCGCTGGTGGTGTTCGAAGACCGGGAGCGGCTCGAGGCCGAAGCAGGTATCGACCAGGCGAGCGCCGCGAGGCTTGCAGAGGGGGATCGCCTGGCGGTCGCGGTTCAGGGCATCGATCAGCCACTCGAGGGTCGACTGCAAGCGGTGTTGCCGGCGCTGGCGGGCGGCGGGACCGGTCTCCGCTTGCGCGTGCTCATTGACGATCCGCCTGCCGGGCTGGTGCCCGGCATGGTGGCCGAGCTGAGGGTGCCGACGACACGGGACGCGCCACGCCTGGTCAGGGTGCCCGCCGGGGCACTGTTACGACGCGGCCAGCTCAGCGGCGTGTTCGTGCTCGAAGCGGGTGATGAGGCGCCCTGGCGCGTGCGGCTGCGCTGGCTCGCGCTCGACCAGACGGATCGAGACGACGACTGGGTGTATGTGAAACGAGGGCTGGAAGCCGGCGAGCGAGTGGTGTTGGGAAGCGCCACCAGCGAGCTCGTCGACGGCCAGGCGGTCGAGTTGCAAGACTGATGAGAAAGCTCGGTTTCGCCGGTCGGCTCGCGGATCTGCTCATCGATTCGCCCCTGGTGCCGTTGTTCATCATTACCGTGCTGTTCCTGGGGGGCTACGGTCTGCTCGTCACCCCGCAGCAAGACCGACCGGACGTAGAGGTGCCCACGGCACAGATCCTGGTCCCGTTTCCCGGCGGCGGCGTGGAGCGCGTCGACGAGCTCGTGGCGCGCCCGGTGAGCGCGTGGGCGGGCCAGCTGGAGGACGTGGTCGAGGTCAGCACCGTGGCCGCGGCCGACGCGGCGCTGATCGAGGTCGAGTTTGCGACCGGGGTTGGTGACGCTGAAGCCTACGGGGAACTGAAGGAGCTGTTTGAGAGCAACCGCCACCGCCTGCCCGCCGGCGTCGGCGCCGAGACGATTCGGACCTTGGGGGACGACCTGCTGACCAGCCTCATGCTGACCTTTTCCAGTGCCGAGTTGAGCGGTTTCGAACTGCGCAGGCTGGCCGCCGAATTGGGGGCCCGGCTCTCTGCGCTCGAGGGCGTCCGGGACGTCGTGGCGTACGGCGGACAGTCGCGACAGCTGCGTGTGCTGCCGCGGCCGACCGACCTTGCTGCGCACCAGGTCGATATCGGCCAGCTGCTGGAAGCCATCGAAGCGGCAAGCCTTCAGTTGCCTGCGGACACGATGCGCTCAGAGCCGGTGCGGCAGCTTCGCGTGGGTAATCGGCCCGGGTCGGCCAAGGAAATAGCGGCCATTCAGGTCGGCGCGGGCCCGGCCGGGGTGGTCAGGGTGCGTGACGTCGCCGACGTGATCGACGGTCCGGCGCCATACCACTCGCAATCTCTTCACTGGGAAAGAGGCGGGAGCGGCGAAGTGCCTGCCGTCAGCCTCGCGTTGAGCAGCGTGCCGCATTACAACGTCAGCGACGTGACCATTCGTGCGCTGGCCTTCATCGATGCCGCAAAAGGCAGCCTGATTCCGGAGGAAGTCGAGGTGCGCGTGGCTTACGATGCCGGCCGCGCAGCGACCGAAACCGTCAGGCGCGTGCTGGAGAACTTTGCCACCGCCACGGCGATCGTGGTGGTGATCATCCTGATCGGCCTGGGATGGCGCGCGGCGCTCGGTGTCTTCGTGCTGATTCCGGCGAGCATGGCAATCGTGCCCTTCGCCTATTGGCTCACCGGTTTCACGCTCAATCCGATCTCCATTGCCGCGATGATTCTGGCCATAGGGCTGATCGCCGACGACAACATCATAATGATCGAGAATATCGGGAGGTATTTTCGTGATGAAGGCGAGCGAAGCCGCGAACTGACCATCCGGGCGGTGGACGAGGTGGGCAACCCGACGATTCTTGCAGCTTTCCTGATCGTCGTGACCTTGTTGCCCACTGCGTTCATCAGCGGCGAGATGGGCCAGTACACGCGGGCGATCCCGATAGGCGCTTCCTGGGCGCTGCTGTTCTCCCTCCTGGTCGCCCTCACGGCCACGCCCTATGTCGCATTCCGCCTGTTGCGTGCGCCGACGGAGGGCAAGCGTCACGCCGCCAAGGAGGGCGGTTCTCGGGAAGAGCATTCCCGTGGCGGAAATGCGGCATCCGGGGGTCTGGCCAAGGCTTACCGGTCCATTCTGCAGCCGCTCTTCGATCATGGCTGGTTGCGCTGGTTGTTCTACCTTGCACTCGTGCTGCTGCTGGTCGGCAGTGCGAGCATGATGCTGTTCCGCGCGGTGCAGGTCACCCTGGTTCCATTTCTCGACCGGGAAGCTTTCGTCATCGAAATGGAACTGCCGCCCGGCAGCGCGCTCGAAGACACTCTGCAAGCCAGCGCGGCCGTCGGGCGCGAACTGCGCTCATTTCCCGAAGTGGGCGCCTACACGACCTTCGTGGGCACGGATGGGCCCCTGCTGCTCCCTCGGCCCGGGCCGCCGGATATCGAGCTCTCGTCCTCGCATCGCGCGAGGATATACGTGCAGCTCCCGCCGGACGAGAAACGCGAACGGCTGAGTTACGAGATCGATCGCGAGCTGTTCGACCGGCTGGGGACGGTGCTGGAGCCCTTTGACGGCAAGGCGTGGATACGCCGCATTCCGTCGGGCCCGTCAAGCGAAAATGCGATCCAGGCCGAGATCTTCGCGCCGCGGCCGGGCGCCAGGGAGGCGCTCGCGGATCGCCTCGAGCACCTGATCGAAGCGCATCCCGCGGCAGGGCATATCGAACGCTTTCCGTCTGCGGCCGGCCCCGAGACGTCGCTGCGGGTGGACCTGGACCGGGCCGCGGCGCGCGGCGTTTCGCCCGCCCGTGTTGCGGCTGCGGTGCAGATGGCAATGGCGGGCCGCACGGCCGTCACGCTGAACCTCCCGGATGAGCGCGAGCCAGTGCCGGTGGTCGTCCAGTTGCGCGAAAGCCAGCGTGAAAGCCTGGATGGGCTCGCGGGGCTTTACGTGCGGAGCGGGAGCGGGCATATGGTTCCGCTGGTGAACGTGATCGACCCGGTCGACGCGCAATGGCAGCCGAACCGTTACCGCAAAAACCAGCTGCCGGTAGTCTACGTGGCTGCCGATGTCAACCGGGATCGCAGCCAGCCAGTCTCGGTGCAGCGCGACATCGTGGCGGAACTGGAAAAACAAGAAGGCGAGTTGCCGCGCGTCAGCTGGTTCCGCCTGCCGCGCAGCGACAGTGACCCGGTTTTGTTCTGGGGCGGTGAATGGGCGATGACCCAGCAGGTTTATCGGGATCTGGGCATGGCGGGGCTCGTCGTCATCCTGGTCATCTACACTTTGCTCGCGGGATGGTTCAACTCCTATCTCGTGCCTTTGCTGATCATGGTTCCGATTCCGCTGGTGTTTGTCGGCGTCATTCCGGGGCACTGGCTCATGGGCCTCGATCTCGCGGGTTTCGGCGTGCTGGGCATTATTGCGCTGGCGGGAATCGTGGTGCGCAATGCCGTGCTGCTGGTGGATTTCACCCGACAACGCATCGACGAGGGCATGGAGGTGCGCGAAGCGCTGGTCGCGGCCGCGGCGCTTCGGACCCGGCCGATACTGCTCACTGCCGGAACGGTTATGTTCGGCAGCGGCGTGCTCGTGTTCGAACCGGCGCTGCGACCGCTGGGCCTGACGCTGGCGAGCGGGGTGCTGGTCGCGACCCTGCTCACGCTGGTACTGATACCGACACTGTACATGCACTTTTTCGGCGGACGCAGCAGCAAGCCCTAGGCTCCGTCGCAAGCCGCCAGCGGCATTTGAGTCATGCGGGGGGCGCGGGGATAATAAGCTTCGCCCGGTGCACACATCCTGCAGCCAGACTCTCCACGCGGAAAGATACCGAATGCACTATGAACAGATTCGCTTGCCCGATGACGGCGAGCCCGTCACCGCCAATACCGATTTCACGCTGAACGTGCCGGACCGGCCCATCATCCCCTTCATCGAAGGGGACGGCATCGGCATCGACGTGATGCCGGTGGCGCGCAAGGTCGTGGATGCCGCGGTCCGCCAGGCCTATGGCGAGGAGCGGTCGCTCGCATGGATGGAAGTCTATGCAGGCCAGAAAGCCACCGGCCTGTACGGCGGCAGCCAGTTTCTTCCGGAAGAGACGCTGGATGTGCTGGAGCGCTACCTGGTCTCCATCAAGGGCCCGCTGGCCACGCCGGTGGGGGGCGGCTTCCGCTCGCTGAACGTCTCCATCCGCCAGCGGCTCGACCTCTACGCCTGCGTCCGCCCGATCCGCTATTTCCCGGGCGTCCAGACGCCGATGAAGGAATCCGAGCTGGTCGCGATGACGGTGTTCCGCGAGAACACCGAGGATATTTACGCGGGCATCGAGTGGCCGGCCGGCTCGCCCGAAGCCCAGAAGCTGATGAAGTTCCTCCAGGACGAGCTCAAGGTCCACGCGGTCCGTTTTCCCTCGAGTTCGGGGCTCGGCATCAAGCCGGTCTCGAAGGAAGGCTCGCAGCGCCTCGTCCGCAAAGCCCTCAACTACGCCGTGGACGAGGACCGCAGCTCGGTGACGCTGGTCCACAAGGGCAACATCATGAAGTACACGGAGGGCGCGTTCCGTAACTGGGGCTACCAGCTCGCCCGCGACGAATTCGGCGCCGTGGAGCTGGGCGACGGCCCGTGGCTCGCGTTCGAGAATCCCCGCACGGGGCGCGAGATCGTGATCAAGGACGTCATCGCCGACAACTTCCTGCAGCAGATACTGCTCAGCCCGGAAGACTACGACGTCATCGCCACGCTCAACCTGAACGGGGATTACATCTCCGACGCCCTTGCGGCCCAGGTCGGCGGCATCGGCATTGCGCCGGGCGCCAATATCGGCGACGCGGTGGGCGTCTTCGAAGCAACCCATGGCACCGCGCCCGGTTTCGCAGGCAAGGACCAGGTGAACCCGGGCTCGCTCATCCTGTCGGCCGAGATGCTGCTGCGTTACCTGGGTTGGCGCGAGGCCGCGGACAACATCCTGCGCGGAGTGGCGCGGACGATCGCGGCCAAGGAGCTGACCTTCGACCTGGCGCGCCTGCGCGAGGCCATCCGCAAGCCGCGCCCGGGCGGAGCGCGCGGCTCGGTGGAGGAGCAACTGCAGGAGCTGGTCCCGGGAGCGACCCTGGTCGGCACCTCGGGTTTCGGCGATGCCGTGATCCGGCACATGAAAGAATGATATAAAACAGTTTGTTATCAAACAAAGCTAAAGTGCATTGACGAAACAAGACCAGGGCCCGCAGGCGTTCCCCGACAGCTGGTTCGACCCGGCCTGCCGGCGCTGTTCGCGCCTCGCGAAGCATCTGGACGAGGTCCGCCAGGAGCACCCGGACTATCACGCTGCGCCCGTGCCGCCTTTTGGCGATCCCGGGGCCCGCCTGCTCATCGTCGGGCTGGCGCCAGGCAAACACGGCGCGAACCGGACCGGGCGGCCCTTCACCGGCGACCACGCCGGCATCCTGCTTTACGAGACGCTGCACGAGCTCGGCCTGGCCAGCGAACCCCGCTCCGAATCAGCCGACGATGACCTGGTGCTGGAGGGTTGCCGGATCACCAACGCGGTGAAGTGCCTCCCGCCGGACAACAAGCCGAAGCCCGCCGAAGTCCGCAACTGCAATCACTGGCTCGTGGCGGAGATCGAGGAGAGCGCGCCCGCGGTGATCCTCGCGCTCGGTCGCATCGCCCACGACGCCGTGCTGGACGCCCTGCAATGCAAGCGCTCGGAATTTCGCTTCGGGCATGGCGCCGAACACCAGCTGGGCAAGGATCACTGGATGATCGACTCCTACCACTGCAGTCGCTACAACACGCAGACGAAACGCCTGACCGGCGAGATGTTCCGGGAGGTCATGTCGCGTGCCGCGCGCAAGGCGGGGGTCGGCGATCCGCGATGAGCGGGGATTCCTCGACTCCGGTGAGCCCTGAGTCCGGCGAGCGGGGGCGGGCTTTCGACCCGCGCCCGGTGCTGAGTCGCCTGGGGCATCGTCCCGGGGTCTACCGGATGCTGGGCGACGGCGGGGAAATCCTCTACGTCGGGAAATCCCGGGATCTCAAGAAGCGCGTTTCGAGTTATTTCCGCGGGACGCCGCGGCCCGGCAAGACCGGTTTCCTGGTGCACCGGATCCGCGACATAGAGGTCACCGTGACGCGTACCGAGGCCGAGGCCCTGGTGCTCGAGAACACCCTCATCAAGGCCCACAAGCCGCGTTTCAACGTCCTGCTCAAGGACGACAAGAGCTTTCCCTACATCCGGCTGGATACTTCTCACGCCTATCCGCGCCTGTCCTTCTATCGCGGAAGCCGGCGCGTGGGCGGCCGCCTGTTCGGGCCCTACCCGAACGTCCCCGCGGTCCGCGCCACGCTCAGGGACCTGCAGAAACTGTTTCGGATCCGGCCCTGCGAGGACAATTACTTCGCGCATCGCAGCCGGCCCTGCCTGCAATACCAGATCGCGCGTTGCTCCGCGCCCTGCGTGGGCCTGATCTCGGAAGAGGATTACGCCCGTGACCTGGATCACGCGATCCGCTTCCTGGAAGGCCGCGGGCACGAGATCCGCGACGAGCTGGTGCGCCGCATGACGGCGGCGGCGGAGCAGCTGGAATTCGAGGCGGCGGCGCGTTACCGGGACCAGATCGCGCGCCTGGCAGCCATCCAGGAAAGCGCGGTGGGCGGGGAGGCCGGCGCGCTGGACGCCGATGCGCTGGCCGTCTGCGAGCAGGGCGGGCTCTATTGCATTGCCGCCATGTTCATCCGGGGCGGACGGATACTGGGGAGCCGCAGCTGGTTCCCGCGGGCCGCGCCCGGCACCGAGCTGCCGGAGGTGCTGGGGGCTTTCGTGGCCCAGCACTACCTGGGCGGCAATCCGCCGGCGGAGATTCTCAGCGCGCTGCCGCTCGAAGACGAGGCGCTCTTGTCCGAGGCGCTGTCCGAGCAGGCGGGGCGGCAAGTGCAGGTCCGCCACCGGGTGCGGGCGGCGCGCACGCAGTGGCTGCAGATGGCGACGGACAATGCGCGCCAGGCGCTGGAACTCAGGATCGCGGGCACCGCGGGGTACACCGCGCAGCTCACGGCGCTGGGCGAGGCGCTCGGGCTCGAGGGCACGCCCCGGCGGGTCGAGTGTTTCGACGTCAGTCACACGGGCGGCCAGGCGACGGTGGCGTCCTGCGTGGTGTTCAACGCCGAAGGACCGCTCAAGTCGGATTACCGGCGCTTCAATATCGCCGGTGTGGCGGCGGGCGACGATTACGCGGCCCTGCGCCAGGCGCTCCTGCGGCGCTACAGCCGGGTCAAGCGCGGCGAGGCGCCTGTGCCGGACCTCCTGTTGGTGGATGGCGGGGCGGGGCAGCTGGCCGAGGCGCAGTCGGTGCTCAATGAGCTGGAACTGGAGGGCGTCGAACTGGCCGCAGTCGCCAAGGGCTCCACGCGCCGCCCCGGCCTGGAGCGGCTGTTCTTGGCCGGCCGCCCCCGCCCGCTTATACTGCCTAGAGATTCGAGCGCGCTGCACTTCGTGCAACAGGTGCGCGACGAGGCACACCGTTTCGCGATCACCGGGCATCGGCAACGGCGAGCGCGAACGGGCCGTGTCAGCCCGCTGGAGGAGATTGCAGGGCTGGGGCCGAAGCGGCGGCGAAACCTGTTGAGCGAGCTCGGCGGGATGCAGGGCGTCGTCTCCGCCGGGGTGGAAGACCTGGCCAGGGTGCAGGGCATCAGCCGTGACCTGGCACAACGCATATACAACGCGCTACATCCGGTGGATTGACCCCATGCCAGCACGGCTGAACATCCCCAACACGCTCACCTGGATCCGCATCGTGCTGATTCCGCTGATCGTGCTCGCCTTTTATCTGCCGCACTACTGGGACGCCATTCCGGCCGCCTGGGCCGGGCCGTCGGCGGCCATCATCTTCTCGCTGGCGGGGATCACGGACTGGCTGGACGGCTATTTCGCGCGCAAGCTGAACCAGTCTTCCGCCTTCGGGGCGTTCCTGGACCCGGTGGCCGACAAGCTGATGATATCGACAGCCCTGGTGCTGCTGGTCTCCAGCAATCCCGGCTTTGTCGTCGCGATCCCCGCGGCGGTCATCATCGGCCGGGAAATCGCGGTCTCTGCGCTGCGCGAATGGATGTCGGAGCTGGGCGGGCGCCACCACGTCTCGGTTTCCGGGATCGGGAAATACAAGACCACCGCGCAGATCACCGCGCTGATCATGATGCTGTGGGAGCATGACTTGTGGTTCATCCCGATGTACGGGATCGGCTACGGCTTCCTGCTGGCCGCGGCCGTGCTCACGCTCTGGTCGATGTGGAAGTACCTGGTCGCGGCGTGGCCGCACCTGAGAGGGCACTGAGCGCGCCGGCCGGCGGGCCGAAGCTTGACAGCCATCCCCCAGCCCTTAGAATTGCGCGTCCTGACGCGGGAATAGCTCAGTTGGTAGAGCACAACCTTGCCAAGGTTGGGGTCGCGAGTTCGAGTCTCGTTTCCCGCTCCAGATTTCAGTGACTTGTAAAAAAAAAGGGCCCCCGCCATCGGCCGGGGCCCTTTTTCTTTGCTATTGCCGATCCACGAGATTCAGCCCCCGGGGATCGCCGCGCCTAGGCGGGCGCGACCTGGCAAAGG
>Ga0102940_1001992_pt1 | contig 12589 bp, 14 predicted proteins | sample SalPonR2_C_D1_MG_FD_78215 | JGI IMG/M metagenome (GOLD analysis project Ga0102940, IMG submission 78215) | Salt pond soil microbial communities from South San Francisco under conditions of wetland restoration - Salt Pond MetaG R2_C_D1_MG | ecosystem: Environmental > Aquatic > Marine > Intertidal...
ACGACGTTGCCGATGTCCTGATCGCCGACATCGCCCTCCCCACCGGGTTGGCGTCGGACGGTACGACGTTGTTCGTGGCCGACTGGGCGACCGGGAACGTATGGACGGTCGACGGGGACGGCGTCCCCACCGTGCTCGCCGAGGGGCTCGCCGGCCCCGAGGGACTCGCCGTCGACGGCGACCGGCTGCTCGTGGTGGAGACCGGAATCCAGCAGGTGACGGCGATCGACTTCGCGACCGGCGAGACGAGTCCGGTGATCACGGGCCTCGACTTCTCGACGCCGCCGCTCGAGGGGTTCCTCCCGAACGGTGGCGTGTCCGGCGTGACGGTCGGCCCCGACGATGCGATCTACGTGTCGGACGACGCAGTGAACAGCGTGTACCAGTTCCCGCGCTGACCACGTGACCTGCGGACCGCCAGGCGACATCGACATGTGACCACATCACGATGTACTGTGGTCACATGTCGATTGGCATTCGAGATCTGAAGGCCAACCTGTCCGAGTACGTCGCCCGCGCTGCGCACGGCGAGGAGATCGTCGTCACCGACCGCAACCGACCCGTCGCCCGTCTCGTCCCCTACGTCGCTGCCTCCGACGTCGAGCGCGGGATCGACGAGGGCTGGATCGAGGCACCTCGCCGGACGCAGCTCGGTGAGATCGAACGGAGCCGTTCCGACCGGTCGACGCTTGCCGCTCTCGACGAGGACCGGGGATGACCCTCTACGTCGATTCGAGCGCGCTGCTCAAGCGCTACATCGACGAACACGACTCGGCAGCAGCCGACGAGCTCATGCGAAGCGATCCCGTGCTCGTGACATCACGCCTCACCGAGGTCGAAGTTCGCCGCAACCTGTCACGGCTGCTCGACGGCGACGATCTCGACCGGCAACGTCAGGCCTTGGCCATCGATCTCGACGTGTTCGCGCTGGTCAGCCTCGACACGCCCACGATGAACACCGCAGCGCGCATCGCGGAGCAGACGATGTGCCGATCACTCGACTCGATCCATCTCGGCGCAGCACTCCGGGCCGGCCAGGCAACGGTCCTGCTCACGTTCGACACCCGCCAGGCGCGAGCCGCCCGCCAGATCGGCATGGAGGTCGTCGGCGCCTGACCACCCGCCTGTCAGGTCCCGGTCGTGGTCACGAGATGCTGGCCTCCACCTGGCCGTCGCTGGCACGCACCTCGATGCGAGCGTCGTCGTCATCGCCCCGGAACCGCACCCTGATCCTCGACGCACTCTGGTCCTCGATCTCGGGGTCGTACCCCGCGTTCGGTGTGACGCCGATCAGCGACAGTGCCGAGCCGTCCCACCTCACCGTGATCGAGCCGCCGATCGAGCTGTACTCCCGGGTGAAAGGAGCGTCGGCCTCGGAATCTGGCGTCGTCGACGGTGTCGTCACCGTCGACGGTGTGGTCAGTGGTGGGTCGGTCGACGCCGGCGCAGCACTGGACGACGGGACGGTTGGCGCCGGCGCGCTCGGAGCCGCCGTGGTGGGCGACGCCACGGTGGAAGCGGACGTCGTCGGCGCGGTCGTGTCCTCGCCGGACTCGACACCGGAGTCGGGCGACGGCGGGATCGTGACGACATCGGATGTCGTGTCGGTGGTGGTCGTCGCCACGGTGGATGACGGCGGTGCCGGAAGTGTCGACGGGGCAGTCACGTCGACCGACACCGCCGGGAGCGAGGAGTCGGAAGTCGCGGGCTGGTCGTCGCCGGAAGTGGGGAGCAGCACGAGGCCGACGACCACGGCCGCGGTTGCTGCGCCACCGATCACCGCGCTGCGCCGTGTGCGGACACGGGCGGCGCGTGCGGTCACCGTCTGCAGACCCGGCCCGGGATCGACCGATCCGCCGGATCGGGCGCGAATCGCGTCGCGCAGTGCGTCGTCGTCGAAGTCGTCGGTCATGTTCTCGCCTCGCTCTCGAGGATGGGTCGGAGTCGGCGTCGGGCGTCGTGGAGATGAGACTTCACGGTGCCCTCGCTGATGCCGAGCGTTTGTGCGATCTCGGCGAGGGTCAGATTGTCGACGTAGAAGAGCGCCGTCGTGAGGCGCTGCTGTTTCGGCAGCCGAGCGAGCAGCCGACCGAACTCGTCGATCTCGTGGTCGTCGTGGGCGGATTCGTGGCGTGCCCCGAGCCGGTGGATCGCTCGCCACTTGCGTTGGGTGCTCCGGTGCTCGTTGCGCAGCTTGTTGACGGCAACTCGGCGCACCCACCCGACCGGATCGTCGTAGCGGCTGATCCTGCTCCAACGGAGGTGTGCCTTGACGAAGGCGTCCTGTACCGCGTCCGCCGCCACGTCCCGGTCGCCGGCGACCACGGTCAAGGCCCTCACGAGTCGTTCGTAGTGTGCGTCGAAGACCTGCTCGAAGCTGTCGGTGGCTGCGACCCATCGATCTGAGGAGTGCTCGTCGCTCGTGGACTCCGACGGGATCGGGCTCGGTTCGAGGGTGTTCACGAGTGGATGCACGACACGGCCTCGACCGTCGCCTCGCCGCCGGAGCCGACGTGTGGGCCTCGGCGGAACTGACGGCACGTGCTCACGCTAGGGACTCGCACCTGCCGTCGGTGAATGGGGCTCCGCCCGGTCGTGACCCGCGCCGGCATGCACCGGTGCGGGTCACGGACCGGGCGGACGGTCATGGTCAGTCGGCCCGGAACTCGAGACGGCCGTCGTTGATCCGGACCTCGATGCGGGCGTCGTCGTCGGCGCCCTCGAAGTCGACCCGCACCCGGTCCCACGACTGGTGCTCGATCTCGGCCCGGAATCCTGCTGCCGGCGAGACACTGTTCAAGGTGAACGCGGTGCCACTCCAGGTGACGCCGATCGAACCTCCCGACGAGGAATACGTGGTCGTGAACGGCTCCGGCAAGGCGCTCGCCACCGACGTCGTGGGGGCATCGTCGACGGTCGTCACCGGACCGTCATCGACCGACGTCACCGGACCGTCGTCCACGGTGGTCACCGTCGTCCCGGACGTCACCGTCGGACCATCGTCCACCGACGTCACCGGACCATCGTCCACCGACGTCGTCGGACCATCGTTCACCGACGTCACCGGACCGTCGTCGGTCGTCGCAGGTGCCGACACCACCTCCGGCGTCGCATCGCCCGGCTGGGCAGCGGCGAAGCCGACGGCACCGACGGCGAAGCCGATCGTGGCTGCGACGACGATCCCGAAGCGGGACGTCAGGAATCGGGATGGTCGGATCGGTGTCATACGGGGCTCCTCGAGCACTCGGGGGTCTGTCGGGAAGTGACACCCCGCACGGCGCCGAAAGGTTGGGTCGGATGTCGATGTATCCCTTTCGTGCCCTCGTTCGTCTCCATGGCACCGAATCAACGGCCCGATCGGGCCACGAACAAGGAGACACAGCAATGGGATTCGTCAACGAAGCCGGTTGGGATCGCGCCGCCCGCGTCATCGTCGGAGTGGTGCTGCTCGTTCTGGGCCTCGGCGTGGTCGACGGCACACTCGGCACGATCCTCGCCGTCGTGGCGTTCGTGCCGCTCCTCACCGGGCTGGTCGGCTGGTGCCCCCTGTACTCGGTGTTCCGCTTCCGCACGAACCGCGGCCCGCGTGCAGGATCGACCACGTGATCGACGACGTGCTGGTCAGGTCGGCACCACCGGCGTGAACCCGAGCCCTACCCTTCGGACGTGACCGGCCCGACGACGCCACCGGCGGACGAACTCACCGCACAGCTGGATGCGCTGTACCGGTTCGCCCTCGGGCTGGTCCGCGACCCCGACCTCGCCGCCGATCTGGTGCAGGACACCTTCGTGCGCGCCATCGAGAAACACCCGCAGTACCGCGGCGACGGGAGCCTGCTCTCGTGGCTGCGGCAGATGCTGCACAACCTCGCCATCGACCGGGCCCGGCGCTCCCGCCACGAGATCGTGGTCGAGGACGTCGAGCAGCTGTGGCGCGCCGACTCGTACACGGTGGATCCTGCGGTGATCACCGACCGGATCGCCGATCGCGACGAACTCGAGGACGCGCTCGTCCGGCTGCCGTTCGGGTACCGCACCGTGGTCGTGCTGCACGACATCGAACAGTGGCGAGTCCGCGAGATCGCCGAACTCCAGGAGATCTCGTTGCCCGCCGCCAAACAGCGACTGCGGCGGGGCCGCATGATGCTCGTGAGTGCCCTGGCCACCGGCGCCGAGCGCCGCGAACGACTGCAAGGAGTCCCCATGCGATGCTGGGACGCCCGCCGACACGTCTCGGAGTATCTCGACGGCGCGCTCGACGCCGACACAGCGGCGACGGTCGAGGCCCATCTCGCCACCTGTCCGACGTGTCCTCCGCTCTATGCCGCGCTCGTCGGCGCCCATGAGCGGCTCGCCGACCTGGCCGACCCCGACACGGTCATCCCACCGGATCTCGAGGAGCGACTCCGCAGCGTCGTCGACGACCGGCCCGGCACCTGAAGCGGTCCGCCGCCGACGATCACCGCTCCTGCCGGGGTCCGTCGTCGACAGACCGGAACCTGTCGGCGCGTTCCGGCCGACCCGGTGCGTCGTCGGTCGCGTCGTGGCGGCGCCACTGCAACACGTGGGCAGGAGCAAGCCGCCAGAGAAGGAAGACGGCCACCAGCTCCACGACGTGCACCCAGTCGGCCCACGGTCCTCGATGAGCGGTCGCTGCCTCGATCACCGTGGCACCGACGATCAGCGTTGCGAAGGTCACTGCCAGCGCGAGGATGGCGCTGGACAGTCGGGACACCCACGCCGCGACGAACAGGCCGACGCCGAATCCGATCTGCCACGACGCCAGGTGCCGCGCCGCGTGGGCCTCGGCACCGTTTCCATGGCCACTGAGGTAGGAGGGCACGGCCTCGACGACGATCACCAACGCCGCCACGAGCAGGAGCCGCCGGGTCCACCCGCCGTCCAGCCACCGCCGCTCGCGCGACGTCAGCATCTCCCTGGCCAGCGGTGGGCCGTCGAGTCCGATCGTCACCGGCACCGCACCGTCGAGCCCGGCCAGCACACCACATCGCTCGCAGCGACCGGCGTGCGCCATCACCAGCTCGGCCTCGTCGTCCCCCAGCTCACCGTCGACGGCCGCCGACGTCCGTTCCCACCACGGACAGGGAGTGTCCGCCTCGGTCGCGGGCCGGCGGCGATCCTCACCGTCCATCGTCACATCCTCGCCGCGCTGTATCGGAAACGGTTCGGAAGCCCCAACGCCGCCACCACGAACACGGCCCCGCCCGTCAGGACGATCGACGGTCCGCTGGCGATGTCGTGGTAGTAGGAGAGGTAGAGCCCGACGATCGCCGTGGTCACGCCGAGCCCGATCGACGCGAGGGCCAGCCGGCCGAAGGACCCGAAGGCGAGCGATGCGGTCGCCGCCGGCAACAGCAGCGTGGCGGCCACCAGGAGTACACCGAGCACCTGGAGCGCCGTCACCACGGCGAGGGCGAGCAGCGCGTTGAACACCACCTCCATCGCTCCGGCCGGGACGCCGTGGGCGGCTGCCACTGCCGAATTGTGGGTCGTGGCGAGCAACTGCTTGTAGAACATCGCCAGCACCACGACGACCACCGCGGCGACCACACCGACCAGGATCAGATCGTTGCGGTCGACGCCCAGGATGTTGCCGAACAGGAGGTTCTGGATGTTGAGGCTGCGGTCACGGTTGGCGGAGATGACCGCCACACCGAGGGCGAACATGATCGAGGCCACGATGCCGATCGCCGTGTCGACCGGCACCCCGCGCCGCCGCGTGACGTAGATGGCGAGCGTGGCGACGATCGTGGCGGCGACAGCTCCGACGTACAGACCCGCCCCGTAGACCAGGCCGACGCCGACACCGCCGAGGACGCTCTGGGAGAGACCCTGCCCGATGTAGGCCATCCGGCGGACGATCACGAACGGGCCGAGTGCGCCCGTGACCGCTCCGACGAGCACGGCGGCGATCATCGCCCGCTCGAAGAACGCGAAGTCGAACGGATCGAGCAACAGGCTCACGCCGGGCCTCCGACCAGTGCCTCGCCGTCGACCACGACGGGCCGGCCGTTGTGCTCGATGACCTCCACATCGGCGCCGAACGTCTCCGCGAGCACGTCCGGATGCAGGACCTCCGCAGGCGTACCGTCGGCCCGGACGCGCCGGTTCAGACACACGATGCGGGGCAGGTGCGACGCCACCCAGTTCAGGTCGTGGGTGGTCATCACGATGGTGAGCCCGTCGTTGCGCAGGTCGTCGACCAACCGCAGCATCTCCCCCCGTGTGCGCAGGTCGATCCCACTCGTCGGTTCGTCGAGCAACAGGAGTTGCGGGTTCGACACGAGCGCACGAGCGAACAGCACCCGCTGGAACTGCCCGCCCGACAGCTCGTGGAGCCCGCGCGCGTGCAGATCGGCGATCCCGAGACGCTCCAGCGACCGGCGAGCCGCATCACGCTCCGCTCGCGAGAACCACGGAACCCGGGCCGACGACGCCGCGGCGCCCAGCTCGACGGCACCCATCACGGTGAGCGGGAACGTGCGCTCGCTGGCGTCGAGCTGGGGAACGTAACCAACGGTCGGCCGGCCACGCCGGGTCGTCGGCCCCGACACCTCGACGGTGCCGTCCTCGGCGGCGATCTCGCCCAGCAGCAGACGGAGCAGCGTCGTCTTGCCCGCTCCCGACGGTCCGACGACACCCACCAGCTCGCCGGGCTCCACCTCGAGGTCGATGCCGGCCAACGGGCGGATGTGACCGAAGCGCACGCCGACGCCGCGCAGCGAGACCGCTGCGGTCACGAGCGCACCAGCGGAACCTCGTCGAGCGCCGACGCGTCGCCACCGAGTGCTTCGACGATGATGCGCGTGTTCTGCAGCATCATCCCCACGTAGGAGTGCTCGGGAGAGCCGGGTTCGCCCGGCAGCCGGTCGTCGGACAGGTCAGCGACGTAGGTGGCGCCGGTCTCGGCCTCGATGGCCTCGAGCACGTCGGACGGGAACACCTCGCTCCCGAAGAAGGCGGGCACACCGGCGGCGCGCACCTGCTCGATCGTGTCACGGAGTTCCGCCGCCGAGGGTTCCGAGAAGTCGGTGGGCTGGATCGCACCGACGACGGGGAGGGAGTAGCGACGTCCGTAGTACGACCAGCTGTCGTGGTAGACGACCAGCTGCCGGTTCTCGTCGGGGATCGTGGCGAGCGCGGTCTGGAACGCCTCGTCCATCGCGTCGAGCTGCGCGATGAACTCGGTGGCACGCTGCTCGTAGCCGGCAGCACCACTCGGGTCGTGCTCGGCCAGGATCTCGGCGGTGCGGTCGACGTACATCGTGGCGTAGCGCACATCGGGCCAGAAGTGGGCGTTGAAGTCGTGGGCATGACCGTGCTGTGCGATCTGCTCGGCCGACTCGGTGGAGATCAGCTTGCGCACGGGCACGACCTCGCCGAGGTAGTGGTGCGGCGTGCCCGCCGGGTAGTTCGTGGCGGCGAACTCGGTCATCGCGTTGTTGAGGCCCATCCCGTTCTCGATGTAGAGATCGGCGTCGGCCAGCGTTCGGGCGTCCCGTGGCGACGGCTCGTAGGTGTGGCTGTCGGCACCCAGCGGAACGATGCTGACGACCTCGACGGCATCTCCGGCGACCTGCGCCACGAGGTCGGCGATCGGCGGCTCGGACGTGACGATCGTGAACGAGCCGTCGACCGGCGACCCGGTGTCGGCGGCGTCCGGTGCCGTGGTCCCGGCCGAGTCGTCGGAACCGTCGCCCGAACCACACCCTGCGAAGGTGAGTGCAGCGGCCAAGGCGACCGCCGCAGCGCGACGGACGGAGATCACCGGATCACGGCGACCGGAGACAGAGGGGTCGAACATCTTCATGACCCATCGGTCCGGTCATGGGTTCGAAGAGTTCCATCGCTCCCTAGGATTTCTCCGGCGTGTCCGTCCCCCTCCACGGGCGACTCGCCCCCATCCCCCCATGACCGATGCCACTCGAGCACTCCTCGCCGCGCAGGACGGCGACCCCGACGCCTTCACGCGCTTCGTGGAGCTGACGTCGATCGACGTGGCCCGCTACTGCCACTACCTCGGAGACGTCGACCACGTCGACGACCTCGTGCAGGACACCTACCTCCGCGCACTGCGCAGCCTGCACACCTTCCGCGGCGACAGCGACGGACGACGCTGGTTGCTCTCCATCGCTCGCCGGGCCTGCGCGGACGGGGTCGAGCAACGCCGCCGCGCCCGCCGCACCGAGTTGACCCGGCGGTCGACGCACGACCACGCGGCGACCACCGAACTCGAGTTGCTGATCGACGACCTCCCCGACGAGCAGCGCCTCGCGTTCGTGCTCACCCAGATGCTCGGGTACCGGTACGAGGAGGCCGCCGACGTGTGCGGCTGTCCGATCGGCACGATCCGCTCCCGCGTCGCCCGAGCCCGAGCCGCCCTGGCCGCTGCGGTGGATCGTCGCCGGGTCAGCTGATCTGCTCGGGCCGGAGATCGAGCCGCCGCAGCAGTTGGGCGTTGGCCGCGACCACGATCGTCGACAGACTCATCAATGCCGCTCCCACGGCGGGCGGGAGCACGAAACCGATCGGTGCGAGCACTCCGGCGGCGAGGGGGATCGCCACCACGTTGTACCCCGCGGCCCAGCCCAGGTTCTGCACCATCTTGCGATAGCTGGCATGGGAGAGCTCGACGACACCGAGCACGTTGCGCGGATCCGACGACGCGAGCACCACACCCGCCGACTCGATGGCCACATCCGTGCCCGCGCCGATGGCGATGCCGACGTCGGCCCGAGCCAGTGCCGGAGCGTCGTTGACGCCATCGCCGACCATGGCCACGATCGCGCCACGTTCCTGCAGCTCGGTGACCGTGTCGTCCTTGTCGTCGGGGAGCACCTCGGCATGCACCTCGTCGATGTCGAGTTGCTCGGCGACGTGGTCGGCGACCGCCCGGGAATCACCCGTGATCATCACGACCCGGATGTCACGACGGTGCAGCTCGTCGATCGCCTCTCGTGATTCGGGACGAACGGCGTCCTCCAGCGCGAACGAACCGGTGACCTCACCGTCGACGACGACATGGAGGACGGCGGCGCCCCGCTCCTCCCACTGCGCCGTGACGTCGCCGAGTTCGTCGGGAACGGCCAGGTCGAACTCGCGGAGCAGCGCCGGCCCGCCGACCGCGACGTCGTCACCATCGACCGAGGCGGCGACCCCCCGACCCGTCATCGACCGGAAGTCCGTCGCACGGGGAGGCTCCACGCCGGTGTCGGCGGCCCGCTGCACGATCGCCCGCGCGAGCGGGTGTTCCGAATCCGCCTCCACAGCGGCCGCGAGGCGCAGCAGCCGGTCCTCGTCGTCGTCGAGTGCTCGCAGATCGGTCACCTCGTGCTCTCCGGCGGTGAGGGTCCCGGTCTTGTCGAACAGCACGGTGTCGACCGTGCGCATGCGCTCGAGCGCGAGGCGGTCCTTGATCAGGATTCCACTGCCCGCGGCCTTGGCCGTCGAGAGCGAGATGACGAGTGGGATCGCCAGACCGAGCGCATGCGGGCAGGCGATGATCAGCACGGTGATGGTGCGCGTGACCGCATCGTCGGCGCGATCGAGCAGCAGCCAGACTGCGGCGGTGACGACGGCCGCCGACACGGCGACGTAGAACAGCAGGGCAGCGGCACGGTCGGCCAGCGCCTGCGCACGGGACTTCGACTCCTGGGCCTCGGCCACGAGCCGCTGGATGCCCCCGAGCGTCGTCTCGTCGCCGATCGCAGTGACCTCGACTCGGATCGAACTGTCGGTGGCGACCGAGCCGGCGACGACCTGGTCGCCCTCGGACCTGGCGACGGGATTGGACTCACCGGTCAGCATCGACTCGTCGAGCTCGACGGATCCCTCCACGATCTCGCCGTCGGCCGGGACGCGAGCCCCCGGCCGGACGAGGACGACGTCGCCCACCGCGAGATCGTCGATCGCCACCTCCTCGGTCGAGCCGTCGTCGACGACCCGTTCGGCTCGGTCGGGAAGGAGTTCGGCCAGCGCGGAGAGAGCCCCCTGCGCCTGGCCGATGGCCTTCATCTCCTGCCAGTGGCCGAGGAGCATCACCACGATCAGGGAGGCGAGTTCCCACCAGAACTCGAGATCGAGTGCCTCGGTGAGCGAGATCAGCGACGATCCGAAGGCAACCGTGATCGCCAACGCGATCAGCAGCATCATGCCCGGCCGGCGTCGGCGAGCCTCGTCGAGGCCACCGCTCAGGAACGGCCGGCCACCGTCGACGAAGATGGCGGTACCGAGCACGGGGGCGATCCACTGCGAACCCGGGAACGACCACTCGTAGCCCAGCCAGTCCTGGATCTGATCGGAGAACACCAGCACCGGCACCACCAGGAGGAGGTTCCTCCAGAACAGCCGCCGGAACATCTCGGCATGGTCCCCGTGACCGCCGTGGTCCTCCTCTCGGGACCCGTGACGACCGGGAGCCGAGCCGTTCTCCCCCTCGGTCGCGTCCGTGGTGGCATCCGTCTCGGGGTCTGCGGTGGTGTCTGCGTCGTCCGTGGTGTCCGTCATCTCCGTCCCCTCGTCGAATCAGGTCGTTCCCGGCCCGGCGTGTGGGAAACACCACCGAACGATCGCTACAGCCTCAACCTTCCAGTCGACTGGAAGGTCAAGCGGTCGTGGCGTCGCAGGTTTGGATGCCCGGACGGTCGGGGATCACCGGTACCGGGAGGAGGACGAGTGCCATCCACAGACCCTGGCCATCACGAACGCTCGGACACACCGAGCCACGATCGGCGGAGGAACGTCTTCGTGCTGGGTCTCGACGAGACTCGCCGACGGGAGTTGGAGGCTCTCGAGCGCGCGAGCGAGTACCGCTTCCACGAACTGTGCTCGACCGCCGAGGTGAAGGCATTCGACCGCGGCGTCGTCGAACGCACACTGGCCACCGCACGGTCGATCCTCGCCGGCTTCGACGGTCCGATCGATGCGATCGTCGGCTACTGGGACTTCCCGGTGAGCACGATGCTGCCCATCCTGCGGCGCGAGCACGGGCTGCGCACGCCGTCGCTCGAATCCGTTCTCCGCTGCGAGCACAAGTACTGGAGCCGCCTCGAGCAGCAACGCTGCATTCCCACGCTGGTGCCCGACTTCTGCGCCGTCGACCCCTTCGCCGACGACGTCGTCGACCAGATCACGGTCGACCGTCCGTTCTGGATCAAGCCGGTGCGATCGTTGAAGTCGCACCTCGGCTTCCGAATCGACGGGCCCGACGATCTCACCCGTGCCGTCGAGCGGATCCGCGCGGGCATCGATACGATCGCCATTCCGTTCGACCAGCTCCTGGACCACGCCGACCTCCCCCCGGAGATCGAGGGGATCGACGGGCGCCACTGCATCGCCGAGTCCATCATCTCCGCCGGGCAGCAGTGCACCCTCGAGGGCTACGCCCACGACGGCGACGTCGTCGTCTACGGAGCGGTCGACTCGGTGCGCGAAGGCCCTCACCAGTCCTCGTTCTCCCGCTACCAGTATCCGTCGATGCTGCCCGAATCGGTACTCGAGCGGATGGCCGACGCCGCCACGACGTTCATCTCCCACGTCGGCTACACGGACTCGCCGTTCAACATCGAGTTCTTCTGGGACGAGGCAACCGACGCCATCTGGATGCTGGAAGCCAACGCTCGCCTGTCGAAGTCGCATGCGCCACTGTTCGAGCACGTCGACGGCGACTACCACCATCAGGTGATGATCGACGTGGCACTCGGCGAACGGCCCGACCCTCCTCACCGCCGGGGACGGCACCGTCTCGCGGCCAAGTTCATGTGGCGGACCCACGACGACGCCATCGTGCGCCACGCACCCACGGGCGACGAACTCGACGACCTGCGCCGCCGCTTCCCCGACGCCGAGGTCGAGTTCGAGGTGCAGGCAGGAGACCACCTCGCCGACCTCCCGTCGCAGGACAGCTACAGCTACGAGCTCGCCACGATCTTCGTCGGCGGAGACGACGAGGAGGAGCTGCGCCGCCGGTACGAGAGCATCCGATCGGCCACCCACCTCGATCTCGAGCCCGTGTCGGACGACCGCACGGCGGCGGCGTCATGAGGACGACCACCGACCTGCCACGGCGGATCCACCACAGCGAGAACGTCTGGATCCCGATGGCCGACGGCACGCGGCTCGCCGCCCGGATCTGGTTGCCCGACGACGCCGCCGACCATCCGGTCCCGGCCGTGCTCGAGTACATCCCCTACCGCAAACGCGACGGTTCACGGCTCCGCGACGAGACCATGCACCCCTATGTCGCGGGGCACGGCTACGCGTGCGTCCGGGTGGACCTGCGCGGTTCGGGGGACTCCGACGGGATCCTGACCGACGAGTACCTCCCCCAGGAGCTGGACGACGGCGTCGAGGTGATCCGCTGGCTCGCCGCACAGCCGTGGTGCACCGGCCGAGTGGGCATGATCGGCATCTCGTGGGGCGGCTTCAACGGCCTGCAGATCGCTGCGCTCCGACCGCCGCAACTCGGAGCCGTGATCAGCGTCTGCTCCACCGACGACCGGTACGCCGACGACGTCCACTACATGGGCGGATGCCTTTTGGGAGACAACCTTTCCTGGGCATCCACCAT
>Ga0102940_1001996_pt1 | contig 12577 bp, 8 predicted proteins | sample SalPonR2_C_D1_MG_FD_78215 | JGI IMG/M metagenome (GOLD analysis project Ga0102940, IMG submission 78215) | Salt pond soil microbial communities from South San Francisco under conditions of wetland restoration - Salt Pond MetaG R2_C_D1_MG | ecosystem: Environmental > Aquatic > Marine > Intertidal...
AGCGGGTCTGCCTGGCCAGGGCATTGGTGGGGCATCCCAGGGTACTGCTGCTGGATGAACCATTTGCCTCTTTGGATACCTTTACCCAGGCCCATATCCAGGAAGAACTGGTGAACCTGTGGCTGTCGGAAAATTTTACAGCAGTTTTTGTGACCCATGACATTGATGAAGCCATTTACCTGGGCAATAAAATCATTCTTCTGGCCGGAGACCCAGCCAATATCACAGACATCTTCGCGGTTACCGAAACCTATCCCCGAAACAGAAACCACCCCCGGTTCAAGGAAATCCGGAACAGTATCCTGGAACGGTTCAAAAATGCCTACCTGGCCAAAAGGACCCTGTTGTAAGATGAAACACCCTGCCCCCAGACAACCGCAGGCCGGCATAACCCGGCGCACATTTCTGCAGACAGCTGCAGCAGCGTGTTCCACCCTGATTGCCGGGACCCGCGTGTCTGCAAAAAAGCCTCCCCTGCGCCTGGGATATCTGCCCATCACCGATGCCACCCCGCTTCTGGTGGCCCATGGACTGGGTTATTTTTCCCAGGAAGGACTGGATGTTGAACGTCCTGTTATGGTGAGATCCTGGAACATACTCACTGAATCTTTTCTGGCCAACAAATTTGATATCACCCATATGCTCTTTCCCATCCCGGTATGGATGCGGTTCAAACAAAACCTGCCGGTGCGTGTACTGGCATGGGACCACACCAACGGCAGTGCGGTAACCGTGCGGGGAGATTCAGCCATCCGGGATTTTGCAGATCTTGGGGGAAAACAGGTGGCGGTTCCCTCCTGGTATTCCATGCACAATCTGGTGCTTCAACTGGGGTTGAAAGCCCAGGGTCTGACCCCGAAGATTCAGCCCCAGTCAGCGCCCCTCGCCCCCCATGAAGTCAATCTGTTTATCCTGTCTCCCCCGGACATGCCCACAGCCCTTCTGGGCAAAAAAGTGGATGCCTTTATCGTGGCAGACCCTTTCAATGCCCTGGCTGAGCATCGGTTCAATGCCAGGATCATGCGGTATACCGGCGATATCTGGAAAAATCACCCCTGCTGTGTCATTGTTGCAGCCCAGCCGTTCATTGACCAGCACCCGGTGGCGGTCCAAAAAGCCATGAATGCCATTGTCCGTGCCCAGGCCTGGTGCCGGAAAAATCCCAAAGAGACGGCCCATCTTTTGAGCCGAGACGGAGAGGGGTATCTGCCGGTTTCACAAAAAGTGCTGCGCAGGGTTTTTGACCCCCCTGATCCGGCACACCTGGTGCATCCGGACTGGAATGTACCGCGCATCGATTTTCAGCCCTTTCCCTTTCCCTCGGCCACCCGGTTCATCATCGACCAGATGAAAACCACCCGGGTGGAAGGAGATACATCATTTTTAACCGCGCTGGATACCGGCCGGGCAATCAACGAGCTGGTGGATGACCGGTTCGTACTGCAGGCAATGGATGAAATGGGAGGGATGGCGCCCTTCTGCGACTGTCAAATGGCATTACCCTATACGAGAGAAGAGACTGTTGAAATCAACTGAACGCTCTACATACCGAAACCCGAAAGAAATGGGCCTTAATGTCATTTTCACCCCCCCAAAATTGGGATTTCGCTATGAACTGATGGGACTTGCCCTTTTTGCTGTTGTCTGGGCACTGGTCTCTTATTTGCTGTTTACCCGGCCCCAGTTCAGCCATTTCCAGGGATTTTTACCAGGCCCCACTTTCAAAGCCCTGATGTCCGCCTTTGCAGATGAACGGTTCTGGCTGTCGGTATTCACCAGCCTGCGGCGGATTGTAGTGGGCATATCCCTGGCTGCTTTTCTGGGTATTCCCATGGGTATTCTGGTGGGATTTTATCCCATGATCCGGGGACTGTCCTATTCCGCCATCCAGTTTGTGCGCATGATCAGCCCTTTGTCCTGGATGCCCATTGCCCTGCTCCTGTTCGCCAGCTTTGAATCAGCCGTATATTTTTTGATTGTAATGGCCACTGTTTGTCCTATAATACTGAACACGGCCATCGGGGTGCGCAACATCAATCCCCGGTGGATAAAAATGGCCATGAACCAGGGCGCAGGCAGCTATCAGCTCATCAAGACCATAGTTATACCATCTGCCATCCCCCATATGCTCACAAGCCTGCGGCTGGCGCTGGGCGTGGCCTGGATTGTGCTGGTACCGGCAGAGTTTTTGGGGGTATCCAGCGGTCTGGGATACCTGATCAATGATGCGCGGGATACCATGGCATATGACAAACTCATGGCCATGATCATTGCCATCGGCATCCTGGGATTTTGTCTGGACCGGCTGTTCCAGAAACTCCAGCAGACGTTGCGCTGGTCATGGCATACACACGGAAATTATTACTAATATATAACGATTATACCCAATAACCTTAAGGAGCGTTTCAATGGCGGTAAACCCTGATATTAAAATTGTTGTGGCGGATGATTCAGGCACCATGCGTATCATGTTCAAACAGATCCTTACCAAAGCCGGTTATACCAACCTTGTGATGGCAAACAACGGTGCAGATGGACTGGAAAAGGTAAAAACCGAAAAACCCGATCTTGTGATCAGCGACTGGAACATGCCCCAGATGGATGGTCTGGAGTTTTTGCAGGCAGTGCGCAAACTGGATGAATTCAGGGACCTCCCGTTTATCATGGCTACAGCCCAGGCTGACAAAGGACAACAGATTACCATCACGGAAGCCGGAGGCAATGGGCATGTTCCCAAACCCTTTGACCAGGACCAGATCGCCCGGGCCATTGACCGCGCATTTTCCGGTGAAAAAGCACAGCCTGCCGTCAGAAAAAAGCAAAGAAGCATCATGGGTGACCGGGTGGAACTGAATGTGGCCCATATCCAGATCACCGATCATCTGGCCTTGGGGGCACTGAAACACAGAATCAAAAACGGAGATGTGGAACCGCAGTATTTTGATCTGACCACCAGTCTGAAGGCCGGGTGGAACCCCATACAGGAGGGACTGGAATCCGGAGAAATCGACTGTGCGTTTGTACTGGCGCCCATTGCCATGGACCTGTTTGCCTACGATTCCCCCATCCGCCTGGTATTGTTTGCCCACAAGAACGGCAGTACTTTTGTCAGATCCCGCCACTATGACCACCGGTTTGATTCCCTCCAGAGTTTCTACAAATACAAGGTGGTGGACATCCCCCATAAAATGTCCATTCACCACATGCTGGCCCATAAATTCCTCAAGGAACTGGGGCTCAAACCCGGGGTTCCCGGGAAAAAAGCCATCAATGTAAGATTCGAGGTGGTCCCCCCTGTGAAAATGCCCCAGATCATGAAGGAAAACGAAGACGTGGCCGGTTTCATGGTGGCCGAACCGGTTGCCACCAAAGCCATTGCCACCCAGGTGGGAGATCTGGAATTTTATTCTGCCAGTAGCTGGGACAACCATCCCTGCTGTATCGTGGCCATGCAGGAGGATTTTATCCAGCAGCATCCTGATGCTGCCCGGGAATTTGTATCTTTGCTGGTGGAAACGGGTGAGTATATTGAAGATGATAAAAGCCGGGCAGCGCAAATTGCAGTGGCGTTTCTGGATCCCCAGGGCAATCTGGGACTCAACCCGGAGGTGCTGAAAAATGTATTTTCCCAGCCCCAGGCCATCCGCTGGGACGGTCTTTATCCCGAGGCAGCCGACCTGGACAAAATTCAACGGTACATGCATGATGTAATGGACATCGGAAAAATCATCGATCTGGAAAAATTCATTGAACCCGGTTTTGCCAATATTGCCTACAACATTTAGATGCAAGGAGGCCCATCCATGAAAATCACTGATCCACAAGTCATTAAAAACGGAGAGAATGACCTGATTGCATCCGTGCAGAAAAATCTTGATCCAGAAACCGTCAAAAAAATCATCGCTGATCAAATCGCGCAGACAGCACTTATGCCAAAGGGTGGACAGATAGTGGTGCATGACAACCAGGTGGCCTTTCGCATGGATTTTGATCTTCAAATGCGCGGCAGCATTCTGTTTGACAGGCAGGGCAACTATATCACGGATACGCCTCACCACCGGACAGCGTCTGAAGATCCTGAAAACGCTCCCATATCTTTGGAAACGCCGGATGCCAGACCGCTGCAGTCAGATGCCGGTGAAGACCTTTCCCGGACGGCGCTTGACCAGGAACCGCTTGACCAGGAAGCGCTTGACCAGGAACCAGAGGAAGATACGGAACCTGTTTCTCTGGAAGGCCTGGAAACAGATCTGGATGACAGTGATATGGATGATCTGGATGACCCGCATACTGAGGATACTGATTTGGGCCGGGATGACCTGGATGATGACAGCCTGGAATTCGGCTCCCTGGATCTGGAAGAGGACAACGACCAGAACGCAAAGATGGATGATGACATCGATGATATCCTCAAAGAAAGCCGCGATTTCTGGAAAGAAAAAAAGGGCTCCTAAAAAAACACCCTTCCTGCCGGGCGGCATTGCCTGGCAGAAAGGGCATGTTCATACAGCCGAAATCAGATATTACAATGCTGACACCACTGTCTAACAGACCATACAGTCCACAACATCAATATCTGTAAAGATCTGATTTAAAGGGACCATTTTGTGGAATCCCGAGATATTCTGCCTGCTCTCTGGTCAGCCTGGTCAGGGTCACGGACAGATTTTTCAAATGCAGCCGTGCCACCTCCTCATCCAGCTCCTTGGGCAGGGTATATACCTTGTTTTCCAGTTTTTCCGAAGCCAGCTTTATCTGGGCCAGGGTCTGGTTGGAAAAGCTGTTGCTCATGACAAAACTGGGATGGCCGGTGGCGCATCCAAGGTTCACCAGGCGGCCTTCCGCCAGAACAATGACAGACCGCCCTGATGCCAGCACCCATTTGTCCACCTGGGGTTTGATGTTGATACGTTCGGCTTTGGGGTTATCCGTCAGATAGGCCATTTCGATTTCATTGTCAAAATGGCCAATGTTGCAGATGATGGCCTCATCTTTCATTTCAGCGATATGTTCGCCTTTGATGACATGATAATTCCCGGTGGCTGTCACAAACACATCCCCCCGGGAAGCGGCCTGTTCCATGGTGACCACTTCAAAGCCTTCCATGGCTGCCTGCAGAGCACAAATGGGGTCGATTTCCGTGACCAGGACAATGGCGCCATACCCTTTCATGGAGGCGGCACACCCTTTTCCCACATCCCCGTATCCGGCAATCACCACGGTTTTTCCGGCAAGCATCACATCCGTGGCCCGCTTGATGCCGTCAGCCAAAGATTCTCTGCACCCGTAAAGGTTGTCGAATTTGGACTTGGTAACCGAATCATTGACATTGATGGCCGGAAACAGCAACTGGTTTTTGGCGGCCAGCTGGTACAGCCGGTTGACACCGGTAGTGGTCTCCTCTGACACCCCTTTGATGGCTTCGGCAATGCGGGTCCATTTTTTTGGATCCTGTGCCTGGGACACCCGCAGACGGTCCATGAGACAGCGTTCGTCCTGGCTGTGGGCGGGCTGGGACAGCAGTGCAGGATCTTTTTCCACCTTTACCCCCTGGTGAACAAACAAGGTGGCGTCACCCCCGTCATCCACGATCAGGTCCGGGCCGGAGCCATCGGGCCAGAGCAGGGCCTGTTCCGTACACCACCAGAACTCTTCCAGGGTTTCCCCTTTCCAGGCAAACACAGCGGCAGTGCCTTTTTCGGCAATGGCCGCAGCTGCATGGTCCTGGGTGGAAAATATGTTGCAGGAAGCCCACCTGATATCAGCACCCAGTTCATACAGGGTGTCGATGAGCATGGCGGTCTGAATGGTCATATGAAGGCTGCCCATGATTTTCATGCCCTTCAGGGGTTTGTCCGGGCCGTATTTTTCCCGGATGGCCATGAGGCCCGGCATCTCTTTTTCAGACAATTGCATGTCCTTGCGCCCTTCTTCGGCAAGATTGATATCCTTGACCTTGTGTTTCAAGTTTACATCAAGTTCTATATAAGATGGGTCTTTTGTTTGCTGCAGCATGGGTAAGCTCCTTTTGGGATTGCTTGTATTTTCTGAATTTATTTTAGCGCCCGGCCAGTTCCCGGATCTGGTCTGCCCTGTCTGTTCTTTCCCAGGAAAAATCAGGGTCTTTGCGCCCAAAATGGCCGTATGCAGCGGTTTTCCGGTAAATGGGCCGCAGCAGGTCAAGGGTTTCGATAATAGCGGCCGGTCTCAGGTCAAACACCTGCTTGACGATTTCCACCGCTTTTTTCTCGGGAATTTTGCCGGTACCCATGAAATCCACCATCAAAGAAACCGGTTCTGCCACCCCGATGGCATATGCCACCTGGACTTCGCATTTGTCGGTAATGCCGGATGCCACCAGGTTTTTGGCCACATACCGCCCCATGTAGGAAGCGCTTCTGTCCACTTTTGAGGGATCTTTTCCGGAAAAACACCCGCCCCCGTGGCTACCCTGGCCCCCATAGGTATCCACGATGATTTTGCGCCCGGTCAGACCGCAGTCCCCCATGGGGCCGCCGATCACAAACCGACCCGTGGGATTGACAAAAAACCGGGTATCACCGTCCATCATTTCGCCTGGAATAATTTTCTGGATCACTTCCTTGACCACTGCATTTTTCAGATCCTCATAGGTCACATCATTGGTATGCTGGGTGGAAACCACCACTGCATCCACCCGCTGGGGCCTGCCGTTTCTGTATTCAATGGTTACCTGGGATTTGCCGTCCGGCCGCAGAAAATCCAACGCCCCGTTTTTCCTGACCTGGGTCAGGCGCCTGGTGAGTTTGTGGGCAAACAGAATGGGCATGGGCATCAGTTCTTCGGTTTCATTGGTGGCATACCCGAACATCAGCCCCTGGTCCCCGGCCCCCTGTTCCTTGTGCAGGCCGGTCCCTTCGTTGACGCCCTGGGCAATGTCAGCAGACTGATGGTCAATGCTGGTGATAACAGAGCAGGTCTTCCAGTCAAACCCCATGGTGGAGGAATTATACCCGATATCCCGGATGGTGTTTCTGACAATTTCCGGGATCTCCACATAGCAGTCTGTGGTAATTTCTCCTGCCACCATGGCAAGCCCTGTGGTCACCAGGGTTTCGCAGGCAACCCGGCAGCGTTTGTCCTCTGCCATCATGGCATCCAGGATGCTGTCTGATACGGCGTCTGCCACTTTGTCAGGATGGCCTTCGGTAACTGATTCAGATGTAAACAAAAAAGAGGAATTGTCTGACATTTCATGCTCCTTTTTATGAAAGTGATAAAATGGTTATGCCATGTGTGCATGTATTTGGTTATCTGCAGTAATGGAAAAAATTTCTTTATACCGGCTGTTTCATCATTTGTCAATAGCTATCCAGAAATATATCAATATATGTTCATATTTTGTTAAGACCCTCAGAAAACCCTTGACAACGGCCCGGGATTTTCTATGCTGGGGCAACCAAAACAACTTTTTTGAAAAATCTGGAGATATCCTGTGACACAACAATACAACAAACGCATTACCGGTGTCGGATCCGCCCTGGTGGACATCCTCATCAATGAAACCGATGATTTTCTCAACATGCTGGACAAAAAAAAAGGGGGCATGACCCTGGTGGAGGCGGCTGACATTGACCATATCCTGGCAAAAACCGATGTGCCCCCTGTGGTCGTTCCAGGGGGTGCTGCCTGCAACACCATCATAGGCGTGGGCCGGCTGGGGGGGGCTGCCAGGTTCATCGGCAGAAGGGGACAGGACAATTTCGGCATCCTTTTTGAAGACGCTTTGCGGTCAGCCCGGGTGGAACCGGTGCTGACCCTGTCTTCCTCTCCCACCGGAAGTGTTATCTCCGTAATTACGCCGGATGCCCAGCGGTCCATGTTCACCTATCTGGGGGCATCCACAGAAATGGACCCGGCCCGTATCACACCGGACCTGTTTACAGATACCGCCATATCCATCATTGAAGGCTACCTGCTGTTCAACCCTGATTTGCTGATGGCATCGGTGCAGTCAGCCAAAAAAGCCGGTTCTCTGGTTGCCCTGGACCTGGCCAGTTTTGAGGTGGTGAACGCCTGCCGCCCGATTCTGGGAGATGTGATCCGGGAATATGTGGACATTCTCATTGCCAATGAAGATGAGGCTGCCGCCTTTACCGGTTTTACACAGGAAGAAAAAGCCATCGACGCCCTGTCGCAACATGTCACATATGCGGTGTTGAAGCTGGGAAAAAGAGGCAGTTGTGTATCATTCGATAACACTGTCACCAGGATTGCCGCAAAAACCGATCGCCCCCCCAAAGACACCACCGGTGCCGGGGACCTGTGGGCTGCCGGATTTCTTTTCGGCATTGCCAACGGCTTTTCCATTGAAAAAAGCGGGGCCCTGGCATCGGCCTGCGGATACGAGGTCTGCCAGGTGGTGGGTGCCCAGATTCCCAAACAAAAATGGGAAAAGATCCGGTCTACTTTTTCTCAAACACCTGTTTGAATACCTCTTTGTAGTGTTTAACAAAGGAAAAATCGATGCCTTCCTTGATATGATCCGGCAGTTTTTTAAATTCACTGATGCAGCCTTCCGGCAGGATGACCTCATTGATGCCGGATCTTCTGGCCGCAATGATCTTTTCCTTGATCCCTCCCACAGGCAGCACCTTGCCTGTGAGGGTGATCTCACCGGTCATGGCCAGGGGACGTGAGACCCCTTTTTTGCGGGCCAAAGAAACAAGGGCTGTGGTAATGGTGATGCCGGCACTGGGCCCGTCTTTTGGGGTGGCCCCTTCCGGCACATGCAGATGGATAAAGGCATCATCAAAATACCCGGCATCAATGCCAAAGGCTTTGGCATTGGCCCGCACATGGGAAAGGGCAATGGAGGCAGATTCCTGCATTACCTCCCCGAGTTTTCCGGTCAGCTTGATGCCCGAGCCTTTTTCATGCACCTTCACCGCCTCCATGGACAGGGTGACCCCGCCCAGTGTAGTCCAGGCAAGACCCGTGGCAATGCCTACTCCCTGCATCTGTTTTTCCGTTTTAAAGACCGGAAGACCCAGGAATTTTTCCAGGGATTTGATGGTCACCCGCACTTTTTCGTTTTCCCCTTTTAAAATGGTCACAATACTTTTACGGATGATTTTGTTGAGCAGTTTTTCCAGCGTCCGCACCCCTGCTTCCCTGGCATATCCTTCAATCAGATGGCGGATGGTGGGATCGGTGATGGTGATGGTGGTGGCGGCCACTTTATTGCGTTTGAGCAGCTTGGGCCACAGGTGTTTTCTGGCGATTTCAATTTTTTCCCGGGTGATGTATCCGGACAGGTTGATCTTGTCCATGCGGTCCAGCAGTGGACCGGGAACGGTGTCCAGGGTATTGGCCGTACAGATGAACAACACCTTGGACAGATCGATGCGCAGGTCCAGATAATGGTCTAAAAATTCGGCATTCTGCTCCGGATCCAGCACCTCCAGCAGTGCGGATGCCGGGTCTCCCTGATAAGAGATCCCGATCTTGTCCACCTCATCCAGCATGATCACCGGATTGGCCACTTTGGAATCCTTCAAGGCCTGGACCATTTTACCGGGCATGGCCCCCACATAGGTTCTGCGGTGCCCCTTGATTTCCGCCTCATCCCGAATCCCGCCGAGACTGAACCGGTAAAACTTGCGGCCCAGGGCCTCGGCAATGGACTTGCCAATGGAGGTTTTGCCCACGCCTGGCGGGCCCACAAACAATATGATGGAACCGGAGACATCTTTTTTATAAACACCGGCGGCAAAGAACTCGATAATCCGCTCCTTAACATCTGACAGACCTGCATGGTCCCGGTCCAGCACCTGTTCCGCCCGTTCAATGTCTATGTTATCCTCGGAGTACACCCCCCAGGGAAAGGCGGTTACCCAGTCCAGATAGTTTCTGGTGACCCCGTATTCCGCAGAACCGGTTTCCAGTACTGACAGTTTTTCAATCTCTTCTTCAAAGCGTTTTGCCACCTCTTCGGGCGGATCAAGTGCTTCAAATCGTTGTTTGAACCGGTCCACATCCGAGGTTTTGTCATCTTTCTGCATCCCCAGTTCTTTCTGGATGGCCTTGAGCTGTTCCTTGAGGAAAAACTTGCGCTTGTTCTCATCCACCTGGGTATTGATATCCTTGCGGATCTGGGTCTGGAGCTTGGCAATTTCAATTTCCTTCTGCAGCAGCATGAGCACCTGCTTCATGCGCTCCATGACCGATTCGGTTTCCAGGATCTCCTGGAGCACATCCCCGGATGCCGTGGTAATACCGGCGGCAAAATCGGTCAACGGAGAGGGCTGATCCGGACTGAACCGGCCCAGGTACTGTTTGAGTTCTTCTGAATACAACGGATTCAACGACAGCAGCTGTTTGATGGAACTAATAATGGAAATTGCATAGGCTTTAAGCTTGTCTTCATCCTCCTTCAGGGGTTTGAAATACTCCACCTGGACCACAAAAGGGGGTTTGTCAGACAAAAACTTCTTGATTTTAAACCGTTCCAGGCCCTGGGCAATGAACTGGATATTGTCATCCACATCCACCATGTTGAGCATCCGCACCACACAACCGACTTCAGGAAAATCTTCCTTGTATACATATTTGTTTTTGACTTCAGACAAATAGCTGAGCCCCAGCAGGCTGTGGGAATCATTGGCCGCCTTGACCAGGGTTTTTTCCCACCGCTGTTTGCTGACCACCAGCGGCTGCACCTGGGCCGGCAGATGGGGGCGTCCGGTTATGGGCACGATATACAGAATATCCGGTTTATGGCTCTGCCGGATAAGCTGTCCACCGGCGCTTTGATTTTTTTCCGTGCTTTCTGTTTCCGCTTCACCGTCACCATTCACTATTTCAGGGGTAACGGGTCTGTTTTCCTCGGTCATATAACACCTCTGTTGTGCATTGGATTTGCTGTCAATAATATTCATACTATAATATTGTTTTTCCCCATGACAACCCAAACAGCAACAATAAGCGACATTACAGCAAAATTTATACCATGATCATGACATGACCCAGGTGGCGGTCTGGAAAAACGCGATGGACACCCCAAGGGCCAAAATGGTGTTGAACACCATGGAAAAGGCCCCCCATTTCCATGAACCGGCTTCTTTGGCAATGCAGACCACGGCAACAAAACACGGAGAGTAAAAAATGGTGAACAGAATCAGGCTGAAGGCGGTGACGGGTCCCCATCCAGGGGCTGACTGCAGCCGCTCAGACAAAGACCCGGCATCTTCCGGGTCCACATCTCCCAGAGAATAGGCGGTTCCCAGGGTGGACACCACGACCTCTTTGGCGGCAAATCCCCCGACCAGGGCAATATTGGTCTGCCAATCAAACCCGGCCAGGCGGGTCACAGGCTCCAGAAACGTTCCCAGACGGCCGGCAATGGAATGCTTCAAGGCTGCGGAAGCCTGTACCACATGATCTTCACCTGTTTTCTGAGCCGCCGCCTGCTGGATGCCTGCCGGTCCAGCATCAGCCTTTTTGGGGGTGTCCAGCTGGGGAAACGTCATCATGGCCCACAAGATAATGGAAATCCCCAGGATCACGGTGCCCGCTTTTTTGATATACTGCCAGGTCCGTTCCCAGGTATGGATGGCCAGCCCCTTGAAGGTGGGCAGCCGGTAGGGGGGCAGTTCCATCACAAAGGGGGTGGCCGGCCCCTGTATGACCGTGGACCGCAGCAGTTTTGCCACCAGCAGGGCCCCCACCCAGGAAATCAGGGTGATGATGAGCATGACCCGGGCTTGGTTCTCACTGAAAAATGCCGCCACCAGCAGGGCGTACACCGGCAGTTTGGCACCACAGTTCATGAAAGGCACGGTGAGCAGGGTGGCCAGCCTTTCTTTGGGAGATTTGAGGGTCCTGGCTGCCATGACACCGGGAACGGCACAGCCCCCGGCAATGCCGCCGGAGACGATAAAGGCCATGACCGAGGCACCATGGAGGCCGAACAGCCGGAAAATCCTGTCCAGCATGAATGCCATCCGGGCCAGATACCCGGTATCCTCCAGAAAGGATATCCCCAGAAACATGAACATGATCAACGGCACAAATCCCAATACCCCGCCGACCCCGTCAATGATGCCGGAAATCACAAGGGATTTGAGCAGTCCATCGGTAAACAGGCCGTCCACCTTGCCTGCAAGCCAGCCGAAAAATTCCTCACACCATCCCACGGGCACCGCACTGTAGGCAAAGGTGAACTGATACAACCCCATGAGGACGGCCACCATGAGCATGGGCCCCAGGAACCGGTGGGTGACGATTTTGTCAATTTTGTCAGAGGTTTCTATCCGGTTTTTGTCCCGAAAACAGGTCATCACCCCCTGCTTGAGGATGGAAGTAATGAACCCGTAGCGCTGGTCGGCAATCATGCCTTCCGGGTGGGTGTCCAGGGTGGTATCCAGGTGATGGGTCAATTTCCTGGCCTTTGATGACAGCCAGGCATCCACCTGTGGATGTTCTTCTTTTCCCATTTCCAGGATCTGCACATCATTTTCCAGGTATTTCAGGGCCACCCACCGGGGAAGGTATCGGTCGGTCAGAAAATGTTCAGAAGAGATCTTTTCCACCATCG
>Ga0102940_1002000_pt1 | contig 12551 bp, 12 predicted proteins | sample SalPonR2_C_D1_MG_FD_78215 | JGI IMG/M metagenome (GOLD analysis project Ga0102940, IMG submission 78215) | Salt pond soil microbial communities from South San Francisco under conditions of wetland restoration - Salt Pond MetaG R2_C_D1_MG | ecosystem: Environmental > Aquatic > Marine > Intertidal...
CCCAGGGCATCATTGTCCCCGAACTTGAGTTCCTGGACCGCCACCGTATCGTTTTCATTGATGATAGGAATGACTCGCCAGGCCAACAGTTGCGACAGGGTCTGCCTGGCATTCAGAAACCGTTCCCGGCTTTTCAGATCGTCCCGGGTTAAAAGCACCTGGGCCGTGACCTTATCGTACCGTTCAAAGGCCTCGTCATAGGCATGCATAAGCCGGCTCTGCCCGATGGCCGAGGTGGCCTGTTTATAGGCCAGCCCCTTGCGGACCATGCAGGAGTCCATGACCCGACACCCCGCAGCAACGGCACCCGAGGAAACCAGAACCACATCCAGGCCCCGGTCATGCAGCGCGGCCAACTGGTCGGCCAGCCTGTTGACCACACGCAGGTCCAGGCCGCTTTCCCCGGCCAGCACGGCGCTCCCCACCTTGACGACGACCCGTCTGGCCTCGCCAAAAACCTTCTTCCTGAACTCTTTCCACATTCCCTTTCGCCCTGTCTTTGTTGCAAATTCTCACAAGTCGCCGGTTATATCCCCGGCATCCGACCGGATGGCAACCGGTCCAGTGGCTCACTGCCCCGGCGTGTCTGCGTCCTTTTCCCCGTGTGTACCGTCCCGTTCGAGCCCGGCAAGGTGGCGACTCCACATCTCCTGCACAACCCCCGCCACTCCGGTCCCGGTCAGGGCTGACATGAAGTGAACCTCAATTCCGGCATCCGCAAAAGCTCGTCGCAGGATTTCCAGATCCTCCATGGAAACCAGGTCGACCTTGTTCACCACCCGAATCTGTTCCTTGCCCGCAAGCTGAGGGTCGAACCGTGCCAGCTCCTCGTTGAGGAGCACAAAACCGGCTGCAGGATCTTCCGGCGAGACCTCTTCGACGCTCAACAGATGAACCAGAAATCTGGACCGCTCCACATGCTTGAGAAACCGATGTCCGAGTCCGTATCCGGTATGCGCTCCCTCAATCAGGCCGGGGATGTCGGCCACCACCATGCGGTGATCCAGATCATCCTGAAGCACGCCCAGATTGGGATTGATGGTCGTGAAGGGATAGGCAGCAATTCTGGGTCTGGCCGCAGAGATGGCGGAAATAAAGGTTGACTTGCCGGCATTGGGCAATCCCAGAAGCCCCACATCGGCCAGGACCTTGAGTTCAAGATGGAGGTATTTCTCCTGTCCATCTTCGCCCGGCTGAGAAAACCTCGGGGCACGCATGGTTGAAGATTTGAAATGGGTATTCCCCTTGCCTCCGCGACCACCCCGGGCGATCACGACTTCGTCTCCATCATGGACCAGATCGGCAATCAGGGTCCGCTCCTCGTCCTCGTTGACCCCGAACAGCAGCGTCCCCACCGGGACATCCACGACAAGATCATCACCGGCCCGGCCGTAACGCATGGCTCCTTCCCCCGGACGCCCGTTTTCAGCCTCATAGACCCGCTTGTGCCGAAAGTCGTACAGAGTCAATAATTTGCCGCAGGCTCTGAAAATCACATCGCCACCCTTGCCTCCATCCCCTCCGTCCGGGCCGCCCCTGGGAACATACTTCTCCCGTCTGAACGAGGTGCACCCATGGCCGCCGCGACCGGAACGGATCAGAATTTTGGCTTCATCAACAAAACGCATACAAATGTTTCCCATGAGACCGACAGAACGATCCCATTCTCAAAATAGTAACGAAAAAAGCCGCTCAAAAGGAGTTCCTTTCAAGCGGCTTCAAGTATCTCCCTGGCACAAAAATCATGCGGCCGGGACGATGCTCACTCTGGTCTTGACCTTCTTGTCGCGAAGATATTTTTCGAACTTCACTTCTCCGTCAACCAGAGCGAACAGGGTATAATCCCTGCCCATGCCGACATTCAGTCCGGGATGAACCTTGGTTCCAAGCTGACGAACCAGAATATTTCCGGCCAGAACCTGCTGACCTCCGAACCGTTTCACGCCCCGTCGCTGACCGGCACTATCGCGGCCGTTGCGGGAACTTCCACCTGCTTTCTTATGAGCCATTGTTCATCTCCTCCTAGGCCTGGATGGCGTTCACCTTGATCGTGGTGAAATCCTGCCGATGTCCCTGTTTTTTCCGGTAGTCCTTGCGCCGTTTCTTTTTGAACACGATGATCTTCTTATCACGCCCATGGTCAAGAACTTCGCACGCAATCGTGGCACCTTCAACATAGGGACGACCGACAGTCACTTCAGCGCCTTCGCCGACCATCAGGACTTTGTCCAAAGAAATTTCAGCACCGGCCTCAACATCCATCTTGGCGACCTTGAGGAAGCGCCCTTCTTCAACGCGGAACTGTTTTCCGCCTGTTTCTACTATTGCAAACATAGCATTACCCTCCAAAGAATGAAACGGGGTCAATATTCTACTCTTCATGATATCGTCAAGCTATTTTTTCCATGGGCTTTCTGCGAAGCCAGGCTTGGGAAACAGCCTCTTCGAATTCAACAACTTGTCGCAAAAGGAAAAGGAGCGTAAAGCTTTTAAGGACGTTCGTCAAATCAAATTTATTTTTAGTTCTCTGCTCACGCCCTGGCCAGCACCAGGACCTCGACCCGCCCGGCAGCCTGTCGGCGCAGGGCGGCAGCGCAGGTCCGAAGCGTGGTCCCGGTGGTCATGACATCGTCCACAAGGACAATATTTCTCCCCCGGCACAGCTCTTTGCGCACCGTGAATGCCCCCTTGAGATTGGACAATCGTTCGCCCCGGGTCAGGGAACTCTGGGCAACCGTATTCCGTTGCCGAGTGAGCACTCCTGGAACGACAGACACGCCAAGAACCCGTCCCAGAAATCCGGCCAGCTCCAGGGACTGGTTGAACCCCCGGGAACGAAGCCGGGCCGAGTGCAGGGGAACCGGCACAATAAGGTCGGGGAACCCCAGTCCGTGGTTGAAAAAGGCACGGGCCAGAAGTTCCTGCAGAACTCGAGATCGATCCAGCCGACCGGAAAACTTAAACTCGTGGATCATCTCCTTGAGCACTCCCCGGTAAGGCCCAAAAAAACCGATTCCGTCCCACGGGGGAAGACGCCGCCGACAATCCCCGCACAGATAGGCCGGAGCACTTGAATCCTCGAACAGCTCTGCGCAACGTGGACAATAGCCCCCGGTTCTGGGAGCCAGTTCCCGACGGCAGACGGAGCACAGCAGGCAGTCCCGCACGTACCCGGCCCCGAGAAGGGCTCCGCACACGGCACAGCGAGCCCCTGCCAGACCTGCCAGAACTTCCCGGACCCGCCTTGAGAACACTGCTCTTTTAATCCACGCCGGCGTGCGTGCCGAATCGGCCCACCCTGTCAACCAGCAGATTTTCGAGTTCCGGATCATTCTCCAGAGTCGGCAGCACCTTGAACCGGACCTGGGGATATTTATGCTCAAGCCTGCCCACCAGGGCCGGAATGTCTGTTTCCACATGCACTCCGTTATAAAGAAAATAAGGCATGATCACGACACGTTCGGCACCCCGGTCAACGAGCACGCCCACCTGATCGCTCAGTGTCGGGGTCCCCAGGGAAAAAAAGGCCGGGACCACTGCGGCACCGGGGGTCCGCTTTGCTATTCGCCTCACCAGGGCGTTGAACGTATCGCCAACCTCCCGCTTTCTGCTGCCATGTCCCAGAATAATTATTCCAGTCTCCATTTTTCCTCTTTTCCTTGCTGCAAATTGCCGGCCCTGCCCTTGACAGGACAAGGAAAGCCACCCGTTCACGAGCGGCTTTCAAAAACACCGGGATTTTGTTTGCTGCGCCCCCTCTCCAGGTCAGGAGTGGGGGTGGTCCTCATGTACATGGTCGTGATAAACAACCTCACCGGTTTCCGGGTCATGCGAGTGAGCCCGGCCGTGAGCATGGTCATGCTCGTGGTCGTGCTGGCGCGAAGGAGCGCCCTGCGGCTTCACCAGGGTATACGAGGCCCCGTTATGGCTGGGACATCCACAATCTTTACACATGAAATCCTCCCTTTCAATTTTATACATTTTATATACATTCATAACCTCGAAATCGGCCGACCGACTGAATAACGCCTTACCATCTTTACCCGGACCGGGCCACCCCCAAAAAGCGTTTTGTGCATTTTTTCAACAGCACAAAGAGAAAGATTCTGCACAAGGGCAAACACAGTCCCAACCCAGACACGAGAGCCCTGCGGCCCAACGGCCACATTTCCTCCCGCCAGACCGGAAAAAAATAACTGGCTGTCACCAGGCATGTCCCTTGCATAATCTCACTTCAGCCGGGATACCGGCTGGACACTCTTCTTTTCCTGTCGTATTTTTCATTTTTTACCGACCCGGACTCTCCAAGCCCCCCACTGCATGGATATCACACTCCCTTCGCCCCAAAAAAGCCCACTGGTGATCACGACTCTGGCCGTGGTCCTGCTCAGCCTGGGACTCAGTCTGCTGACGTGGCAGAACCTGCGACAGCACAAAAGCGCCATACAGGACCACATTCTACTGGCAGCCAGGGCCATCTCCCGCGGCGTGGAAAACAGTCTGACCAACGGTCTGGACAATATGGGATTGCCGACCGGAGAACTGCGTGCCCTGTTTCGCCCACTGGCCGGCAAACTTCTCCAGGAGTTGATTCGGGATGGAGATGTCCGATTCATTGAGATCTACAGTTCCAGGGGCACAACCCTGATCTCCACCCGGGGAGAAGGTGCGGGTTCCAGATACCGACTTCCCAAGCATGCCTTTTCGGCCCTGGGCAGCAAGGGAGAGTGGTACGAACAAACCACCCTCGGCGGCAGACCGACCTTCGTCTTCGGCAGAATCAGCACGCCGAGCCTTAACAAATTCTGCCCGGACGACTCCTGCCTTTCCCCTATGCCTCCGCTGCTGGTCATAGGTCTGGACATGGACAACCACATCGCCTTTTTCAATAAATTCAAAAAGACGGCTATCCTGCAGACCGCATACGCCCTGCTCGTCATCCTCGTGGTCTGGGGGCTGGCTGCGGCACTCCTGAGACGCAAGGATCAATCCGGCAAGCTGCTCCAACTGGAGTCCTTTCAGTCCAGCCTGCTCGATCACATGCCCGACGGACTGTTGACTATTGACGCCGAGGGGAGCATCCGTTCGGCAAACCCGGCTGCCGGTTCCCTGCTCGCTCCGAACGGATCCGGCCTGTTGGACTGCGCGCTCCGGGACGTTCTCCCTGAAGCGGACCGGTCCAGAAGGCAACAGGGTAGAGCGACCATGGAATGGGCCCAGATCGACCGTCCCCGCCAAAGCCTGGAAGTTCTTTTCCTGCCCCTGGGGGATGACTCGTCCCAGACCCTGGTCCTGCTTCGGGACAGAACGGAAATACGAGGCCTGGAGTCCGAGCTGAACCGGGCCGAAAAACTAGCCGCCGTCGGACGGCTGGCAGCGGGTATGGCTCATGAGATCCGCAACCCCTTGAGCGCCCTGCGCGGATTTGCCCAGTACTTCACCACCAAACTCGCCGGACAGGACCCGGCCGAGACCTACGCCAGGACCATGGTTCAGGAAGCGGACCGCCTGAACAAGGTCATCACCGACCTTCTGTTTCTGGCCAAGCCCAAAAAAATAGCCCCCGAAACCTTCCCCCTAAATGAAATCACCAAGGAACTGCACAGTCTGCTGTCCATGGATATATGCGCTCATCAGGCACAGTGGCAGGAAGCAGGGACGCAACTCCTGATTCGTGCAGACCGTGACTCTCTCAAGCAGGCTCTGCTGAACCTGCTGGTAAACGGTCTGGCCGCCCTTCCAGAACAAGGGGGCCGACTCTCCATCACGGCCCGATCCTCTGCTGAAGCTGTCGAAATTACGGTCGCAGACAACGGCAGCGGCATGTCAGAAAAAGCCATTGAACACGCCCTCGAACCTTTCTTCACCACTCGGGCCAAAGGAACCGGCCTGGGACTGGCTATCGTGCATACCATTATCCAGGAGCATGGAGGCACGGTCTCCGTCAACTCCCGGGAGGGACACGGTACTGAGGTCACGCTGCTTTTTCCAGCCCCCGAGCAACCCCAACCACCGGAACCAACATGTCCAGACCAACCACCATCTTGATCATCGATGATGAACCAGCTCACAGACTCATGGTCCGGGCAGTGCTCGAGGATGCCGGATTCTCGCTTCTCGAAGCGGACAACGGACAGGACGGGCTGAATGTTCTTCAAAACCGGACTGTGGATGCCGTTCTTCTGGACATGCGGATGCCGGGTATGGACGGATTGGAGACCCTGCAGCACATTCAGGGACTTTCCATACCACCGCCGGTGATCATGCTCACAGCCTATGGCAGCGTCGGCTCAGCCGTGGAAGCCATGAAAGTCGGAGCGTTCGACTACCTGGGCAAACCCACGGACAATGAGGAACTCGTGGCCGTGGTCGCCAGGGCCGCAGAATACGCCAGGCTCCTCCATGAAAATCAGTCCCTGAAGCAGCAGTTGCGCCAGGAGAAAAAAACCGAGATCATCGGACGCGGTGAGCGCATGAATCGCATCCTGGAACTCATCGACCAGGTCGGCCCCACCGAGGCCAACGTGCTCATCCTGGGCGAATCCGGAACCGGCAAGGAGCTCGTCGCCCAGGCCGTTCACGAAGCCAGCCAACGCAAACAGGGACCGCTCATCAAGGTCAACTGCGCCGCACTTCCGGAAAATCTTCTGGAAAGCGAACTGTTCGGCTATGTCAAAGGGGCGTTCACCGGGGCGGTCAAGGACAAACCGGGCCGGTTCCAGCTGGCCGACGGAGGCACCCTGTTTCTTGACGAAATAGGAGAACTGCCCATGAACCTGCAGGCCAAACTGCTGCGGGCCCTGCAGGAACGGCTGGTGGAGCCGCTCGGCAGCGTCAAACCGGTATCCGTGGATGTCCGTTTCCTGGCGGCAACCAACCGTGATCTGCAGACTGATGTCCATGAAGGCAATTTCCGTGAAGACCTTTACTACCGGCTCAATGTTCTCGAAATTGCCATTCCCCCGCTCCGGGACAGGATTGAGGACATCCCCCCGCTGACCGACTTCCTGCTCCGCAAGCTCAGTAAGCGGAACAACAGGGTCGTTCGCTCCGTCAGCCCGGAATTCATGCATGCATTGAGCCATTATCCCTGGCCTGGCAATGTGCGCGAACTTGAAAACGTTCTGGAACGGGCTCTGATCCTGTGTCGTTCCGATGTGCTCGGACTACAGGATCTTCCGGAAAAGTTTTTTACCGAAGGACCGGCCGGGCCCGCAGCCAGTGACTTCCAGGCAGGTACCCCCCTGGAAGAGGCCGAAAAACGAACCCTGATCCAGACATTGCAGGACCACGGAGGACACCGCGAAAAAACCGCCGGAGCCCTTGGCATGAGCCGCAGGACTCTGCAGTACAAACTTAAGAAATACGGGCTGACCTCGAGAAAATAGGGTCCCGCCGTCAGCCCGGTTGTTTGTTCGAAACAGCTTCGAAGCTCGTACAGGCCTTTGACAAGCCGGCCGGTTTCACTTTCACGCGACCCGGCTCAGACGACCTCGTTCTCTTCCTTTTCTTTCGTCATTTGAAACTCCTTGAGCCCCTGGGCCAGTTCCCGCAGTCGGGCATTCGCTTTGCCGTACACCGAATCCTCCGGATAGGTCCCGCCGTTGCCCCGCTTTCCCGCGGGCATGCCGGTCAGCAACTCGATGCCCTGTTCGATGTTTTGAACGGCCCAGACATGAAAAACCCCCTGGCGCACGGCGTCGACCACCTCATGGTCCAACATGAGATCCCCGACATTGGCTTCAGGAATGAGCACTCCCTGCTGTCCGGTGAGCCCGCTGCTCTTGCAGCAGGCATAGAACCCTTCAATTTTCTGATTCACGCCGCCGATGGCCTGAACCTGGCCGCGCTGATTCACGGATCCGGTCACGGCCAGATCCTGTCTGATGGGCACGCCGGCCAGACTGGAGAGCAGGGCGTACATCTCCGTTGATGAGGCGCTGTCCCCATCCACGCCGCCGTAGGACTGTTCAAAGGCGATGGAGGCGCTCATGGACAGCGGTTTGTCCTGGGCGAACCTGGAACGCAGATATCCGCTCAGAATGAGCATGCCCTTGTTATGGGTCTTGCCGGACAGATCCGCTTCCCGCTCGATATTGATGATCCCGCCCTTGCCCATGGAAGTGGTGGCGGTTATCCGACTCGGCTTGCCGAACATGTATTCCCCCAGGCTGTACACGGCCAAACCGTTGACCTGCCCGACCACGCCCCCCTCCACATCAATCAGAACACTGCCCCGATCGATCATTTCCTGGATCTTTTCCTCAAGCAGATTGGACCGGTACTTGCGAGCCTTGAACACCTGCTCCACATGCTCGGCCTCCACCAGGCTTGATCCTGCCTGACGGGCAAAATAATCCGCCTCCTGCAGCAAATCGGACACCTTGGGAAATGCCGTGGAGAGTTTTTCCTGACGGCCGGCCATGCGTACCGCCTCCTCAAGTACCGCCCCGACTCCGCCTGCTCCGAAGGGAAGCAGTTCCTCCTTGTCCACCTCGGTTTTGATAAACGAGGCGAAACGGGCCATGGACTCTTCGTCGCGAGTCATGGACTGATCAAAGTCCGACCTGACCTTGAAGATCTTGGGGACATCCTCGTCGTAGGCGTGCAACAGGGCATAGATATAAGGATCGACCAGAATGATGACCTTGAGATCCATGTCTATGGGCTCCGGCTTGAGTCCGGTGGTGGTGAACAGGTAGAAGGGATCATAGGTCTGAATCTCCATTTTGCGACTTTTCAGGGCCCGCTTCAGCGCCGGCCAGACGCCGGGCTCCATGACCGCATCCAGGAAGTTCAGCACCAGATATCCGCCATTGGCCTTGATAAAGGAGCCGGCCTTGATCCGGGAAAAATCCGTACGCCACACCCCGCTGCGATCCACGATTCGCTCGATGGATCCGAACAGGTTTCTATATGTAGGGTATGACTCGATGATGACCGGAACCCCTTTCTGCTCCGAGTTGTCCACCAGCACATTGACCTCGTAGCCGGCAAAGGGATCCCCCATGACCATCATGGGCATCCCCGGTATCCCCTGTTGCTGCTGGGGAAGAAAACTCTTCAGGTTTTCGGCCATGTCGTCGACCATGGCCTGCAGATACTGGTCAAGTTTTTCGCTTTTATACGTTTTATGAAACACGGGGAGTTGTTCCTGCACCAGACTCATAAACATGAACTTGTCCGTCTCCTGATCCTTACGCTGGACCTCCTTCTGCAACTCCCTTATCTCCATAAAAATCTCATCGATTTCCACCTTCAGCCGCTCATATTCCCGACGCAGGGATTTAAACTCTTCCTTGGGAAATCGTCCCTTGTCCACCAGCTCCTCAAGCTTGACCATCGGCGTGGGCTCGTTATCCACCAGTGGCATGACTTCGGGGCGCTGAATCTGCCCCCGCTGGACATTCACCAGCACAAATCCGGTCTCTTTGACCTTGGATTCCAGGGTCCGAAAAAAATCCCGACTCTTCTTCTCGTATGTATCCAGAATCTCCTGCTTTCTCTTGATATAGTCCTGGCTTTCGAACAGTTGCGGGACATCCTTCTTAAGTCCCTCCACCAGCTCGTGCACTTCCTTGCGGAGTCGTGCCCCCTGACCGGCGGGAAGGGATATCAGAACAGGAGCCTCACTGTTTTTGAAATTATTCACGTAGCAGAGATCGTCAGGAACCCTGTCCCTGGCCGCGATCTGATGCAGAAGCTCCTTGACCGCGTTCATGCGCCCCGACCCGGGACGGCCGGTCACAAAAACATTGTACCCGGGCTTGAGCATGCCCAGACCAAAGCGAAGGGCTTCAACCCCACGGTCCTGCCCGATGATCGCGCTACCGCTTGACACTTCGTCCGTGGAAGAAAACGGCAGAGTGGCCGGATCCATTTTCCACCTGAGTTGTTCGACGCCGAGTTCCGGATGCTTTTGTTGTTCTGTCATGAAGTAACTCCTTGTTGCACAACGAATGATCGATTTCCCGGCTCGAAATGAGCTCTAGGAGTCGGACGATTCCACGCTGACCGGGATTCTCCTGGGCGACTCGACTTTCCTTTTGGGCAGCCGAATCGTCAGCCGTTCCTCCTGAAACGTGGCCCTGATCTGATCGGCATGAACAGGGAACGGGAGCGGGACACGCTGCGTAAAGGAAGCGGACTGAAACAGCTCGCCCCCTTCATGGGACATCCGCTGCTCCCGCGTTCCCTGAATCACCAGAACATCATCTTCAATGGACAGATGCAGGCCCTCCACATCCAGACCGGGGATGTCGGCCTGCAGGAGGAGTTCATCCTCGGTTTCCGAGAGATCCACACGCGGCGGACCCATGAACTGCTCCATGGCACACGACATCTTGAAATCCCGGCAAAAAGTCTCGTACAGACTGTCCATGTCCCGTCGCAGCCGGGAAAGTTCCTGATCCTTCCACAGAGTCAATGACATACAAACCTCCTTGTTCCCTAGGCGCAGAAAGACGAAAACGTTTCCTGCTCCATACACGACTTCCGCTCTCCGGCCAAGGCCTGCCCCAAAATTTCCGGGATGTCCGCCCCGCGCAGATTGCACTTCCCGCAGCCATGACGTACAGGCACGATTCCCTGGTTCCGCAGGGCCAACAGGCTCTCCCGGAACCATTTCCTTCCACTAAACCATCTACCACAAACATGAACGCAGAACAGATACGTACCGCCCCTTCCCTGCCCGTCGAGTTCGACCTTGACGGATACGATTTCGAGCTTCCCGAGAAGCTCATCGCCCAGACTCCGGCCACGACCCGCCAGGAGTCCCGAATGCTCATCCTGGACCGGAGCAGCTCACAACTGCAAGAATCCGGTTTCTCGAATCTTGCCGAGCATCTCCCTGACGGGGCTCTGCTGGTGGCCAACAACACCAGAGTGCTTCCGGCCCGCCTCATCGGCCGCAAATCCACCGGAGGCAGGGTGGAGTTCCTCATGCTCACCCCGGTGGCCCTGGTGCAGGGGGAAGATGCGGGCCACGGCTGGCACCGGACCCGGGTGGACGGGCTTCTCAAGGCGTCCAGGGGGCCAGGGGTCAACGACACTGTGGACTTCGGTCCCGGCCTGCGACTCACCGTCCTTGAAAAGCGGGAGTTCGGACAGGCCTCGGTAACCCTGTTCTGGCAGGGGGACCTGGTGACCCATTTCATGAACCTGGGACACATTCCCCTGCCTCCGTACATCAGACGGGAGGACCGGGCCGAAGACCGGGAACGATACCAGACCGTGTATGCCCGGGAAGACAAGCTCGGTTCCGTGGCCGCGCCCACTGCCGGACTGCATTTCACCCCCGAGGTCCTGGCATCCCTGGAGAAAAAAAACATCACCCGGGCCGAGGTAACCCTGTACGTGGGATACGGTACCTTCAGCCCCATCCGGTGCAAGGATATCCGGGAGCATACCATGCACTCGGAATATATCGAAATCCCACCGGCAACGGCCGAAGCGGTGGCCCGAGCAAAAGCGGAAGGAAGACCGGTGGTTGCCGTGGGAACCACTTCCTCCCGAGCCCTGGAGAGCATGGTCCGAGCCACCGGTGGCATCCATCCCTATGCGGGCTGGACCGATATATTCATCTCGCCGGGCTACACATTCCAGGTGGTTGATCATCTGATCACAAACTTCCATCTTCCCAAGTCCTCTCTTATCATCATGATCTCGGCCCTGGCCGGACGGGACCGGGTTCTTGATGCCTACCGGTATGCCGTGCAGCAGAATTTTCGATTCTTCTCCTACGGTGACGCCATGCTCATCCTGTGACCATACAAGGGCCGGACGCCCTCCCGGTAATGCTTGCAAAAACAGATCGAGTTCGACTATATCCGTCATTCGGCGTGCTGCACGCGATACCAGGCCGACACCAGTGACACGAATTTCAAACGCGAGCTCCGACAGTTCACGTCTCACCGCTAACCGCAGCTTCCAAGCGGAGGTTCTTATGTCCAGAATCGTCATTCGCGAAGACCGGTGCAAAGGATGTCTCCTGTGCACTCAGGTCTGTCCGACGGGCATAATCGTGCAATCCGAGCGCTTCAACCAGAAGGGATACAAGGTGGCCGAAGTGCCGGCCGACCAGATGGAGAAGTGCAAAGGATGCGCGTTCTGTGCCGAGATCTGCCCGGATTACGCCATCACCGTATTTCGGACAAAAGCCAAAAAATCAGGAGACTCGTAATATGAGCACCGCACCTGAAAAGCGAATCTTCATCAAAGGCAACGAAGCCATCTCCAGGGGAGCCCTGGCAGCCGGATGCAGATGCTACTTCGGCTATCCCATCACCCCCCAGAACGATATCCCGGAATTCATGTCCAAGGCCATTATCGAGGCGGGTGGTGAGTTCGTCCAGGCCGAAAGCGAGATTGCCGCCGCCAACATGCTCCTCGGAGCGACCGCGGCCGGGATCCGGGCCATGACCTCCTCCTCGAGCCCGGGCGTATCCCTGAAGCAGGAGGCCATTTCCTACATGGCCGGCAGCGACCTGCCCGGCGTCGTTGTGAACATCTCCCGCGGCGGGCCCGGTCTCGGCGACATCGGCCCCTCCCAG
>Ga0102940_1002002_pt1 | contig 12541 bp, 13 predicted proteins | sample SalPonR2_C_D1_MG_FD_78215 | JGI IMG/M metagenome (GOLD analysis project Ga0102940, IMG submission 78215) | Salt pond soil microbial communities from South San Francisco under conditions of wetland restoration - Salt Pond MetaG R2_C_D1_MG | ecosystem: Environmental > Aquatic > Marine > Intertidal...
GCTTTGCCTACATTTGATAACTATACTATTAAAAATAATAATTTGAAAGATTCTATTATTAAAAATTCTTATTATCTAGTTGATGAATTCAAAGAAGAGGTATTAAATTATATTAAAAAGAAAAAAGAATAAGAGGTAAATAATGAATATACCAAAACAAGCAAGTATATTGCATATGCCTATTACAAAAAATATTCCATTGGATGTAAAAAACGCTGGATCATGGTGGAAAAAATTTAAATTATGGAAATGGGGTATTTCTGATGAACTGCTAGTGGAAGACTTTTATCAAGAATTGCCCAAAACATGTAATAAAATTTTAGGGTTTTCTATAGAAGAAAAAGTTTGTGTTTTTATACCAAAAACTTTTATATTCAATGGTGCTAGTATTCCTAGAGCTCTTTCTCCTTTATATTTACCTAATGGCATTTTATATATAGGAGCATTTTTACATGATTTCTGTTATGGTTTCGAAGGACTTATAATATATACAGAAGAAATGAAAGAATTAAAATTTACAAAGGTTAATCAATTCCAAGCAGATAATATTTTTTATGAAATTAATATGGAAGCTAATAATTTTAAAACAGCATGCAAACCAGCTTATATTGCATTAAGAGGCTTTGGATGGTTAGTATGGAATAAATGTCGTAAAAATGAAAATGTTTTTATTAAAAAATTTCCTGAATATAAACATTTAATAAAATAGGATAAGAAATAATGTCAAGATTTATACAATATATAAATGAAGGTAGAACAAAAATCATTACTAAAGATAGTGCCATATACTATATAAGAAAAAAATGCTTCAAAAATTTTAAAATGTTAACATTATCACCTAATAAAATTTTTAGAGGTGTGAGTTCATTTGATGATGATTATGGTATGATAAACACTAATAAAGGCAGTCCTAGGAAATCAGCTAATACATTTAATTATATGACGCTTTTAATGGATAATTTGCCCTCATGGAATGGATATCCTTTAAGATCTCAAAGTGTTATATGTAGTAATGAAAAAAATACAGCTAATTCATATGGTAATTCTTATACTATCATACCCTTTGATAATAGTAAAGTGGGTATTTGCCCATATGAAGATGTATGGTTATCTTTTAAATTTTTAGATGATTTAGGGTATACATATACAGTTGATGATTTTAATGATCATTTAATGGATTTATTCGAATATTATAAAATAAATGTAGATGATAGTAAATATGAATCATTAAAAAATGGATTAATAGAATTAAAAAAATTATTTGATAAAAATAAACTTAATGAATTAGATCCATCTTTTTATGAATTATTTGAAGATAAAGATATTATAGATAATTTTAATAAATATTTCGGCCCTTCATATAATGGCTTCTCTAAAGGTATTGAAAATGTAGATAAATTACGTTCTTTTAATGAAATATGGATACAGGGTGAATGCATTCTAATTAATAATGATAGCAAAGAACCTGTACAAAATATATATGATGATATATGGGATAGTTTATAAATGCCAATTGTTTATGATGAATATGTAAAAGCACCAGGCCAAGAAATTGAATATACGCCTGAAATGATACGTGAACTTAATAAATGTGATAAAGATAGATTATATTTTATCAAGGAACATATAAAAATAGTTACCGGTGATTATGGTGTCGTAAAATTTAAAGATTATATATTCCCTTTCCAGGAACATTTAATAAGTGATTTTATTAACCATAGATTTACAGTAAACTTATGTGGCAGACAACAAGGAAAAACTACTGTTGTTGGTGCATATGTTTTGTCTTATGCATGTTTTGAATCACATAAAACCATAGGTATTGTTTCTAATAAAGAAGCTAGTGCTAAATCATTTTTATCACGTATAAAATATATGTATGAACAAATACCTGCTCATTTAAAACCAGGTGTAATAAGATGGGCAGAAAAATCAGTTGAGTTTGATAATCATTGTAAAATAATGATTGCAGCAACCAGTAAAGATTCATTTAGAGGTGAACCAATAAATTGTATAACTGGTAATGCTAAAATATGTTTTATAAGTGATTGTGGAAAAATTTTTTATACTTCTATGGAAAAGGCGGCTTCATCTGAATATAATAAAATCAATTATAAAAAGGATGAGTGTATAATAACAGCCAAAGGTAAGAAATTTTATACAGTGTATAAAACAACCAATAAAATTAATAATAAAATATATATTGGGTTTCATTCTACTAATGATTTATCAGATGGTTATCTTGGGTCAGGAAAAATATTAAAAAGTGCCGTTGAGAAATATGGTGTCGAAAATTTCGAAAAAGAGTATATAAGTATTTTTGATAACAAAGAAGACGTTGAATTATTAGAGAATAATAAAGAAACTTTATCTAAAAGATGTTCCATCTTAACTAAAGAAGGATTCAAAACATTTGATGGTTTTATTAAAAATGGCAAATCTTCTGATATTGTAAATCTAGAACTGTCAAATAATGAAATTTTAGAATGTACAAAAGATCATAAAATATGGATAAACGATAATTATAAAAAATCAGATGATTTAAATATTAATGATACTTTATATAATGATATTAAAATATTAGACAAATACTATTCTTATGAAGAAGTCGATGTATATGATGCTATAAATGTCGAGGATACTAACTCTTTTATAGCTAATGGTATAGATGTTCATAATTGTCTTGTGGCTGATGAGTTAGGATTTGTTGATCCACCATGGAAGGCAGAGGAATTTTGGAAGTCTAATTATCCGACTATTTCTGCTTCCAACACATCAAAAATTATTATTATAAGCACACCTAATGGTTTATATAATTTATTTCATAGAATATATCAAAATGCCAAAGAAGGTAAAAATACTTTTAAACATAATAAATTTGATTGGAGAGCTGTACCCACTAGAACAAAAGAATGGGCAGAACAAGAAAAGAAAAACCTAGGAAAATTACAATTTGAACAGGAATATGGTTGTATTTTTGGTGATACATATGTTACAATAAAAAATAAAATGACAGGGGATATAAAAAATATAACTATAGAAGAATTGTATAAGGAAATATGTTATGATTGGTAAAAAATATTCATATGAATATGTTAAATCTTATATAGAGAAGGAAGGTTATCAATTATTATCAGACACTTATAAAAATATCCATACAAAATTAGAATTATTATGCCCTTTAGGGCATAAATGGAATGCCCCATTTAATACTTTTAAAAAAGGGCATAGATGTTCAATTTGTTCAGGTAATAAAAAAATGGATTATGAATATATTAAATCATTTATAGAAAAAGAAGGTTATACTTTATTATCAAATACTTATAAAAATAATAAGGGTAAATTATCTATTGAATGTCCTAATGGGCATATATATAATATATCATTTGATAGTTTTCAACAAGGACATAGATGTTTTGATTGCCGAAAACATACAATTAAAGATTTTAAAAAAATGATTGAAAAAGGGGGTTATACTTTGTTATCCGATGATATTGAATATAAAGATGTTTATACTAAATTTAATGTTAAATGCCCAGAAGGACATGAATGGGAAACTTGTTTTAAAAGTTTTGAAACAGGTCATAGATGCAATAAATGTGTAACAGAAAAAAGAAAACATGATTATGATTATGTTAAAAAATATATAGAATCATATGGTTATTTTTTATTATCAGATAGTTATAAAGGATCCCATGATAAATTAAAAATTAAATGCCCTTTAAACCATGAATATGATGTAAAATGGTATAAATTTTTACAAGGGAATAGATGCCCTATTTGTAATAAAGAATTAATAACATCAAATGCAGAAAGAGAAATTGTTAGTTTTATTAAAGAAAGTGTTAATAATGTTATAACAAATGATAGAGAACAAATTGATCCATATGAACTTGATATGTATATCCCTGATTATAAAATAGCGATTGAATATAATGGTTTATATTGGCATAGTGAACAACAAGGAAAAAATAAAAATTATCATTTAAATAAAACATTAAAATGCAAAGAAAAAGGCATCCAATTAATTCATATATTTGAAGATGAATGGTTAAATAGGCCAGATGTGGTTAAAAGTGTTATTCTTTCAAAACTTGGTATCTTTGAAAGAAGAATATATGCGAGAAAATGTCATGTACAGGAGATATCATCTTCATTAAAAAATGAATTTCTTAAGAAATATCATCTTCAAGGCAAAGATAATGCTACTTATAGTATTGGATTATTTAATGGCTTTGAATTATTATCAGTAATGACATTTGGAAAAAGATCAATATCTGGTGCTAATGGTGTTAATTTTGAGTTATTACGTTATTGTAATAAATTAAATGTGCAAATATTAGGTGGTGCTTCAAAAATGATTAAATATTTTATTAAAAGATTCGACCCACCATATATCAAAACATTTGCTGACTTAAGATATAGTGATGGAAAATTTTATAATAAAATTGGTTTTAACTTAAAACATATATCTAATCCTAACTATTGGTATATTATAGATGGTCAAAGAAAACATAGAGTTGGATATCAGAAACATAAATTAAAAGATAAATTAGACCCCTTTGATCCAAACAAAACAGAGTATGAAAATATGTTAACTAATAATATTGATAGAATATGGGACTGTGGAAATTACGTTTTTGAATATAAAAATAGTTAATGATTATTTTGTTATAGGGAATCATAGCATGCCTAAGAAGATTACAGAGGAATATGTTAGAAATTATATAAATAATGAAAAATATGACTTATTATCTGATTATAAAAACACTAATACAAAAATATCATTGAAATGCCCTGAAGGGCATTTATGGAAAACAACATTTAAAACATTTAAAAATGGTAATAGATGTATTACTTGTTATAGAAACAGAAGAAGATTAACATACTCATATGTTAAAAAATATATAGAATCATTTGATTATGTTTTATTATCAAAAACTTATGTTAATACTGGAACAAAATTATTATTGAAGTGCCCTGAAGGGCATTTATGGGAAATAGAATTCAGAAGGTTTCAACATGGTAATAGATGCATGTATTGTTATCAGCAACAACATAAATTAACATATGAACATGTTAAAGAATATATAGAATCATTCAGTTATATATTATTATCTAAAAGGTATATAGGTGATAAAAACAAATTAAAAATTCAATGTCCGGAAGGACATATTTGGCATACATCATGGAATAATTTTAAATTTAGAGATAGTAGATGCCCTATATGTTACAATGAATCAACTTCAAGTAAACAAGAGAAAATGTTACAAGATTATATTGAATCACTTGGGTATAATATTATAAGAAATGATAGAACCCAAATATTTAATCCTTTAACAAATAAAAATCTTGAATTAGATATATGGATACCAGATCTTAATAAAGCTATTGAATATAATGGTACTTATTGGCACAATAAATTAGATCAAATAAAAAAAGATAGAATAAAAATGGATCAATGCAAAGAAAAAGGCATTGATTTATTGATAGTGAATGAAGAAAAATGGCAATCAAACAGAGAATTAGAGATACATCGAATAGAGGAATGGATAAATGTTTAGGAGTAACACAAAATATGAAATCTTAACAGATGATGGGTTTTCTGATTTTGATGGGATACAAGTTGTTGAAAGAGATCGTTATATTCATTTATACTTTGATGATCAATCAGATATAAAAGTATCATTTGACCATGTGTTTTTTATTAATGGTAATAATATATCAGCTTCATCATTAAAAATAAATAATAAGCTTGATCATATAAATGGGCATTTAAAAATAATCAATATCAAAAAAATATACTATATTAATAAGAAGGTTAAACTTTATGATCCTATTAATGTAAAGAATGGTTATAGATATTATTCTAATGGTATATTATCACATAATTGTAATTTTTTAGGTAGTTCATCTACTGTTATTGATTCAGAAGTTTTAGAAATGTTGCAAACATTATATAAAGAACCATTATTATATGATTTAGGTGATAAATTAAGAGTATATGAAAAGCCTATACCAGGAGCATCATATTTGACCGGTAATGATGTTGCAAAAGGCACAGGGAGACATTATTCTACTTGTCAAGTATTAAAAATTGTATCAACCACCCCTTTAAAATTAGAACAAGTATGTGTTTATCAAAATAATTTTATAAATGTATATAATTTTTCTTCTGTTATAAGCAAATTATCATATTATTATAATAATGCTTATTTAATGGTAGAGAATAATGCAGATGGTGCTGCTGTTGTTTCTCAATTATGGTGGGAGTTAGAAAATGAAAATCTTATAAATAGTGGCGGGAAGTCTAAGGATCTTGGCATAAGAGCCAATAAAAATACAAAACCTAAAGCAGTATTATTTATGAAAAAACTAATAGAGGATGGTAGGCTAACATTAGTTGATCATAATACTATTTTAGAATTAAATGATTTTGTTGATAAAGGTAATAATAGATATGGTGCTAATAATCATGATGATGATCTGATATCAGCGTTATATTGGGCATGTTATCTATTTTTAATGGATATTTTAGAAGATATTGATTTTATGAAAAATGAGAAAAAAGAAGCTGATGATGTATGGGGTATTTTATCTGATATTGATGAGTACCATGTTGATGAAGGATTTAATTTTGTGTTATAGTCATCATTTATAAATTAATTAATATTATGAATGAGAGGAAAAAATGAATATTTTAATAATAATCATCATGGTTATGTTTTTTATAATTATTAAAAATACAATAAAAATAAAAAAATTACAAGATGATATAAAGACACGTGATATTATAGAAGAAAAAATAAGAGAAAAAAATAATTATGAACAAACAGAATTGGAATATGAAGAAACATATAGATACTCAGATGTTTCAGATAGAGAATATGATACAAATAATCAAATAATAATGATTGTAGATGATAATGAGCATGTTCTAGATATAGTTAGTTCTTTATTAAGAGGGTATAAATCAAAAAGTTTTGATAAACCATATTTAGCATTAGATTTTTTAAAAAACAATCATAATAATGTAAATATTGTTATCACTGATTATTCTATGCCTGGTGATTTTGATGGCATTGATTTTATAAAAAAAATTAAGAGTATTGATTCTGATATTTCCATAATAGTTATTACAGGATTTAATTATATTGAAGTTAACCCTGAAGATAAACATTTAATAGATAAATATCTAGTGAAACCATTAAACAGGGAAAAAATAATAAAAGCCATAGAAGATATTAAAAAAGGCATATAATACTAAAAATTAGTACAAAAGTGAATAAAATTATTGATCAAAAGATCAAAATAAAACATATCAAATCTATGGAAAAAGAATGGAAAAAATTATAATAATTTAAAGAGAGTACATATGACAAAATCAGAGTTGATTAACAAAATCAAAAGAAAACTGGGCTGGCCTATGGTCAAAGTTGAATTATGTGATGATCATATAAAAGATTCTATACAAGAATCAGTAAATAAACATATTAAATGGGCAATAGGCAATTCAACAGATATTATATATTTCACTTTGCCACTAGAAGGAGGAAAAAAATTCTATGATATGCCAAAAGGTGTTATTGATATTATAGAATATGATGATGATTCTGGCAATACAGGTGGTATAAATACATTATTTTCTATGGAGAACTATTTTTTTAATCAAGGTTATTATGATCCAATGTTATCATATCCTTATTCTATGTTAGGGTATCACATGGTTTTAGATTTCATGGAAACGCTTGATAGATATAGACCTGATAAATACTCATGGAGATATCATAAAAAAACAAATCAATTAGAACTATCACCTACCCCAAAATATAACGAAAATAAAATATCCGTTAATAGAATAGATCCAGAAACAAATACAGTGAAAACATATACACTAGATAGCCCTGGATATGTTTTATTAAAAGCTAATGTTATAGAAGGCACAACTTTACCTTATGTTATAAGAGAATGGGATAAAGTTATGAAAGAAATAACCCCAGCATCTGAAATAAGAAACATTAATATAAATGAAGAAGATAATCAATTTTTTGTTTTAAAATCACCTGCTTATAAAGGTGAACTTTCTATATATAAAAATGGTGTTATTTATAATGAATGGACATGGCACGATGATATAAGAAAAATTATAAAATGGGATAATAAAGATGATATAAATCTTAATGATGAATTATTATTGAGATATAATAAAGTAGATATATCTGATTCATTAGATGATAAATCATATATTGATAAAATGGAATATATAAATGAAGATCATACCATTGATCCATTAAATATAGCATCTAAATCCTTTATGTTATCACAAAAAACTATTAATCCTAAAGATGTTATTATAAAATATAATAAAAATGATTATGTATATGGAACTGGCTTTACTATAGATACAGATAATCAAACAATTTTATTTAATGGTAAACAATTAGATGGTATATTATCAGCTGGTGATATTATTAAAATAGTTTATGTGGATGAAAGCAGTAACATAGAAGAATATGATGAAAACATATATGATAATCTATGGATATTAAATTATGCTACAGCATTAAGTAAAATAACATTAGGTATGATTAGAAGAAAATTTTCTAACTTCTCTAGTATAGGAAACACAGGTATTAGTTTAGACGGGTCTGATTTAATAAATGAAGGCCAACAAGAAAAAGATAAACTAGAAGAAGAATTAAGAGATGAAGAAGCCTATATCGGTGGTTATATAACAATGGGGTAATTAATGGCTGATGAATTTAATGATGATTATATGGATGAAGAAACATATAACAATAATTTAAAAGAAATGTTTTATCAATTATCAAATGAAATAGTTGATAAAACAGATGTCACAGGGGATCCAAAATCAGATCAAACCGTTATAGAAGTATTTAATACAAGAATAAAAAAAACTTGATTTGATTTTGATTATATAGTATATTCATTATTATAAATAAACAAAAGGAGTTTTTTATGATTTTGCATATACCACATAGTTCTACTAAAATTGATTATATTAAAATTAAAGATGTTCAAAATAATATTAATCAAATAACAGATCTTTATACTGATGAATTATTTCAATATGATACTGCTGGATTTGAGATAATATTTCCTTATAATAGATTAGTTGTAGATGTTGAGCGTTTTAAAAATGACCCAATGGATTATTTTGGTAAAGGTTATATTTATAAAACTGATGTCTTTAATAATACTATAAAAAGAGATAAAAGTAATCCTATTTTTGAAAAATTATATGATGAACACCATAGAAAATTAAACAATGCTGTTCATGAATACTTGAATTTTTTTCCTATTGCTTTTGTAATTGATTGTCATTCGTTTCCTGACATACCTTTTGAATGGGAACAATATAAATTTGAAAAAAGACCTGATATTTGTTTAGGTATTAATTTTAATAATACACCATTTGAAGTGATTAAATTGCTTTTTGATTATTTTAAGAATCATAATTTAACTGTTGGGATTAATAATCCTTATGAAGGTGCTATAATACCATCTGATTTTGAACATAGATCAGATGAAGTAAAAACAATAATGATAGAAGTTAATAGATCATTATATCTTGATAAAGAATATAATAAAAGTAATAACTTTGATAATATTAAAAAAATAATAAATGGAGCATTAGATAAAATAAATGAATGGACAAATAAAAAAGAAGAAAAATTTTGGAAAAGTCTATGATAAAATAAATGATATTCTTGAAGCATTTAAAGATATGGGTAAATTATCACAAAAAGAATTAATGAAAGGCCAATATCTTGATCCTAAAGAAACAGATAATTTTAAACAAGTTAGCGGTAGAGTATTTTATAAAGCTATAAGCAAAATAAGAGAAAATGATATAACTAAATTAAATAAAGGGTTGCCATCCAAAGGTTTAAAAACATTAACAGTATATAATGCCTCTGATTATAATCAAATGAAATGTTTTTTAGGTAAAAATAATTCTTCTGGATATTGTATCGCTCATGGTGATGAGTTAGTCAGCGTTTTTAGTTCACAAAAATCATCTGGTGATGCCATTATGGTAGATGCTATAAAAAATGGTGCTAAAAGATTGGATTGTTTTGCTTTTAGGAAAAATGGTAAAATATCAGGCCCATTGTATAAACTTTATAGTAGATATGGTTTCAAAATAGATAAATCAATGAATTCAGGGAAACCTGGTGATCCTTATGCTATTATAAATGGCGTTTCGGATTATGTTAATGATAATGAAGAAGCTGAACCAGATAATCCACAGGTAGTTGTTTTTATGAAAAAATAAGGAGAAAATTATGCCAAGGTTTAAAAAATACGTAGAAGAAGCATCTATAAAAGATGTCCCAAAAGAATTTATGAATGATCCTTTATATAAAAATGTTTTGATTGCTAAAGATGAAAAGGAATTTAAAAAAAGACTTAATATTTTATTATCTGTTAGAGGTAATGACGCAGTGAAAATATTACAAAATGCTATAAAAGGTAAATAAATGGCTGACTGTGGCAATTATAATAAACAACCTGTATCATGTAATCCTTGCATAATACCTGGCACTCCTTTATGGAACTTGTTTTCTCAAGAAGATAACTGTGAAGAGGCTCTATTTGAAAGTTTAATAGATGAATTTACTATGATATCTGGATTCCCTATTAAATATTATGTCTCTCTTGCTAATATGGATCAATTATTTGGTGAAGATGCTACAAATGATTATGCTTCACCTATTGAAACAAAACTTGTTTATGAACCTACTGAAGAATCAAGCATGTTAAATTCTTTCGGCTTTTCAGGCGATGATATCATACAATATGCAATGATACCTAAAATAACATTATCTCAACATTTAGGAAATACATTTTTTACATATCATACGTCTGGTGAAATTGTACAACCTTATGTTGGTGATGTTATTACAACTTTATGGAATGCTAGAAATTATGAAATTGTAGATATAGGATCAGAAGAGAGAATATTTCAAGGAAAAAAACATATATGGGAGCTCATTTTAAGACCATATAGATTTGCTAGTGAAAGCCAAAAAGCTAGAGAAATACATCATACAGATAATACAGATGAAATAGAAATTATAGAAGATGAAATGGAAGAAACTCCAGAGATAGAAGAAAGAGATTACCCAGAAGTGAAACATGGTGATAATGCATGGCTGGAAGATGAATCTGATGACATAGATGATTATCAAGACGTTGATAAAGGAATATTTGGGTTATAAATGTGTTTCACATATTATATATAAATAATTTCAGAAATAGAGTTGATTTTTCAAGAATAAAATCAACATATAAAAATTTAAGTGACACTGAACAATATCTTTCTAATAAACAATAAATCAATTATATTAAATGTATGAATATTTAACCAAATGAGGATAACACAAACAATGAAATTTAAAGAATATATAAAAGAGTCGGGTGTTTTTGATAATAAAAAAATTGATAAAAAAATAATAAACAAAAATAATACATTTACTATAGTAGATACAGGTGAAATAGATGATTTTGATACATGGTCTATAGGTAAAAATATTATTAAAAGTAAACCATTTTCAAAAGCTAAATTTTATTCAAAAATAATGAGTGATAAAGGTGATATATACTATCTTGTAGGCGGTTCAAAGACATCTTCTCCTGGTAAGTTTGATATGTCATGGGAGTCTTCTCCTACAGGCAGACTTAAAATAGAAACTACTATGATGCTCAAATATCATAAATCATCGTTATATGAAACACCAACTTTATCATTTCCTGCCTATATATTTGATAATGTTTATGAAATAACAAGTACTATAAACGAAGGGTTAGATAATATGAAAAATCTACCTGATTATATAGTAAACACTATAAAAAGTAATATGGCACCTCCTTTTTATAAATTTGATTGGGGTGATATAAAAGAGAAAACAGAAAGAAATGAGATAGCTGTTTATTTTGGAGAAATATTAGTAGCTTTAAGTTTATTGAATAATGAAATGAGTGTTTTTAAGGGAGATCTTATACCTAAAGGAGAAGTAGTATCAAAAGTAATATTTCCAAAAGATCCTAGTTTTAAAGCTGTTGATAGTATGATAGAAACAGATAAAAAAACTATAGTAAAAATATCAAGTAAAAAAGGTAAAGGGGCAGCAGCATCTTTATATGGAAATGTCATATCACATATAATTGACTATAATATTAATGTATCTGGTACAGTTTTGGATAGTATTGTTAGTACATCTAGAGGATATAATCTTAAAAGAGATGTTGTTAGCGCCATGTATAATTGGGCATTTGTTAATTTAAAAGAATTTAAAAGATTAAAACTATCATCAGATAAATTCAAATCAGAACTTATTGATTATAAAAAAACAGGCAAATCAAATTATATCGATGATTTTAATATAGTATCAGATAGAATAAAAAAGGGTAGATATTCACATTTTAAAGGAAAAAAATTAGATAATTTACCACTCAGTATATCACATTTTATTAGTGGGGAAATGGCAGAAAAACTTAATAAAGATAAAAAAGC
>Ga0102940_1002003_pt1 | contig 12539 bp, 12 predicted proteins | sample SalPonR2_C_D1_MG_FD_78215 | JGI IMG/M metagenome (GOLD analysis project Ga0102940, IMG submission 78215) | Salt pond soil microbial communities from South San Francisco under conditions of wetland restoration - Salt Pond MetaG R2_C_D1_MG | ecosystem: Environmental > Aquatic > Marine > Intertidal...
AATTGCCGCGTATACAGGAAAAGACGTAACATGGGAAGAAATTATGAACTCCGACCTCTACCTTGGCCCAAAAACCTATTCATTTGGACCTGTGCCGGAAGTAAAGGAAGAAGTTCCGAAAGCAGGTGAACCTAACACTGCCATCTAAAAAGAAGTTAAAAGATGAAAAGTAAAAAGTAAACGGTAATCAGTAAAATCAATTAAAAATGAAAATCACAATTTTATTCCTGTCGATTTTTTTTATGGCAGGAAACATACATGCCCAACAGCCGCTTTTTAGTTTTGGAAAGGAACTGAACCATCAGGAAATTATTCCCGGTAAAAAAATAAAAGGAGAGCCGGTTAACTGGTTCCAGGTGAATACAGAAGACGACACCTGGGCAGTAAAAGGCGATGAACTGATTTGCTCCGGACTTCCGATTGGCGTTGTCCGCAGCGAAAAAAAATATAAAAATTTCATCATGCACATTGAATGGAAACACATGGAGGCCGGTGGAAATTCAGGCACTTTTGTATGGAGTGATGCCGAGCCAGGCGACAACCGGCTGCCAAATGGCGTAGAAGTTCAAATGCTGGAACTCGATTGGGTAAACCAAAACACGCGAAACGGCGAAAAGCCGCCCATCGCTTATGTGCATGGCGAACTTTTTGGTGTTGGCGGTGTGGAAGTTGTGCCGGACAATCCGCGTGGCAGACGAAGCAAATCAGTCGAAAACCGCTGCAAGGGAAAAGGAGAATGGAACACTTACGATGTAGTTTGTGTGGATGGCACCATTAAACTTTCGGTGAATGGAAAATTTGTAAACGGTATCAGCAAATCAACCAAAAAAGAGGGCTACATCTGCCTCGAGGCAGAAGGCGCTGAGATACATTTCCGGAATATCCGAATTATTGAGTTGCCATGATAAAATATCCGTCAAGCGGTTCAAAACCGCTAGACGGGTGAATCTGTCACCCAAACGAAATATCTTTTTTCGAGATTTTCCGAAAGGCAATCATCGATTCGGTATCGGTAATTCCTTCTACATTGGTTAATTTTTCAGTCATCAGTTCGGCCAGTTCCTCGTTGGTTTCGAGTCGCATAATTGCAATCAAATCGTAACGCCCACTCACTGAATACACTTCAACAACGCCATCAATTTCGGCCAGTTTTTCACCTACCCTGTTAACTTCTTCACGATCTGTTTGTATTAAAACTACTGCTGTTATCATTAGTAAATTTATTTTACAGTGAAAGGTAATATATTTTAGAAATTTAGAAAACCTAAAAATGTTCTTCCTCCTGGTTCCCCTCTTTGGGAGGGGTTAGGGGAGGCTTTACCACTCAATGGGTTCGGGATGAACAGTGGAAATAAATCCAAACTCCTCCCAGATTACATTCTCCACTTTTGTACAAATATCATGTGCTTCCTCCAGCGGCATTTGTGGCGGAAGTTTTATATGACAGCTCAGTTCAGTATGATTTCCGTATTCGTGAAGATGAATGTGATGCAGATGCAATGGTTCTTTAAACGCTTTTTGGGTTTTTTCGCGAATGGAAATCAGCATTTCATCTGAAGGACTTTCACCCAGCAGTGAAGTTATTTCGTTCGACAATATTTGGTAGCTGGCCCAGCCAATCATCAATGCCACAATAAAACTCAGCACCGCATCGGTCCACCAAAAGTAGTTCCCCACTGCAATACCAATCAGTATAATTACCGATGAAAGCGCATCGGTTCGGTGATGCCAGCCATCTGCTTTTAATATAGAAGAGTTGGTTTTACGGTGAGCAAAAAAAGCGTATTGTGCCATGCCCTCTTTCACCAGAATGGAAACGATAGTGGCCACCCAGGCAAAAGTTCCGAATTTTGTCTGCTCCTGTCCGGCAAATTTTTGCACAGCCCCAACTATAAAATCAAAAGCTATAATTGCCAGCAAAACGCCAATTATTACAGATGCTATATGCTCAGCCCGTCCGTGTCCAAACGGATGATCGTCGTCGGCAGGTTTTCGCGAAATTTTGCCGCCAATCAAAACTATCACTGAGGAGACAGAATCTGAAAGTGTGTGCCAGGCATCGGCAATCAGGGCCAGCGAGCCGGTTGATATTCCCGCCCAGTATTTCAGACCAAAAAGAAAAACATTTCCAAAAATGGAAAGCCAGCCCTCACGGGCAATGTATTTATCTTTTGCTGACATGTTTGCAAAAATAGCAATTCCGGCAATTCTTTCAGAATGAATTATTCCCCTATTTTATTTTATCCGAAACTTTCTGAATCAGTTTACTCATGAAAGGAATATTATTCAATTTCGAAAAAAGACTGCCTTTTCCCAAATGAAGCAAAATATTCCGCAGATAAATAAACAGCCCGAGACTGTGTGCTGCAAACAGCACGGGGTCGAGGCGGTAAATGGAATAGGTAAAAATCATGAGCGAACCAATGGTGCTGATGATCCAAAAACCGAGTGGCAAAACAGAATTCTTCCGGTTTTCGGAATAAATCCACTGGTAGATAAAACGGAATGTAAAAATTATCTGTCCGGCCGAACCCCAAACCATCAGAAAAAATGTAACATCTTCATTTTTCAGTATTGAATTGAAGTTATAGGAACTACCGAAAAGCAGCCACAAAAAGTAGACAACTGGTGTAATTACAGCAAGTATTTTGGCCATCCAATGCATTCGGTTCCAGGCATTTTTTAGCTGCAGATTCCTGATGTAAATAAAATAAACGATGAACTGCCCCAGCACAATTGCAAAGTCATTTCGCAAAATACCATAAGTAAGCATCAAAATAGAGCCGCCGAGGCTGATTTGCCAGTACACAACCGGCGAAATAACTTCACCTTCCTGTTCCGACTTAAACCACTGAGCAATGGTGCGCGTAAAAAACAGGATTTGGGCGATAAAACCCAGTGCATAAATAAGGTACTCGTTCATTTGTATAAAATCAGGGCTGCAAATATAACAATAAAGTGTGCAAAAGGCGGGAAGGAAAGTTTTTCAATTCAGGAGTTTTCCAATTTTTTAAGAGTCTCACGGGAAGCATTTTGTTGTGCTTCCTTTTTTGAGGTGCCGGTACCTCTTCCCAGTTCTTTGTTATTAACTTCTACCACTGCAACAAACCGGGGAGGTTTCGATTTATCTTTTACCTGTTCTTCCGTGGTTTCAAATTTCACCTCTTTTTTATTCTTCTGGCTCCACTCAATAAGCTGACTTTTAAAATTGGTGTCTTCCTGCTCAATTTCGTTCAGGTTAACAAATTTCGACAATATCTTTTTTGTCACGAAATATTTGGCCTGAAGAAATCCTTTATCCAGGTAAATGGCGCCAATCAATGCTTCGAGTGCATCGCCGTAAATGTGGCTTTTATCAATATTTTTTGTTGTATTGGAATCGATAAAAACATTCAGTCCCATTTCGAAAGTGAGCCCGGTTAAAAACGTACGGTTTACCAGTTTCGAGCGGTTTTTGGTGAGATAACCCTCATCCTGCTGCGGAAAGCGGTTGTAAAGGAAATCGGCGATAACAGCTCCAAGAATGGCATCGCCCAAAAACTCCAGCCGCTCATTATTCACAAGGTTTCCCTGCGAATCGTACAAAGAAGCTGATTTATGGATGAAAGCTAAATCGTACAGTTTCAAGTTTGAAGGATAAAACCCCAGCAAATCCTTCAAAAACAAATAAAACTCTTTTCGGGGAGACGAAAAGAGTTTTATTCGTTGTGTTAATTTTCTGACCACAGATTTCTAATATTTTTTGAAAACCACGGTTGCGTTATGACCACCAAAACCAAAAGTATTACTAATGGCTACATTCACTTCTCTTTTTTTGGCAGCATTGAATGTAAAATCCAGTTTGCTGTCAATTTCCGGATCGTCGGTAAAATGATTAATGGTAGGCGGAATAATTCCGTTCCTGATGGCTAAAACACTTGCAAGTCCTTCCACCGCACCGGCAGCTCCGAGCAGATGGCCTGTCATCGACTTGGTTGCACTGATACTTAAATGATAAGCATGCTCTCCAAATGTTTTGACAATTGCTTTTGGCTCTGAAATATCGCCAAGCGGAGTGGAAGTTCCGTGAACATTAATGTAGTCTACATCTTCAGGTTTAAGGCCTGCATCTTCCAGTGCCCATTTCATTACCAGACTGGCCCCCCGTCCTTCGGGGTCGGGTGCTGTCATGTGGTAGCCATCGGCCGACATGCCTCCGCCAACCATTTCAGCATAAATTTTGGCCCCGCGCTTTTTGGCGCTTTCGTATTCCTCGAATATAAAAGCTCCTGAGCCTTCTCCCATTACAAAACCGTCGCGGTCTAAATCGAACGGACGTGAAGCTGTTTTCGGATCGTCGTTGCGGGTCGATATGGCCCTCATCGAGTTAAATCCCGCAATTCCTGCCTGGTTCACAGCAGCTTCCGATCCTCCTGTAATCATGATATCAGCTTTCCCCAGACGAATCATGTTGAAAGCTTCAATCATGGCATGAGATGCAGATGCACAGGCTGTAACCGTGGTAAAATTCGGTCCTCTGAAATGGTATTTTATGGAAATTAATCCACTGGCAATGTTGGCAATCATTTTGGGAATGAAAAACGGTGAAAACCGTGGATTTTCATCTTTGTAGTTCCGGGCTTCTTCAAAAAATGTTTGAAGCCCCCCGATACCTGCTCCCCAAATAACACCGGCGCGATCATGGTCAACCTTTTCCAAATCGAGTTCTGAATCACCTATTGCCTGAGTGGCGGTAGCCAGCGCATACTGCGTATACATATCGTATTTGCGGGCTTCTTTGCGCTCCATATAATCGGTGGCGTCAAAGTCTTTTACCTCGCAGGCAAACCTGGTTTTCTGATTCGTTGTATCGAACTTGGTGATGGGGCCAGCTCCGCTCACCCCGTTTTTCAGGTTTTCCCAATATTCGTCAACCGAATTACCTAACGGATTAATGGTTCCAACTCCGGTTATTACTACCCGTTTAAATTCCATAAATGAATTTTCTGGATTACTTGGTTGCCTCTTCGATGTGCTCGATTGCTTCGCCTACGGTTGAAATCTTTTCAGCCTGGTCGTCCGGTATTGCAAGATCAAATTCTTTTTCAAATTCCATAATCAGCTCTACTGTGTCAAGCGAATCTGCACCAAGGTCATTTGTGAAAGATGCATCGTTGGTTACTTCACTTTCATCAACGCCTAATTTATCTACAATAATTGCTTTTACTTTTGCTGCAACGTCAGACATAATTCTAAATTTTGGTTAATACTAATTTGACTTTTAAAATAATTCGCTGCAAAGTAATACATTTACGGTTTATATTTCAAAGAAAAAATATAAAAAAGATGTTTATGTGATCAAAAGAAAGATTTGCAATATCCTAAATTTGAACATCTTATTCAAATGTTCCAATACAAAAAGTTAATATAAAATGAATGTTAAGAGAATTGCAATATTTGCTTCCGGATCAGGTACAAATGCCGAAAATATTATCAGGTATTTCACTGACAATAAACAAATTAATATCGACTCATTGTGGAGCAACAAACCAGATGCCTTCGCACTAAAGCGGGCCGAAAAACTGGGGGTAGAAACCTTTGTTTTTACCCGCCGTGATTTGAACGAAACAGAAGAAATCGCCCAAAAACTGAAAAAAAGAAAAATTGACTTGATTGTGCTTGCCGGTTTTTTATGGCTGATTCCTGAAAATCTCATCAGCAATTTCGACATTATTAATATACATCCCGCCTTACTTCCGAAATACGGCGGAAAAGGAATGTTTGGAAGGAAGGTTCACCAAGCGGTTGTTGAAAATTGTGAAACCGAATCGGGAATTACCATCCACCTTGTAAACCCGGTTTATGACGACGGAGAAATCCTTTTCCAGGCAAGATGCCCTGTTAAACCCGGAGATACACCGGAAGAGGTAGCTCAAAAAGTGCATAAACTGGAATACAAACATTTCCCGGAAGTGATTGAAAAATTATTATTGAAAAAGATTTAAAACCACAAAAACAAAATACAATAACAAGCTAACAAACAGAATATTACACACTAATTCCGGCAACAATAATTCCCGTGAAACCAACAATTCAAAATTACGGTTCAAGTTATCAGCCAATTAGTTATCCATACTTTTTCAACTATCCGGTGTTAGTTATTGATCCTGCACCAGCCGTACTTCAGAACGTTGTTTTCGTTATATTTGTGCCAAATTTCAAGGAATATGACTCCGAATTACGACGAAGGAACGATTAAGACACTCGAATGGCAGGAACACATCAGAAAGCGGCCGGGCATGTACATCGGCAAGCTGGGCGATGGTTCTTCTGCCGATGACGGAATTTATGTTCTGCTGAAAGAAGTGCTCGACAATTCTGTGGATGAATTTATGATGGGCCACGGAAAAAAAATCAGCATCGACATTGACGAAGACAAAGTTACAATCCGTGATTACGGACGGGGAATACCACTTGGCAAACTGGTTGACGCTGCAAGCAAAATGAATACCGGTGCCAAGTACGACTCCGAGGTATTTAAAAAATCAGTTGGATTGAACGGTGTAGGTATCAAAGCAGTAAATGCGTTGTCTGAGAAATTTACGATTCGTTCCACAAGAGAAGGAACAGCCAAGGAGGCAGTATTTAGCAAAGGTATTATTAAAGACGAGCAGGATTTAAAAGGTCTCGGCGACCCCAACGGAACGATGGTTTACTTTGAGCCCGATCCGGAAATCTTCAGCAGTTTCCATTACATTAACGACTATGTAATCAACATGGTCAAAAACTATACATACCTGAATGCCGGACTGACAATTGAATTCAACGGAGAGCGTTTTTTCTCGAGAAACGGCCTCCGCGATCTGCTGGATGAAAACATCGACGAAGATCCGCTCTACCCGGTAATTCACCTGAAAGGACAAGACATTGAAATTGCCATTACTCACGGAAACCGCTACGGCGAGAATTATTTCTCGTTTGTAAACGGACAGCACACCACACAGGGCGGAACGCATCTGCAGGCATTTCGCGAGGTTTATGTAAAAACCATTCGCGATTTCTACAAAAAAGATTTCGATCCATCTGATATCCGCGCCTCCATTGTGGCAGCAGTGAGCATTAAAGTGGAAGAACCGGTTTTTGAATCGCAGACAAAAACCAAACTCGGTTCAAAAGATATTGGCCCGAAAGGACCTTCTGTCAGGGCCCACGTCGGAAATTTCCTGCAGACAGAACTTGATAATTACCTGCATAAAAACCAGGAAACGTCTGAAGTTTTATTGAGGCGTATTGTGGAATCGGAACGTGAACGAAAAGCGATTTCAGGCATAAAAAAACTGGCAAAAAAGCGGGCAAAAAAAGTGAGCCTGCACAATAAAAAACTGCGCGACTGCCGCATTCATTTCGATGGTAAAGATCCACGGGCTGAAGAGTCGAGCATTTTTATTACCGAGGGTGATTCTGCAAGCGGGTCTATCACAAAGTCGCGCGATGTAAATACCCAGGCTGTATTCAGCTTGCGCGGAAAACCTCTCAACAGCTACGGCCTGACCAAAAAAGTGGTGTATGAAAACGAAGAATTTAACTTGCTGCAGGCAGCGCTCAACATTGAAGAGAGTCTGGAAGACCTTCGTTACAACCAGATTATAATTGCCACCGATGCCGACGTGGACGGAATGCACATCCGGTTACTGCTCATAACATTCTTCCTGCAGTTTTTTCCTGATCTTATTCGGAAAGGACACGTATTTATTTTGCAAACACCGCTTTTCAGGGTGCGAAACAAACAGAAAACCTACTATTGTTATTCGGAAGACGAAAAAAGACAAGCCGTAAAAAAATTGAAGGGCAAAGCAGAAATCACCCGATTTAAAGGACTGGGAGAAATATCCCCCGGTGAATTTAAAAACTTCATCGCCAAAGATATAAGGCTCGATCCGGTGATGATGCGCAAACAAGATTCGGTTTCGCAAATGCTTGAATTTTATATGGGCAAGAACACGCCTGATCGACAGGATTTTATTATTGATAACTTATACGTTGAAAAAGACGAGGTAGCCTGATGGCAGAAGAATAAAGAAGTGTTTTTATTATATTTGGAGACGAAAAATATATAGTAATGACTACAGTTGATTTGAAAAAAAAATTGATCGGGAGAATTAGCGGAATGAAAAACAATTTTCTTCTCGAAGAAATTTATCGCATGGTTGAAAATGAAGAAACAGAACAGGATGTTTATCATTTTTCAAAAGAAGAAATAAAAGCAATAGCTGAAGCCAGGGAACAATATAAAAAAGGGCAATTTATAAGCAGCAAAGAGGCTGACAAAGAGGCTGACTCGTGGCTATGCAAATAGTTTGGGCGCTTAAGGCGCAAAGCGACAGGCGCAATATTTTAGCTTACTGGAAAGCCAGGAACAAATCTGTCGCATACAGCAAAAAGCTTGATACGTTAATTAGGGAATCGCTCAACTTAATCCGAAAATATCCTTGCATCGGAAAACCAACAAACAGAAAAAACATAAGGATAAAAATTGTACGCGACTATTTTTTAATTTACGAAATTACTAATAATGAAATAGTAATTTTAAGAATCTGGGATTCGAGACAATATCCGAAGGAGTTGGAAAGAACAATAGAATAGAATGGCAGAAGAAAACAAAAATTTGCAGGACAATAATCCGGATCGCATTAAGGAAGAGATAACCTATCTGCCCGGTATGTACCGCGACTGGTTTCTCGATTACGCATCGTACGTAATTCTGGAACGGGCAGTTCCGTATGTGAACGACGGACTGAAACCGGTGCAGCGCCGCATTATGCACGCTATGCGCGAAATGGACGATGGCAGGTATACCAAAGTAGCCAACATCATCGGGCAAACCATGCAGTACCATCCGCACGGCGATGCGTCTATCGGCGATGCAATTGTACAACTGGGGCAAAAAAACCTGCTCATCGATGCCCAGGGAAACTGGGGAAATCCGCTAACCGGTGACGGTTCTGCCGCCCCGCGTTACATTGAAGCACGACTGACAAAATTTGCCCTCGAAGTGGTTTTCAATCCTAAAACCACCGAATGGAAACTGGCCTACGACGGACGTAAAAAAGAACCGGTAACATTGCCGGTAAAATTCCCGCTGCTGCTGGCACAGGGAGTCGATGGAATTGCCGTGGGGCTGGCATCAAAAGTATTTCCGCACAATTTCAATGAATTGCTCGATGCGTCAATCGCTTATCTGAAAAAAGAGGATTTTGAACTTTACCCTGATTTTCCGTCGGGGGGAATGGCCGATTTCAGCAAATACAATGACGGGCTGAGGGGCGGAGCTGTTAAAGTAAGGGCTAAAATTGAAAAAAGGGACAATAAAACACTGGCAATCAACGAAATTCCTTACAGCAAAACAACTACATCGTTGATTGAATCGATTATTAAAGCCAATGATAAGGGGAAAATCAAAATCAAAAAAATTGACGACAACACGGCAGAAAATGTGGAAATACTGGTCCACCTGGCTCCCGGGGTCTCGTCAGATAAAACCATCGATGCGCTTTATGCATTTACCGATTGTGAAGTTTCACTTTCGCCCAATGCATGTATTATCGATAACGACAAGCCGCTTTTTATCGGCATAAAAGAAATACTGAAACGCTCTGCCGACGCCACCCTGAACCTACTGAAACTGGAACTGGAAATCAGGAAAGGAGAACTGGAAGAAGCCTGGCATTTTTCATCGTTAGAAAAAATATTCATCGAGGAACGTATTTATAAAGATAAAGAGTTTGAAGATTCAGCGAACATGGACGAGGCCATTGCCCATGTGGACAAACGTCTGGATCCCTGGAAACCACAATTCAAAAGGGAAATTAACCGCGACGACATTCTCAAACTGATGGAATTGCGAATGGCCCGCATCCTGAAATTCAACAAGGATAAAGCCAACGAAAACATTCTGACCATTGAAGATGAAATTGACGAAGTAATCAACCACATTGAGAACATCATCCCATTTACCATCAAATGGTTTAGCCACCTGAAAAGCAAGTACGGAAAAGGCCGCGAACGGCAAACCGAAATCCGCAGTTTTGAAAACATCGAAGCCTCGAAAGTGGTGGTGAAAAATGAAAAACTGTATGTCGACCGCAAGGAAGGATTTATGGGAACGAGCCTCAGAAAAGAGGAATTTGTATGCGATTGTTCCGACATCGACGACATTATTGTTTTCCGCCGCGACGGGACTTATTTTGTAACCAAAGTTGCGGATAAGGCATTTATCGGGAAAAATCCACTGCACATTGCTGTTTTCAAAAGGAATGACAAACGAACAATTTACAACACCGTTTACCGCGACGGAAAAACCGGATTCTCGTACATGAAGCGATTTGCCGTAACCGGTGTAACACGCGACAAGGAATACGATCTGACAAAAGGCACTAAAGGTTCGAGGGTAACCTATTTCTCGGCCAATCCGAATGGTGAAGCCGAAGTACTGAAAATTTTGCTGAAACCAAAACCACGCCTTAAAAAACTGGCGTTCGAGGCAGATATGGGAGAACTGACTATAAAAGGCAGGCAGTCGATGGGAAATATTCTCACCAAGCACGATGTCTACAAAATATCGCTCAAAGAAAAGGGAGTATCCACACTTGGCGGACGAAAAATCTGGTTCGACACCGATGTGTTCCGTCTCAATGCTGAGAATCGTGGAAAATATCTCGGTGAATTTTCAGGTGAAGACAAAATTCTGGTTATTTACAAAAACGGGGAATACCAATTGTATAATTTCGATTTGAGCAATCATTTCGACCCGGATATTCTTACCATTGAAAAATTTGACAGCGGAAAAATCCTCTCGGTTGTTTATTACGACGCCGAGCAAAAATATTACTATGTGAAACGGTTTGAGATTGATGAAGTGGAAGGAAAACGCATTCCTTTTATCGGCGACAATCCTGATAACAAACTCATCAGCATAACCTGGGTGCGCTATCCGCGTTTCGAAATTGAATTTGGCGGCCAACACTCTGAGCGCGAAAACGAAATCATTGAAGTGGCGGAGTACATCGGTATAAAATCATGGAAGGCAAAAGGGAAACGGCTTTCAAATTACAAAATTGAAAATGTAAAAGAAGTGGAACCCGTTGTAAGAGACGAAGACCAAAAACCGGATTTAGACGACGAGGATGAAAACAGTATTAAAAGCAAAAATGACGACATTCCGTTCGAAGTAAAACGACCGGGGAAAGAGGACGACAAAAACCAAATGTCTTTATTCTGAAATAATTAAGTCCACCTGAGTCTGAAATAACAGATTCGAAAATCTTTTTTTTAGTTTTGTCTTCTGAAACGGAAGAAAAAAGTAGTTGCAATGCGAATTTACCTGATTGGATACATGGGCTGCGGAAAAACGACGCTTGGAAAGAAGTTGTCAAAACACCTGGGATTGCAGTTTATCGACATGGATCATTACATTGAAAAAAGAAACTGCAAAACTGTTCCACAGCTTTTCGAAGAATTTGGCGAAGAAGGTTTCCGTCAGCGCGAACGAAAAGCCCTGGAAGAACTCTCGGAATTTACCGACATTGTAATTGCTACCGGCGGAGGTGCTCCATGTTTTTTCGATAATATTGATTTGATGAACAACACAGGAAAAACCATCTATCTGAATATTCATCCAAAAATTCTTGCCGGCCGTTTGTTAAAATCGAAAACCGAACGCCCGTTAATCAAAGGAAAATCACGCGAAGAACTGGTTGATTTCATTGATAAAACCCTCCGCAAAAGAAACGAATTTTACAAACAGGCCAACCACGAAATTACCCGGCCCGATGTTGATTTGGATGAAGTTGCCAAAATGATTTCATAAGATTTACCATGCCAACTGTTGCTCAAAAATTTGCCCACACCCTCAAAGAAATCGGAGTTCGCTATGTTTTTGGAGTTCCCAGCGGAAACATGACTGATTACATTGAAGCGTTGCGCGAGGAAGAAAGAATTGATTTTGTATTGACGGGCCACGAAGGAGCAGCGGCTTTTATGGCAGCGGTCTGCGGAAGATTAACCGGGAATCCGGGTGTTTGCTTTGGAACTTTTGGCCCCGGCGCAACCAATCTTTCAACGGGCGTCGGCTGTGCTTTTCTCGATCGGTATCCGCTCCTTGCTTTTACCGATGAAATGCCTGAACATCTCGTGAACAGAATCGTCCAGATGAAAATCGATCACCAGGCACTGTTTCGTCCCATTACAAAATGGACCACCACCCTGTCTCCTGAAACCATAAATGGAATAATATTAAAAGCAGCCGGCATTGCTGTTTCTGAAATTCCCGGGTCAGTGCATATCGGCGTTCCGTCCGGAATCGGACGAACAGAAACAACCAAATCAGATAACCCGGTAAAATACCTACGGCTTGAAAAACAACCACTCGACGAATCATTTTCAGAATCGATCGAAATGGCAAAGCAGCTTTTTAAAAAGGCTGAAAAACCTATTCTTGCTATTGGGTTATCTGCTGTCCGCGCCAGGATAAAAGAACAGATTCGTCTTCTTGCAGAAAAACA
>Ga0102940_1002004_pt1 | contig 12536 bp, 11 predicted proteins | sample SalPonR2_C_D1_MG_FD_78215 | JGI IMG/M metagenome (GOLD analysis project Ga0102940, IMG submission 78215) | Salt pond soil microbial communities from South San Francisco under conditions of wetland restoration - Salt Pond MetaG R2_C_D1_MG | ecosystem: Environmental > Aquatic > Marine > Intertidal...
AGGCTAATACGCTCCACCGCCACACCTACAATTGCGATGAATGATACTGCTCCAATATTGGCCGCCGCTATCTGAAAGCCGATGAGATGATGCGCTCGATGAGAACCGATCCGCCGCGGAGTTTCGCCGATGAGCAACGGAAAGATTGGAGCCAGTGAGAATCCTACGAGCGCAAGGCCCACCGGTGCCAGCGCAGGTACCGGCGTAGGAAACAGCAACGCCGTACCTACCGCAACCCCGCCCAAAGCGCTCCGAAGGATGATCGTTGTTGGAATCCGCTCTGAGATCCAGCCGAAGAGGAGACGTCCCACGGTGAGCGCCGCCCAGTAGAGACCGACCCACGTTCCGGCTCGGGCGGCACTCATACCACGCTCGATCGTAAACATACTAAACGCCCATTGACCGGCAACCACCTCAAGGCCGGTGTACAAGAAAAAAATGCCCACCGATCCCGCCGCGATCACCCGCAGACGCGTCGGTGACACAGATACGGTATCAGAGGAAACCGGGTGAACCTCTCCTCCGGCTATCACGGCGGTGCCGTGAACCTCGCGGTTCCAAAGACCCCGAGTTGAAAAGAACAGAAGGAGAATGACCGTGGCGATACTTGCCACTACGGCATATCCGCCGCGCCAGCCCGGCCCTCCGATAATCATCGGTGTCATAATAGCCGGACCAAGAGCGGCTCCAATGCCATAGCATGCGTGCAACCAGTTTAGATCACGCGGGCGGAAAAACGCTGCACCGTAGGCATTCAGGCCGCCATCCAGCAATCCAGACCCGGAACCGAGAAAAACCGTTGCAATGATCGCAGCAACAATCCCCGGGGCGAGTGCAAGCACTACGCTTCCCAGGGCAAGACCTGCTGCAGACCCGATCATGACCGCGGCGTATCCCACCCGGACAATGAGGGATCCGATGAAAGCGGTGGTGATGACATACCCAGCGGTGAACCCCGCCATGAGAATGCCCAGGCTTCCCAGAGGAATCGCGAACGCACGGCTCATGGAGGGCCACGCCACGCCCAACATGCCATCCGGGAGACCCAACAGGATAAAGGAGAGGAACGAGACGACGATAATGATCTGTTTATTCATACGGTGTGGTTGGAACACTACACCTAACATCCCCCGTTGCGGAACACGGCGTGCCATCTGGAACGAGCGACGCTACTTGACGACGAGGTTCGTATTGGGCAACTTACCACGCAATGGATATGACGGAGACTGACAGGCTTCGCGCGGAAGCGCGTGCGGCCGTGCTGAAAGCACTGGCTCATCCCACGCGCATTTATATCGTCGATCTGATCGAGCGGGAGGGAGAGCACTGCGTGCATGACCTGTCCACCCGGGTGGGAGCAGATACCTCCACCGTGTCCCGACATTTATCAATCCTCAAGAACGCCGGGGTGCTGAAAGATCGTAAAGAGGGAACTACCGTGTTCTACTCTCTGGCGTGCGCTTGCATCGCGGACTTCATGGCCGGCTTGGAAGGCGTGCTTAGATCGAAGCACCAGCATGATCAGAAGACGTTTGCCGCTGTTATAGCACCTGCTGTCGCGGCGGAGGCGCTAAAAACCTCCCGATAGCAGCTTCCGTGCATCGGTGGGAATCACAACACTGGAGAGCAATAATGGGCTATTACATGTCGACTTCATTTGCGGGATCTTTTGATGAGGGAATCGCAGCGATAACAGAGGCGCTTCAGAACCAGGGGTTTGGAGTACTCTCGGATATCGACGTCTCCGCAACGATGAAGAAAAAACTCGATGTAGATTTTCCGCGCTATCGAATCCTGGGGGCGTGCAATCCACAATTTGCCCATCAGGCGTTGCAGGAAGAAAGCAAGATCGGCACGTTGCTTCCCTGCAACGTTGTGGTTCGTGAGCAGGGTGACCACACCGTGGAGATTGCAGCGGTGGATCCGGTGGAGTCGTTGGGCGCGGTAGGGAATCAGGCATTGAACCCGTTAGCTGTAGAGGTGCGCGGCCGCCTCGAAGCGGCCCTTTCCACGTTGCACTGACTCAACTGATAGGCGTCCGTTCGCTCCCACGCCGGGGCCGAGAGGGCCTCAGTGGTCTGGAGGGGCACCTACCTGGTTTCGACCCAGCTGCTTCGCTTCATACATACGGGTATCAGCGGTGCGAATCACCGCGTCGATATCGTCTCCGTAATGATACCCCGCCACGCCGGCACTAATCGTACAGCGAATGGTATGCCCGTCACAGCTTGTTTCCAACGCTTCCATCGCGACGCGGATCTTCTCTGCGACACCCCACGCCGCCGCCTCCTCGGTGTGAGGAAGCAAAATGAGAAACTCCTCGCCTCCCCAACGGCCGCACACATCTTCCGACCTGATCGTTTCCACGGCGGTGCGGGCCACCTCTTTTAGGACCATATCCCCCGCTTTGTGCCCAAACGTATCGTTGACCTGCTTGAAGCGATCGATATCGCAGAGAATTACCGAGAAGGCGTGCCCATGGCGCGCGCCGCTATGAACTTCCCGATTGAGACGATCTACCATATCCCGCCGATTGGAGAGTCCCGTGAGAGCATCGTGGTGCGCCGCCTGGTTCAGAAGCTCATTTCGCTCAAGCAAGGTCTGCTGGTATCCGTCACTGATTCGTGCAACGCGATCCAGTTGCCTGAGAAGGCGAGCATACTCCCGTTGAAGTTGAACAAAGTGTGGAAGAAGTTCGTTTTCTTGAAAGCGAGGATCACGTGCGATCTCATCGCTCCACCGCACGATAGGGTTTGCAGGGGGCGCGTCACGCATGGCGTCACCAGTCCCGCGCTATAAGAGTGAACGGCATTTCAAAATCCTCCTTCAGCTCTTCAATCGTGTCGATCTCGCGCTCGTTATCCTCATCGTAGTTCCACTCCACGGTTATCTTCCAGCCGGCAAGATGCGCACGCTCCAGACGATCGAGAATATCAATCATATATTTGGTGCTGCTGGTGTTCATATACGTCAGGTCAACCCGAACCGTGACCCGCCCGGCAGCGCCCGACAGGAAGGCGTCAACCCAGTCCACCACGGGCCCAAAGAACTGGTGAGAATCCTCCGGGTACGATTCTCCGCCAATCGCCAGCACCGTGCTTTCGGGGTCGAAGTGAACTGAGGGTGTTGATTTGGTGTGTGCGATGCGTAGGGGTTCCATTCTCACCTCAGATCGTCACCGTAATGGTGAAAAAATTGTAGTTTCCCGTCGAGTCCAGGATCGAATACTCGATCGGATCGGTGGCGGTGCGCGCCATCGTAAGCAAGCCAAGACCGGCGCCGGCACCGTCTTGCAGCGGCTCCCGCAGGCGCGTCTTGTACATCAGTTTTAGCGTATCGGCATCGGCGCTGACAATCTCATCTAACCGGGACTGGAGCTGCGGTTTGTCCTCGGGAAGGATCATGTTTCCGGAACTCACCACGTACCGTTCCCCATCGCGAGCGATTGCCAGCGTTCCAATACCGTCGAGGCGGGCGGTAGTGTAATTCTTGAGGTTTTGCGCCTGCTCCACAAACACCGAGAACACATCGGTCACGCGGCTTCGCGGAGCATCACTGCTACGCAGATGATTTTTGACCGCATCACCTAATTGTTCAATCACACTGTGCGAGAATGGTCCATTGAAGCACATCATTACCCCTTGTGATTCAAAGGTTGTGCGCAATGTGTACAGGTCGAATGATCTCATGTCGCAAAAGCCTCCTGACACTCCCACGTGATAGCCAAAATATCGTCGCGCTGCGGCGCGTTGCCGCGGTAGGCGTCCAACTCGCGTTCCCAATCTCGGTGGTGTGAGGTTCCGAAGTTACGGAAGAACTCATACAACCGACGGGTGCCGTAGGCCCGTCCCCGTTCACCTCCACCTTGGTCAATGAATCCGTCGGTTACGAGAAAGAACCGACGACCCGCCACTGACACCCGCTCCGTCCGAAGCGCTGCCGGCGCCGTACGGTGGGTACTGCGAATCGCCCGGACACGCCCTCGGACCGACACAACCGCGCCGTCCGGTTCGCGCACATAGAGGGGCATTCCCGCTCCTGCAAACGCCAGTTCAGCTGCGCCGGGAAACCACGAGCACAGACCGATATCGAACCCACTCCGGGACGAAAGGGTATCACGAAGCATTATCTCTGCCTCCTGCACGATGACACCGGGCGTTTTAGGATCAGTTGCCGCCACAACACGATCCAAAATGGCATGAACGGCCATCGTCATGAGCGCCCCCGCTACGCCGTGCCCTTCACAGTCTACAACGGCCAGAACGATTCCCGTCTCACCGGTGGACGCGGTAACGTCTCTCAAATAGAGCATATCCCCACCTACCGTGTCCCGTTGGCGGAAGAAGAGCGAACTCTCCGGAAGCCGCTGCTCCACCGCAGCCGGTGACGGCATGATCCCAGACTGAACGCCGTAGGCGTAGCTGATGCTTTCACTCATCATCCTGTTTGCCGAGGTAAGCTCATGAGTTCGCTCGGCAACGAGCTGCTCCAGGTTCCCCGTATAGCGGCGAATCTCATCCAGCATGGTCTGAAACGAGGCTGCCAGCCTGCCAATCTCCCCCGTTGCAACCACTGAAACGTTCAGGTCATGGTCACCGCCGGCGATACGTTCTGTGGATGACGTCAGCGCCGCGAGCGGACGCAGGACAATCCGCTCCATGAAAAAGGTAGTCGCCGCCAGCACCAGTATGAGCGTGGAAAAGACCAAAAGGAACAGCGGGGTAAAATCTTGAAATGAGAGGAACTCGGCGGTGTCTACCGTAACGAGAACGAGGGCATCCAATCCGAAAACCGGTGCGGCCGCCGCCAATCCGCTGGTATCCCCGATACGGACCGAGGCTACAGCTACCCCTTCAGTTCCGGGACGGGACAGGAGATCTCGCACCTCCTCTCGGTCTTCGGATTCGGGAATAATATCGAAAACGGTGGTCTTGTTTGCATCATTTTGAATCCGGGCGTTCCGCTCCATAATTCCCGCATCACGGTGGGCAAGAATAATGCCTGCGGGATCAACCAGAATGGCGCTGGAGCCATCTCGCTCTACTGAAACCAGGCGGGTCACCATCTCCGTAATCTCAAACCCGGTTCCCACCACTCCACGAACTTCGCCATCGCCGGCCGTGGCATTTATCCACACGCGGCTACTGTCTATGGATGGATTGTAGTCCAGGTTAAAACTGATGTCGGCAGCGGTGGCGAGCGTGTCAAAAAACCAGCGGTCGGTTGGCCGTTCCGGGGACATACGGGTTTCAGTGAGGGCTCCATCGGAACTCCAATTGTAGTATCGAAGGGAATCTCTCACACCGACGAAGACGTTGTGGTCTACAAAGACGCGGCCGTAGGTCTCAATCTCACGAAATGCGCGGGAACGAAGCTGCTCGTCATCTTCCTGCGCAAGCCATCGCAATACGGTAGGGGACTGCGCCAAGGTGCGTGCCAGTGCCGCTTCCCGCTCAACAATACGGGAAAGCTGAGCCTGGGATGAGGCAACGCGCTCCAATGCGTACTGCGTACCGATCGCGCCGGTAATGTGACGTACCTCTACAAAGAGCCACGCTGCAGAAATCGCCGCAAACACGACAAAGAGAGTGACCACAATGAGCAAAAAGCGGGCTGTTAATGACTTCACGATGTCCACCCTACGCGTTCCGCGTCGCTGTTACCACGTCATGCCCACGTTAGGCATACTCATCAATCGAGTTTCCCCGCTGCGAGTCTTCGCGCTCCACTTCTTGATCCTGGGGCGGTTCCTCCTGAACGGGCTCCCGCTCACGATCACGGTCAACCTCAGACGGGCGCTCAGATACTCTTCGCTCCCGCGGCGGGTCTATCGGTCGAAAAGGATCCAAATAATCAAGACTCATATCGGCATCCTCCGTATTTCTAAATTTAGTTCTCTTCTGCGGCCACGTCAAATCACCGCCACGAGCCCACGGCGGTGACACCCGCACCACCAAAAAAAAGCCGGACCCATGTCGGGTCCGGCCGGGTACTCCCATGCGGGAGCAGAACTGCTGACCAGTTGGTCAGTCTACGGTACCGATCTCAACCGAGCCGGTCACCTCAGAGTCATCACTAATAGTCGCGCTCTCCTGCAATGCTTCGGTGGCAAAATAGAGATTACCGTCAATAGTAGCACCACTGGTGAGCTCGAATCCGTCCTCTTCAACGTACACGTCACCGGCGATCGTGCCGGCCTGGATGCGCGTATTCATATGATGCACGATGAGACGGGGTACGGACAACGTGAAGCGGGCAGTTACGTTACGATCGGAATCCTGCGTATACAGCGCCAGCTTGCGGCGGGGAGCGTCAGCACCCTCTTCTTCATAGACTGCACCAAACACGGTGATCTCTTCATCCACCGTAACGTCATCCTCAAAGAGCACGATCCAGGAGCCATCGGCTCCAACCGCTTCTTGAAGGTTTCCGGCGTTGGTGGCGGTCATCTCGGTCGGTCGCGTCATCGCGTCCGCCGGAGATCCCATGCGGATTTCACCCATGACGGTGGAGTCATCGCTAATCGAAGCGCTCTCTTGAACGGCCTCATCGGCAAAGTAGAGATTTCCGTTGATGGTGGCGCCACCGGTAAGCTCGAAGCCGTCGGCGCTCACAAACACCTCACCAGCGACTTCACCGGACTGAATGCGAGTATTGTCGTGCTCAACAACTAACTGCGGCACGGTCATAGTATATCGGTCGGTGACGTTGCGGTCGGCATCCTGAGAGTACAGCGCCAACTTTCGTCGGGGCTCCTCCGCATCCTCAGACTCATAGACCTCACCGGATACGGTGACCGGCTCGCTAAACGTGGTGTCACCACTCCAAAGGATGATCCAGGCACCATCAGGACCAAGCGCTTCCTGGATGTCTCCGCCCATGGCACTCATCTGCGTGGGACGACTGGTAGCATCCGCCTCCGAGCTACCGGTATCCGAGCTCTCAGCCGAAGCGGTTTCTGTGGCTTCTTCTTCACCACCACCACAGCCAATAAGGAAGACGGCGACAAGCAATGCCACCGCAATATATGCGATTGTTCGTGTGCGTTTCATGTAAACTCCTTTAACGCGGAAAATCTGTTGTGATTGTAACGCGTTTACGCGTTCCCGTTAAGGGTGCAATAACAAGAAACTATTCACAATATATCAGGTGGCGGCAACGCATCGTTACCGCCACGGTTCACTTTACACCTCAGCAGCCATAATATCGTGCAAGCTGCCGCCGTTATGGACGTTAGTATAGCCCTGTTGTTCAAGGAGGCGCTGCCCGTAGGCCGAGCGCGCTCCCGAGGCGCAGTACAGAATGATCTTCCGGTCAGGGAGGGCCAACTCCTGAACTCGCGGAACAATCTCATCCAGGGAGACGTTGACCGCCTGCGGGTGCGCCCCCATGGCAAATTCCATAGGCGTCCGCACATCGATTACCAGAGGGCCGTCGCTTGGAGCGGCCGCCTGCTCGGCACCATCATCCGTCTGGACATTGTCGGAGGAGTTGCCATGTTCCAGTTCTTCCGCCGACTTCCGCGTAACGGGAAACAGCCCCACCTGAATCCGGGAAAACCCGATCGCCCGGGCGTAGCGTTCGAGAGAGATATACCCGCCGCTCACGTTGTACACTGATTCGAATCCGGCGCCTTTCAGCATGCGCAGGGCCACGTGTCCTTTTTGCCCGTCTTCACTGATCAGGAGAATCGTCTGGTCCTGAGGAATCTGATCCAGATTATCTCGCAGCAGATTCTGGCTGAGGTTGTTGCTGCCGGTGAGGTTCGCCCTACCGTAGCTGATCGGGTCCCGTAGGTCGATAACGATGGGACCGTGTTCCAGCGCAAACGTTTCTACATCCCGGGCGAGAACCGCAGGACTGAATCCGCTTCGATGATTGAGCGCGGTGAACGCCGCCATATTCACCGGACCGTTGGGGCTGTTAAACGGCGGGGCGTAGGCTAGGTCCAGCTCTTCCACATCACGCAGCGTGAGCTTACCGGCAATGGCAGTGGCCATGACATCCAATCGCTTGTCGATCCCAACGCGTCCCGCCGCCTGAGCTCCGAGGATCCGGCCCGATTCCCGCTCATATATCACCATCAGGCTAACTTTTTCCGAACCGGGGTAGTAGGCGGTGTGGCTGGCCTTATGAACCACCACGGCATCGGCTTCAATCCCCGCATCAGTGGCGGTCTTCAGGTTCAGACCGGTAGAACCGGCGGTTGCACCAAAGAGCTTGACAATTGAACTTCCCAACGCGCCCTGGTATGTTCGATTACCACCGACGGCGTTCTCCGCCGCGAGACGCCCCTGTCGGTTCGCCGGACCCGCCAACGGAATCCGAACCGTTTTGTCCATGAGTATATGTTCGATCTCTACCATATCGCCGGCGGCGAAGATACTGGGATCACTGGTCTGCAGTGCCGAAGAAACCTTCAGGCCCCCGGAAGGACCCATTTCAAGCCCAGCATCCTTGGCCAGAGCCAGGGTGGGGCGAACTCCAACGGAGAGGAGCACGAAATCCGCCTCTACGGCCGACCCATCGCTGAGCTGAATGTGCTCATCCTCCACCGCGGATAGGGAGACACCGAGATGCAGGTCAACACCGTAGTCCTGCAACTCTTTCATGAGGAATCCAGCGAACTCCGATTCGAGGTTCGGCATCACCTGCGGTGCCATTTCTACAAGGCTCACATTCAGGCCCCGTTTCCTCAACGCCTCAACCATCTCCAGGCCAATAAATCCTCCCCCCACAACTACCGCAGACTTCGGCTCCTGTTCCGTCAGGGCTGCGTCGATACGGTCCATATCATCCAAGGTCCATAATTGGTACACATGATCTTTTTCCACGCCGGGAATTGGCGGAACCAGCGGCTTCCCGCCTTGTGCGAGGATAAGCGAATCGTAAGAAAAGGTTCGTTCGTCTCCGGTTCGGGTATTGCGAGTCGTAACTTCTTTTGCCCCGCGATCGAGCGCAAGAGCCTCCGTGTTAGTATGCACATCGACTTGATACTGATCCCGAAACGTCTCGGGGCTGGCAAGAATCAATGACGAGCGATACGCGATATCACCCCCTAAGTAGTAGGGAAGTCCACAGTTGGCAAACGAAACGTCTGCCCCCGCCTCGAGAATTGTGATTTCCGCTTCGCTGTCCAGACGGCGCGCCCGGGCCGCTGCGGTGGCACCCGCGGCAACCCCACCAATTATGAGTATTCGTTTCATATCGATCTCCTGTTATGTATAATAACTTATATATAAAGATTTCGAGTTATCATGTCAAGCCAGGATAATGGTGAATCGAGATAACGTGCGCTGGTCGCCCGCGTCGGGGGACCGCGTAATCCACGAGCCGGTTAACCGGTTGCGGCAACCCGAGGCCACTCCACGCCGAAGTGCGCGCCGCCTTCCCCGCAGAAGTCAATACTTCCCCCCAGCTGGTCCACCAGGATGTGTACTAATCGCATGCCCAGCGAGTGCGGCGATCCCTCGGCGTCCATGGGGGCCAATCCGATGCCGTTATCACTCACGGCGAGCCGATACCGGTTAGACTCACGCAGCGTGAAGCTCACCGAGATCATTCCGCGGCGCTCGGAAGGAAACGCATGGCGATACACATTGGTAAGCAGCTCGTTCAGGATGATCCCACACGGAATGGCGTGCTCGATACCCAGCTCGATTTCATCCACCTCCAGCTCGATCGCCACCGTATCGCGTCGACCATAGGTGTTTCGCAGATCGTGCACGAGATCCTGGATATATGACGCCATATCCACTTCCGAAAGATTGTCAGTTCCGTAAAGACTTTCGTGAACACGCGCAATTGAATAGATCCGGTTCTTACTCTCCGTAAAGGCGATCATGGCGTTCTCTACCGAGTCCACGTGCTCAGCCTGCAGAGAAAGCAAGCTTGCGATCACGTTAAGGTTGTTCTTCACCCGGTGATGGATCTCTCGAACAAGCGTGTCCTTTTCCGTTGCTGCAGCGATAAGCTCTTGTTCCCGACGACGAACGCGTGTTTTCATCTCCTCAAAGCGGTAGAACAGTGTTTCCAGCTCCGCAAACGTGGGGCCACTTCGCTGAACAAACGTCTCGGCCGTTCCCGTCTCCTGATCAATCGCCGCAGCAAAGTCCATCAACGGATTCACAATCCGTCTCCGCAGGTGGTGGCGAAACACCAGCACCGTAAATGCTGAGATTCCCGCTACTGCTCCCATCGTTCCCAAGAAAACCCATACCGCCGACGCAAAGGCGCTAAAGAGCGGCTCATACGCCACGACGGTCCAGCCGGTGGCCCCATCTCGCACCGCGGAGTACAGCGCCAGACGGCCCTCTTCCCGGGCGATCGTGGTAGCGGGAACGCCCGCACCAACCTGTTCCATCACCTCCAGCCCGCCTAAATTCGTCTGGCGTGCTACCAGGGAAGGGTCGGGATGGGCGATAACGTTGCCGTAGCGATCGGTGAGAAACACCGTCTGATCACGGCCGGAGGGAAGGCTATCCGATAGCCGACGTTGCAGCATCTCCAGGTTCAGTTCAGCCGCAATCGTATGAGCAAAACCGCGCGGCCGTTGGGCAACCGTGACCACGATCGTATCGGCAGCGGCACTGTAGTACGGTACCGTCAGCGTCATCGTTCCCAGCACCGAAACCCCCGGAAGCAGGCCGGAGAGATCCGTGCCCCCTTCGGTATCCGGTGGAACGGAATCTATTACCAGAAACTCCGAATCAAGGGCCATAACCCGATGAAAGGTCGCCGAAGAACCATCCCGACCAAGACTAATCATCAGATCGATTCGGTCATCTATGCGCCCCTCGGAATCGATGAGCGCCAGATTCAGCAGCTGGTGTACGCTCTCCAGGTACACCCCGACAACCGCTTGCAGCCACACCGCATCCCGCAGATGACGGTCTTCTACCTGATTGCGCTGAATCGCCAACGTAAAGAGAAACTGAAAGACCAGAATAGTCACTACCGGGAGGAGAAATGATCGCAGTAGTGTGGCCTGAATTATGCGGTCCAATGACCTGTTTCGCTTCATGGCTCCCTCAAGCCGGTCCCATACTCGGCTATCTCAACAAACTCGCCCCCCTCCACACGAATAATCGCCGCGGACGGCTCAACATCACCAGTCGAGTTGAACGTCACCGGGCCGAGGAGCGTCTCAAACCGGTTCAGGGCAGCGAGCTCTCGCCGTAGATCCGCTGCATCGGCGGTAACATTATTCAAGGCACGTGCCACCACCATTACCGCATCATAGGCTCGACTGGCGGCAAAGGAGGGAGCGCGCCCAAAACGGCGGCGAAACCGGCGGTAAAACTCCGAGCCCTGCGACGTGCTGCCCAGCGCGCCATAGGACATGCGAGCCAGTACCATACCTTCCACCGACGCTCCACCCATCGTGGGGAGCGTCTCGGTTGCAGCCCATCCACTTCCCAGGATGAGCACCTCCGGCTCCGCGTCCCGCACTACTTGGGAAAACCGGGCACTGTCGGTGGCCGAGGCCACGATCAGGACCGTATCCGGATTCTCGGCGGCGATCGCCTGCATCATCGATCTCCACCGGCTCGTTGCAGACATGGGCGCATCAAACTGCACGACGACCTCACCGCCGTACGCACCAAGACCCTCGGAAAACGCGTCTACGAACGGAGTCGAATATTCGCTATTGGTAGTGTCCGCGATAACTGCAACGCGTTCCGCACCAAGTTCCTGCACCGCATAGGAGCCCAGTACCATAGCCGGTCGATCCGTCGCGGCCTGCAGCCGGAGAAAGAAGTCATCTCGCCCGGAGACCTTTGGCGTGGACACGGTGGGACTCACGTATAACGGCCCCGTTTCAGCCACCTGCTCAGCCACTGCCAGACCTGCCACGGAGGTCATCGGCCCGATCACCACCTCCACATCGGCTTCCTGAAACGCCCGAACCACCTCGTACGCTACCTCTCGCCGGTTGCGATCGTCGCGAGGATCTAAACGCAGCGCCTGACCCCTAACTCCGCCGCCATCGTTGATCTGTTCCACCGCCAGCTGTGCACCGTTCCTGCCCTGCACACCTAATTCGGCCGGGGGTCCGGTGAGCGGACCCTGAAATCCGATGACAATGGGTCGACGGCCACATCCGCTCAGGGCAGTCGCCGCCACGGCGATCAGGACCAGCACGATAATCTTCATCGTTCGGAGGAAACGTATATTCGAATTCACTTTGATGTACCGTTGGGGCCAAGCATAGTGCACCACCGGTTGCCGAGCAAATAGGGACCACGGTGAACACCGTCGGTTTGACGATTGGCCACCGTGGGAATACCATTGACAGTATATGGAACAACGAACACTTGGAACCTCGGATCTGACCGTCTCCGCCGTGGGCCTGGGAACTTGGGCGATGGGGGACGATTTCTTCGGTCACGTTGACGACACGGAATCGATTGCAGCGATCCACTCAGCACTTGACCATGGTATTACGCTTATTGACACCGCCCCCGCATACGGCGCCGGTCACGCGGAAGAAGTAGTAGGAAAGGCGCTGAAAGACCGTCGAAGTGAGGCGGTGG
>Ga0102940_1002005_pt1 | contig 12527 bp, 15 predicted proteins | sample SalPonR2_C_D1_MG_FD_78215 | JGI IMG/M metagenome (GOLD analysis project Ga0102940, IMG submission 78215) | Salt pond soil microbial communities from South San Francisco under conditions of wetland restoration - Salt Pond MetaG R2_C_D1_MG | ecosystem: Environmental > Aquatic > Marine > Intertidal...
AAGGCCGGCCGGCGCGGGCGCAACGCCCGGCTGGCGGCGAGAAAGGGGAGCTGAAGCATGTCTGAGATCATCCGGGCGGGGCGCCCGACGGTCAGTCCGAACCCCGACTATTTCACGGGGACGGTGTACATGGACCCGATCCATTCGGCCGAGCCCCCGGCGCGGGTGGCGGCGCTGCGGGTGACCTTCACGCCCGGCGCGCGGACGGCCTGGCATACGCATCCCTTCGGTCAGACGCTCCATGTGCTTTCCGGCGTGGGGCGCTTCGCCTCGCGCGGCGGGCCGGTGCAGGAGATCCGGGCCGGGGACGTGGTGTGGATCCCGCCGGGGGAGGAGCATTGGCACGGGGCATCGCCCGAGACGATGATGTGCCACGTCGCGGTGCAGGAGAAAGACGAGAGCGGCACCACGGCGGTCTGGCTCGAGAAGGTCTCGGACGCCGACTACGGGGGATGAGCGGGGTCCGGACGGGGTCCGTTCGGGTAATGTTCCCTTCGGGCTCGGCCCGGGGCCTCAGGGCGCCGGGGCGAGTTCCGGCGCGATCTCCGGCAGGAGGGTGCGGGCGGCCTCCGCCGGCGGCGTGAGCGCCGCGGCGTCCTCGCCGGGGCGGAAGCGCGCGCGGGTCGCGGTCGGCATCGGCGGCGGCGTCAGGAGCCGGACCTCGAGGGCGGTGCGCTCGGTCTCCGCCGCCCAGGTCTCCACGAACACCCGGCCGGCGGCCTTGGAGGCGGCGTAGGCCGAATGCCAGCGGCCGGTGTCGTGCGGGTCGTCGAAGAACGCCGCGCGGGGGGCCGGGGCGAGGCGCAGCAGCGGGTCGAGGACCATGATCAGCCGCTGCACGGCGCGCGCGTTCACCGCCATCGCCTTGTCGAGATCCTTGGCGTCGACGTGCTCGACCGGGCTGAGCGGCGGCGCGTGGACGGCGGCGTGGACCAGCAGGTCCAGCCGTCCCCAGCGGCCGTGCAGCGCGGCGCCGAGCCGGGCGAGCGCGTCGTCGTCGGTCAGGTCCATCGGGACCAGCGTGGCGCGGGGGCCGCCCGCGGCGCGGATGGAATCGTCCAGCTCCTCGAGCGCGCCGGTGGTGCGGGCGAGCGCCACGACCTCGGCCCCCGCCGCGCCGAGCGCCTGCGCGAGCGCGTGGCCGAGGCCGCGCGAGGCGCCGGTGACGAGGGCCACGCGGCCGCTGAGGGGACGATCCGACATGCGCCGCCGATTGGCATGACCGAAGGACGGAGGCAAGAGGCCGGCGAGCGCGGCCGCACAGGTTCGCAGAGCGATCCGGCGCTTGAACAATTCATTAAAGTAATGTTCATGTGCCTGACGGTGGCGAGCACCGCGGGGGGAACTTTCCATGACGGCACGACGCACGATCGGACTGGGGCTGGCGATGGCGGTGGCGCTGGCCGGATGCGCCAAGAAGGGACACGAGATTCAGGCCTCCTACGTCCCTTCGGCACAGTATGATGCGATGGACTGCGATCGCATCGGCGAGGAACTGAACCGGGTCGCGGCGGAGGTGAACCGCGTGACCGGCGAGCAGGACGACGCCGCGCAGCGCGACGCGGTCGTGATGGGGGTCGGGCTGATCCTGTTCTGGCCGGCGCTGTTCATCCTGGCGGCGGGCGACGAGGCGGAGGAGCTCTCGCGGCTCAAGGGCGAATACGAGGCGCTCGACCGGGTGCGGAGCGAGAAGGCCTGCGCGGCCGTTTCCTGATCAGGTCTCGATCAGCGGCACGACCGAGCAGTCGAGTCGCGCCGCCGCCCCGTCCGGGGTGAGGCGCAGGGTCTCGGGGCGGACGGCGCAGCGCGTCGCCGCCTCGATCGCCGAGCGCGCAAGCGAGCGGCGGGCGGCTTCCGAACGCGGCGCGGCGGCGCCGACCAGCCGGGCCACGGCGCGGTCGGCCTTCCAGTCCACCTCGAAGGCGAATCCGACGAGGGCGACGGGGCGGGTGACCTCCGGCGGATCGAGCGCGACGGATCCCGCGCCGCAGCCGGCGAGCGCCAGCGCCGCCGCGAAGCCTGCGAGATGGCGCATCCGAACCTCCCCTTTTGCTCGAACGAGCATGAGGGCCGAGGGATTGACGGCGAATTAACGGATCGTCGCGAAACGCTGCGTCAGCCGGCCGCGGTCTCGGCGTCGAGGCGCTCCTGGGCCTTCATCCAGAGCGCCTCGGCGCGCTCCATCGCCGCCTCGATCTCGGCGCGACGGACCTGCAGCGCCTCGAGCTTGCCGGCGGGCGCCTCCATGTAGAAGCCGGGGTCCATCAGGCTGCGGTCGACCTCGTCGCGCATCGCCTCCAGCTTGGCGACGCGGTCCTCGCATTTCGCGACCTCGGCGCGGAGCGGCGCGAGCGCGCGGCGGAGATCGGAGGCGCTGCGCTTCGGCGCGGCCTTGGCGGCCTTGGCCTTCGCCTCCGCGGCGCGCTCGGCGGCGGCGCGGCCGCCGGCCCCGCGCTCCGCGAGGAGCTGGCGGCGGTAATCCTCGAGATCGCCGTCGTAGTCGCGCACGGCGCCGTCGTTCACCAGCCAGAGGCGGTCCGCGACCGCGGACACCAGATGCGGGTCGTGGCTGACGAGGATCACCGCGCCCTCGTATTCGGCGAGGGCCTGGGCCAGCGCCTCGCGGCTGTCGATGTCGAGGTGGTTGGTCGGCTCGTCCAGGACGAGCACGTGCGGGGCCTCGCGCGACGCGAGCAGCATCAGCAGGCGCGCCTTCTGCCCGCCCGAGAGCCGGTCCACCGGCGTCGCGGCGACGTCGGCGCCGAGGCCGCCGGCCGCCAGTTCCGAGCGGAGCGCCTTCTGGGCCGCGTCGGGACGGTGGCGGGCGAGGTGCTGGAGCGGCGTCTCCGCCGGGATCAGTTCGTCGACCTGGTGCTGGGCGAAGAAGCCGACCCGCAGCCCGCGGGAGACCTTCCACTCGCCCGAGAGCGGCGCGAGACGCCCGGAGATCAGCTTGGCGAGCGTCGACTTGCCCTGGCCGTTGGCGCCGAGCAGGGCGATGCGGTCGTCCGAATCGAGGCGGAAGCTCACGTCCCGCAGCACCGCCTCGCCGTCGTAGCCGAGGCTCACGCCCTCGGCCTGCATCAGGGGCGGCGGCAGCGCCTCGGGCGAGGGGAAGCGGAAGGGGCGGACCGAGCCCTCCTGATGCACCTCGATCGGCTGCATCTTCTCCAGCGCCTTGAGACGGGACTGCGCCTGCTTGGCCTTGGTCGCCTTGTAGCGGAAGCGGTCCACGAAGCTCTGCATGTGGGCGCGGGCCTTGGCCTGCTTCTCGGCCGCGGCGGCGTCGTTGGCGAGGCGGCGGCGGCGCTCCTCCTCGAAGCGGTCGTAGGCGCCGCCGTAGAGCGTCAGCCTGCGCCGCTCGAGATGCATGATGCCGGTGACGGCGCGGTTCAGCAGCTCCCGGTCGTGGGAGATCACGAGAGCGGTGGCCGGGACGGTGGCGAGGAAGCTCTCGAGCCAGACCGTGCCTTCGAGGTCGAGATAGTTGGTCGGCTCGTCGAGCAGCAGGATGTCCGGGCGCGAGAACAGCGTCGCGGCGAGCGCGACGCGCATGCGCCAGCCGCCCGAGAACGATTCGCAGGGCCGCTGCTGGGCCGCCGCGTCGAAGCCGAGCCCGCGGAGGATGGACGAGGCGCGGGCCTCCGCCGAATGCGCCTCGATGGCGGCGAGGCGTTCCTCGCGGAAGGCGATGCGGGCGGGGTCCTCGCTGTCGTCGGCCATGAGGGCGGCGCGCTCCTCGTCCGCGGCGAGGACGGTGTCGAGGAGGGAGTCGCGCGTGGCGGGCGCCTCCTGCGCGACGCCGCCGAGGCGGGCGCTGCGGGGGACCTCGATCTCGCCCCGGTCGGGCGCGAGCTCTCCGCGGATCAGGCGGAACAGGGTGGTCTTGCCGGTTCCGTTGCGTCCGACGAGGCCGACCTTGTGGCCGGTCTGGATCACGGCCGAGGCGCCCTCGAAGAGCGGTTTGCCGGCGAGCGAGAAGGAGAGGTTGCGGATGGCGATCATGGCGGGGCCGGAGGTAGCGCGGAATCGGGGGCGAGGGGAAGGCGCCGCCCGGCGCCGCGCGCCCCGCGGCGGGGCCGCGCGGCGAGGGGGCCGGAGACGCGACGCGTCTTGATGTCGCCGGCGCAGGCTCTAGCGTACCGAAGGTCGTTCCTTGAAGCGGCACATGCAACCGCAAGGGGAGGAAACGGCGATGAGCTGCAGGGGCACGGTCCGCGCCGAGGGCGCCGAGGGCGGGAGCGGAGGCTTCACGGCCGATCGGCCGACCGAGACGCCCGACACGGCGGAGGCCGCCGCGTTCTATGCGGCGCTGGAGCGGATCTTCGCGATGGCGCCCGCGGCGCGGGGCGCGCTGCTCGCCGACGCCGTCGGCGCGGCGACGGCGCATCTGGCCGATCTCGCCATGGTCTCGGGAGACGCCGAGGCGGGGGCGGCGGCGCGCCGTTCGCTGGCGCGGATCGACCGGGAGATGGGCGAGCTGATGGCGGCGATGGCGCTGCGCGAGGATTGAGGGCCCGAGCGCGGCGAGGCCCCGCCGCTCAGGCGCCTTCGACCAGCTCGGCCTGCATCTCGGCGATTCCCTCGCGCAGGCTTCGGGCGTGACGGTAGGCGTCGCCGTGATACCAGGCCTCGGCCGTCGCGCGGTCGGGGAACTCCAGCACCACGAGGCGGCGAGGGTCCTGGGGGCCGCCCTCCAGCGGCGTCGTCTCGCCGCCCCGGATCAGGTAGCGCCCGCCGGCGGCGGCGATGCTCTCCTGAGCGGCGCTCTTGTAGGCCTCGTAGGCGGCGGGGTCGTGCACCACGGCACGCACGACGACGTAGGCGGGCTTGGTCATGGGGTCTCCTCCGGAGCGGGGCGGTTCTCGGGCCGCTTCAGGTGCAGGACCGCGGCGGTCCAGGTCATCGTCCGCGTGCCGGTCTGGTCGTGGACGTCGTAGCGCCACTCGACGATTCCGTAGGCGGGGCGCGAGGCGGAGGGGCGGGCGGAGACCGCCTCGACCTCGGCATGGATGGTGTCGCCGGGGCGGGTGGGCCGGAACCAGCGCACCTCCGACATGCCGGGCGAACCCTCGGCCGAGGGGGTGACGATCTTCTCCGCCATCCAGAGGCGGAAGGCGGTCAGCATGGTCTGGAAGCCGGAGGCGATGACCCCGCCGTAGACGCTGTCCTTCGCCGCGATCACGTCCATGTGGAAGGGCTGCGGGTCCCAGCGCTGCGCGAAGTCGAGGATCTGCGCCTCGGTGATCGTCGCGCCCTCGGTGCGCCAGCGCGTGCCGGGGGCGAAGTCCTCGAACCAGAGCGGCTCGCGCTTCATCGGGCGGCCTCTTCGCGCTGCATCACGATCAGGTCGAGCGAGGGCGCGGCGCCGGCGAGGCGGGTCAGCAGGGCATGGGCCTGGCCGCGGTGATGGGTCTGGTGGTTGAAGAGATGGGCCATGGCCTCGGTCATCGGCTGCTCCACATAGGCGGGGTCGGTGATCGTGCGGTAGCGTATCGGGCCGGCGAGTTCGTGCTCGCCGAGCGCGCCGACGAAGCGCAGGAGGTCGTCGTCCAGCGCCTCGCGCGCCGCGGAGAGATCCGCGAAGGCGTCGTGCGCCACGTGATCGAGCGGCCAGGGCGGCGGCGTCTGGCCGCGCAGCCGCGCCAGCCAGATCACGTCGGTCACGAGCAGGTGGTTCAGCGTGGCGTGCAGCGAGCCGAAGAAGGCCCCGAGATCGGCCCTCAGATCCGCGTCGGGCAGCGCGGCGGCGGCGGCGTGGAGCCGCCGGTTCGCCCAGGCGTTGTAGCGGGCGAACATGGCGAAATGCGCTTTCAAGGCCCCTCCCCCCATGCTATCGGCCCGGCGTCTTTCCCGGCCGGGCGCATCCTTTCGAGCGTGCGGCCGTTCCCCATGACGACGGGCGCCGAGGGGGCGCCCCTGCAAGAGGACGACACCCATGGCCGTCACGCGCACGTTCTCCATCATCAAGCCGGATGCGACCGCCCGCAACCTGACCGGCGCGATCAACGCCAAGTTCGAGGCCGCGGGGCTGCGCATCGTCGCCCAGAAGCGCATCCACATGACCGAGGCGCAGGCCGGCGAGTTCTATGCCGTGCACAAGGAGCGCCCGTTCTACGGCGAGCTCGTGAGCTTCATGGCCTCCGGCCCGGTGGTGGTGCAGGTGCTCGAGGGCGAGGACGCGGTGGCGAAGAACCGCGAGGTGATGGGCGCGACCAACCCGGCCGAGGCGGCCGAGGGCACGGTCCGCAAGGAGTTCGCGCTCTCGATCGGCGAGAATTCCGTGCACGGCTCCGATTCGGACGAGAACGCGGCGATCGAGATCGCCTTCTTCTTCGCGGGGATCGAGATCGTCGGCTGAGGGCGAAGCCCTTGAATTCGCGGTCGGGGGCGGTCATCTTTCCGGACGGACATGATACGGAGGATCGCCATGATCACGCGCGAGGGCTACCGCGACTGACCGATGGGTCCTGACGACCTGACGACGATCCGCGCCGCGGCCGGGCTTCCGGCCGCGGCGCAGTCGTATTGGTGGGTGATGCCGCTGGTCGTGGCCGTCTCGGTCGCGGCGGCCTCGTTCTGGGCCTGGCGCTCGATCCGCGAGAACCGGGCCATCGCGCGCCGGCGGGCGACGCTGGACCTGATCGAGCGGTCCGAATCGTCGGACTACTACCGCCGCGCCGCAGCGGCCTTCAGCGCCGTGCGACGCGATCCGCAGGGCTTCGAGCCGCTGTTCGCGCCGACCAATCCGGAGCTTCAGGCGCAGCGCCGCAGGGTGCTCGACTTCCTCAACCATTACGAGCTGGTCGCCATCGGCATCCGCGACGGCGTGCTCGACGAAGGCTTCTATCGCCGCTGGATGCGAAGCGTGGTGATCCGCGACTGGGCCGCCGCCGAGGGCTTCGTGCAGCATATCCGTGCGCCGACGCCGGACAGCGGCCTCGACGCCGACACCAGCGCCGCCTTCGCGCAGTTCGAGGCGATGGCCGAGGCGTGGCGGGACGGGCGGCGTTTCGACGGCCGTCAGCGCGCCTCGAGCAGCGGCAGACGGGCGCGCACGCCGGCGGCGACGCGGCGGAGGACGGCGGGATAGAGGCGGTGTTCCGCCGCCTGAACCCGGGCGGCCAGGATCCCGGCGGTGTCGCCCGCGTGCACCGGCACCGCGGCCTGGCCGAGGATCGGGCCGGCGTCGAGCTCCGCCGTCACCTCGTGCACCGTGCAGCCGTGCACGGCGACGCCGGCCTCGAGCGCGCGGGCATGGGTGTCGAGCCCCGGGAACAGCGGCAGCAGCGAGGGGTGGACGTTGAGGATGCGCCCGGCGCGGCGCTGCACGAAGCCGGGCGTCAGGATGCGCATGAAGCCGGCGAGGCAGATCAGCTCGGCCCGGGCGCGGGCGAGTTCGGCGCCGAGGGCGGCCTCGAAGGCGGCGCGGCCGGGGAAGGCCTTGCGCTCGACCACGACGGCCGGGACGCCGCGCGCCTCGGCCCGCTCCAGCCCCGGCGCGTCGGGGCGGTCGGCGATCACCACGGCGGGGGCGGCCGGATGCGAGCCCCTCGCCATGTCGTCCAGCAGCGCCGCCATGTTGGAGCCCGTGCCGGAGATCAGGATCGCGGTGCGCACGCTCATGCGAGAGGGAGGGAGAGGGCGACGCCGGGCGTCTCGGTCACGACGCCGAGGCGGAACGCCTCCGGCAGCGCGTCGCGGACGGCGTCCTCGACCTCCGGCGCGAGGACGAGGACGAGGCCGACGCCGCAGTTGAAGACGCGCAGCATCTCGGCCTCGGCGACGCCGCCCGTCTCGGCCAGCCAGCGGAAGACCGGCGGCAGGGGCCAGGGGTCGAGCGCGGCTCCGAGCCCCTCCGGCAGGGCGCGGGGCAGGTTCTCCGGCAGGCCGCCGCCGGTGACGTGGGCGAGGGCGCGCAGTCCCTCGCCGGCCGCGGCGCGCGCGGCGCGGGCCGGAGCGGGGTAGAGCGCGGTCGGGGTCAGCAGCGCCGCGGCGAGGCTGCGGGCGGCCTCGAAGGGGGCCGGCGCGGCGAGATCGGCGCCCGCGCGCTCCACGATGCGGCGCACCAGCGAAAAGCCGTTGGAGTGGACGCCGGTCGAGGGCAGCGCGAGCAGCACGTCGCCGGGCCGCGCCGGCCGGGGCAGGGCGCCGCCGCGCTCCATCGCGCCGACGGCGAAGCCGGCGAGGTCGAGGTCGCCCTCGGCGTAGAGGCCCGGCATCTCGGCGGTCTCGCCGCCGATCAGGGCGCAGCCGGCCTCGGCGCAGGCGCGGGCGACGCCGGCGATCACCGTCTCGGCGGCCTCGAGGTCGAGCCGGCCGGTGGCGAAATAGTCGAGGAAGAACAGGGGCTCGGCCCCTTGGCAGATCAGGTCGTTGACGCACATCGCCACGAGATCGGCGCCGACGCCGGAGAGGTCCCCGGCGTCGAGCGCGAGGCGCAGCTTGGTGCCGACGCCGTCGGTGGCGGCGACGAGGATCGGGTCGGCGAAGCCCGCCGCCTTCAGGTCGAAGAGCGCGCCGAAGCCGCCGAGCGCGTCCATCGTCCCCGCCCGGCGCGTGGCCGCGGCGAGGGGGCGGATGCGGTCGACGAGGGCGTTCCCGGCGTCGATGTCGACGCCGGCGTCGCGATAGGTCAGGCCGTCGGGGCGATCGGGTCCGGTCATGGCCGCGGCATAGCCGAGCGCGCGTCCGGAGGGAAGCGGGCGGGCGCGCGAGATTGACCGCGCCCGGCCGGCGCGGCTAGATCGCCGCGCCGGCCCCGTAGCTCAACTGGATAGAGCATCGGACTTCTAATCCGACGGCTGCAGGTTCGAGTCCTGCCGGGGTCGCCACCGCGCCGGCGGACGGCGCCGCGGGGCGGTTGACGCAGTGCCGCCCCGGCCGGGAGAGCGGGCGTTGCAAGACGAGATCATAAGTCTGCCATAGCTTTCCCATCGGATTCATTGACATCGCTTGGATTCGCCACGTTAATCGGGCTCGCCGGTTGGGAGGCCGGCCTGCCGCAATGCCGTCTGGCGGACCCGACAGGGTTCGCTTCGCAGCTGCGACACGAAAAGGACCAGGGAGGATGCACATGACACTTGCAACTTGGACGGGGCGCCTGCTGACCTCGGCGGTGGCCGTCGGAGCCGTGCTCGCGGTCTCCACCGTCGAGGCGCAGGCGCAGAAGGTGCGCTGGCGGATGCACTCGGCGTTCGGCACCAACGTCTCCGTGCTCGGCCCCGTGGGTCCGCGCATCGCCGACGCCGTGCGCGAGATGAGCCAGGGCGACTTCGACATCCGCGTCTTCGAGCCCGGCGCGCTGACCGGCGGCTTCGCCTACTACGACGCCGTCGGGCAGGGCGCGGTCGACGTGGCCTACGGCACGCCCGGCGCCAACACGGGCAAGAACTCGGCCTACGGCTTCCTCGCCTCCTGGCCGTTCGGCCCGGGCGCGGTGGAGTTCAACACCTGGCTTCTGCGCGGCGGCGGCGTCGAGATCGCCGAGGAACTCTACGCCCGCGACAACATCAAGTACATGTATTGCGGGCTGATCCCGCCGGAGACCTCCGGCTGGTTCCGCGAGCCGATCGAGAGCCTCGACCAGCTCAAGGGCCTGAAGATGCGCTTCTTCGCGCTCGGCGCCCTCGTGATGCAGAAGCTCGGCGTCTCGACCCAGCAGCTCGCCGCCGGCGACATCTACCCGGCGCTGGAGCTCGGCACGCTCGACGCGACCGAGTTCTCGATGCCGTCGATGGACCGCACGCTCGGCTTCTATCAGATCGCGAAGTACAACTACTTCCCGGGCTGGCACCAGCAGTCGACCACCAACGAGCTGCTGATCAACATGGACAAGTGGAACGAGCTTCCGGACCACTACAAGACCATGCTCGAGCAGGCCTGCCTCGCCAACGCCATCGTCGAGCTGGCCGACGGCGAGTTCGAGCAGCCGCAGGCCCTCATCGCCAACCAGGCCGACGGCGTGCAGATCATGACCTGGCCGGACGAGATCCTCGACGAGTTCGAGGCCGCCTGGGAGGAGGTCCTCGCCGAGGAGCTGGAGAAGAACCCCGACCTGCAGCGGATGTGGGACAGCTATTCGGCCTTCGCCGAGTCCTACAAGATCTGGTCCGAGGTCGGCTATCTGAAGCGCTGAGCCGACGTCCCGCCCGCGCCCCGAGCGCGGGCGGGACGCACCCGGGGCGCGGCGGCGCAGAACGCCGCCCCCGTCGAGGGGAGGAACCGGCCGGCCTCTTTCCGCCGCCCTCTAGGGCCGGCGGAAGGGTCGCGCCCGCAACAGGCGGACGACGCATCATGGACGGAATGCTGAGCGCGGCGCGCGCGCTCGACCGGATCACCCGGGTGGTCGGCAAGACCGCCGGCTGGCTGATCCTGCCGCTGATCGCGGTCATCATGTTCGACGTGGTGACGCGGAAGATCGACGTGACGCGCCTCTACTTCGCGGAATGGACGGCCACGAGCGGCATCTCGGTCTCGACCGTGATGCAGGACATGCAGTGGCACCTGCACGCCTTCCTGCTGATGCTGACCTTCGGCATCGGCTATCTCGCGAACACTCATGTCCGCGTCGACATCTTCCGCGAGATGATGAGCCGGCGCTCGCAGGCCAAGCTGGAGCTGTTCCTGCTGATCGTCTTCGCGATGCCGTTCCTGATCGCGATGGTGGCCTATTCGTGGGAGCTGTTCACCGTGTCATGGCTCCAGAACGAAGGTTCCGAGTCGATGACCGGCATGGGCGCGCGCTACATCGTCAAGTCGTCGATGTTCATCGGCTTCGTGATCATGACCTGCGCCGCCGTCGCCACCATCCTGCGTCTGATCGTCGACCTCTACGGCTCGACCCGCCAGCAGCAGGAGGCCCTCGACGAGCTCCAGATCTTCTCCAGCGCCGCCGACGAGCTGGAGGCCGCGCGCCTCGCCTCCGAGCGGGCGCTCATCGAGGAAAAGCGGAAGGCGCGCCACTGATGACCGAGTTCCTCTCCGCGATCTACGACCACCTCTACGTCTACATCGGCGCCTACATGTTCCTGGCGCTGGGGCTGATGCTGTTCACCGGCATCCCGGTGGCCATCGCGCTCGGCGGCATCTCGGTGATCTCGGCGCTGATCGCCATCAACATGGACTTCCTCGGCGCCTCGATCTTCTACCAGATCGTCAACCGCATCTTCGGCGGCGACGGCGCCTCGGGCGCGATCCAGAACCCGATCCTGGTGGCGATCCCCTGCTTCGTGTTCATGGGCACGATGCTGGAGAAGTCGCGCGTGGCGGAGGATCTGCTGCAGATCCTCACGGTGCTGCTGCGGCGCGTGCCGGGCGGCCTCGCGCTCTCGGTCACGGTGATGGGCACCATCATGGCGGCGACCACCGGCATCATCGGCGCCTCGGTCGTGATGATGACGCTGCTGGCCTTGGCGCCGATGCTGGCGCGGGGCTACTCGCCTACGCTGGCGACGGGCACGATCGCGGCCTCGGCGACCCTCGGCATCCTGATCCCGCCCTCGATCATGCTGGTCCTGATGGCGAACCTGCTGGCCGTCTCGGTCGGCAACCTCTTCATCGGGGCGCTGCTGCCGGGCCTGGTGCTTTCAGGCCTCTATTTCGCCTACATCCTCACCGTCGCCACGTTGCGTCCCTCGATGGCGCCGCCGCTCGGCGAGCACGAGATCGACCTCGAACCCTACCAGCGCTCGAACCTGTTCCTGTTCCTCGGCATCACCGCGGCGGGCTGGATCGTCGCCTTCTTCGCCTCCGCATCGCATCTCGCGGATGCGGTGAACTGGTATCTGATCGCCTTCCTCGTGATGTTCGGCGCCTCCGCGCTCGTCGGCCGGCGCGAGGGGAACACGCTGCTCGGCGGGATCCTGAAGGGCTTCTTCCCGCCGCTGTTCCTGATCGTGCTGGTGCTCGGCTCGATCTTCGCGGGCTGGGCCACGCCGACCGAGGCGGCCGGCGTCGGCGCCTTCGGCTCGATCCTGCTGGCCTGGGTGAACCGGACGCTGACCTGGGAGACGATGACCTCGGTCGTCAACCGCACCGGCCTGACCACGGCGATGATCTTCTTCATCTTCGTGGGCGCGACGGCGTTCTCCACGGTGTTCCGCAACGTCTACGGCGAGGATCTGATCATCGAGCTGATCGAGCATCTGCAGCTTTCGCCCTGGGCGCTGCTGTTCGTGCTGATGTTCGCGATCTTCCTGCTGGGCTTCTTCTTCGACTTTCTGGAGATCACGCTGATCATCCTGCCGGTCTTCGCCCCGATCATCCGCGGCATGGCGCCCACCTTCGCGGCCCATCTGGGCATGGACCCTCCGACGAGCATCATCGAGACGCAGGCCCTGGAGGCGCAGGTCATATACTGGTTCGCCATATTGGTGGCGGTGAACCTGCAGACATCGTTCCTGACTCCACCCTTCGGCTTCGCGCTGTTCTACCTGAAGGGCTCGGCGCCGTCCTCGGTGAAGATGACGGAGATCTATCGGGGCATCATTCCCTTCGTGATCCTGCAGCTGATCGGCCTCGCCATC
>Ga0102940_1002012_pt1 | contig 12512 bp, 11 predicted proteins | sample SalPonR2_C_D1_MG_FD_78215 | JGI IMG/M metagenome (GOLD analysis project Ga0102940, IMG submission 78215) | Salt pond soil microbial communities from South San Francisco under conditions of wetland restoration - Salt Pond MetaG R2_C_D1_MG | ecosystem: Environmental > Aquatic > Marine > Intertidal...
AACCCAAGGGCAAGCTTCGCAAAAGTAGGACAATTTATGTATGGCTGATTCTAACCTGTATTTGGACTACTAACAAAAAAAATCTATCACGTGTCAATTCAATTAAAAAATATTTCCAAAAGGTATGGCGATCAATTGGCTGTAAATAATGTCAATTTCCAAATTAATTCAGGTGAAATAGTTGGTTTTATTGGTCCTAATGGTGCCGGCAAATCAACCACTATGAAAATCATTACCGGATTTCTCGCACCAACTTCTGGTCAGGTGGAAATCAATGGACTGCGGATCCCTCACGATCTCATGGAAATAAAAAAAATTATAGGTTACCTGCCTGAAAACAATCCGCTGTATCAAGAAATGTATGTGCGTGAATATCTTGAACATATCGCTAATCTTTATGGTCTTTCCCGGGGGAGTGCCAAAGCAAAGGTCAGTGATATCATCAACCTTGTAGGATTATCAAGCGAGCAGCATAAAAAAATTGACAACCTTTCAAAAGGCTACAGGCAAAGAGTCGGACTTAGTCAGGCCTTGATACATGACCCTAAAGTGCTTATTCTTGATGAACCTACTTCAGGACTGGATCCAAATCAAATTGTCGAGATAAGAAATCTGATATCGACTGTTGGAAAAGAAAAAACAGTCATCCTTTCGACGCACATCATGCAGGAAGTAGAAGCCATATGCGATCGTGTAATTATCATTGATAAAGGGGAAATCAAAGCCGATGATAAAACGGCCCATATTAGTAATGCAAAAACAACAGGGCAAACCATCCAAATTGAACTTAAAGAACATATCCATGCTGATATCTGGAAGGAACTGGTATTTATTAGCGATGTAAGAGAACTTCCTGAAAATACTTTTTTGCTGGCAAGCAAGGATACAGAAGATGTAAGGTCGGAAATCTTTAATTTTGCTGTGAAAAATAAATTAACCATTCTATCCATGAACCTCAAATCGCGTAGCATGGAAGAGGTTTTTCGGGATCTGACTTCCGGGAAGAACTAAACTTTGAATATAAAATTTTACTGATTATTTCACCCTAAAACAAGATTGAATCATATCTAAAATAAACAATATCCTGCCAACATATTGTACCCGTCCAACAAATAAAATCATCACTCCCTCATAATGAATTGCTTATGACAAGAAAACCATTTGGCATCGTATTTGTTTACATATATTTATATTTATATATTTGCGACTTTAAAAATAAACCACGAAATGCACTTTGATCTTATGATCGTGCGTTTCCAGGAAGCAACAACTAAAAAAATGAAAAAATGAAAAGAAAAAATTTTGCGATCGTAATGGTGCTTTTGCTTGCCTCGGGAACGGCTTTCTCGCAAACATTAACGGATGTAATCAATGAATTCAATGCAGCAGTAGAAAGTCTGAATGAACAATCTTACGAATCAGCACTTAACCAATTCAACAACTGCTTAACGCTTGCTGAAGCTGTAGGAGAAGAAGCAGATGACATGAAGAATCAGGCCCAGGAACAAATTGTAGGAACACACTACCGCCAGGCCATTACCCTCATGAAAAGAAAACAGTACGATAATGCCATACCCTCACTCGAGAATACAGTGAAATTTGCAGAAGAATATGGTGTTAAAGAAGAATTTGCAGAAAAAGCAAATAAATACCTGCCCCCGCTTTATATTCGACAAGGAAACGTTTATTTAAAACAGGAGAAATTCGACGAGGCTCTTGAAACATTCGATAAGGTATTGGCAATGAATTCTAAAACATATCAGGCACATCAGGGTAAAGGTCTTGTCTATAAAGAACTTGAAGAAATTGACAACATGCTCGAAGAATTTAATATGGCCAAAGAAAAAGCCATCTCTGAAAATGACCAAAAGTTAATAAATGATGTCAATTCAGCTATCGATGGATATTTCAGAGGACTCATCGAAGAAGAACTAATGATGATTGATCCTGAAGTACCTGATTATACTTTCCTGATTGATATTTGTGATGAGGCCATTGAAGCAAATGAAACAAACGGATATGCCTACTGGCAGGCTGCTATGGCTTATAACAAAATGGTGGAATATGACACAGCCATTGAATATGCCGAAAAAGGAGTCGAAGTTGAAACAGATCCAATTATGTTGTCAGCTATTTATTACGAGCTGGGACAGGCATACCAAAATACAGTCAGGTACGAAGACGCCTGTGAAGCATACAACAAGGTAACAGAAGAACCATTCTTAACAAAAGCCGAAAAGAAAATGATGAATACCCCCGATTGTAACTAGAATCTGTCAATACAGTCGGCGTAGCTGGATCATGAAGTTCGAGATCCGAGACTTTACAGACAGCTAACTAGTCTTTTTTTTTACCAGATATTTAAAGCCTTCCACATCAACGGGAGGCTTTTTCTTTGCATTATATTTCCTTGATTCAAAAAATATATGTTACTTTACAAGCTGGAAACGTGGAAGGATTTGGCTGATTGCAACCACAGAAAAAAATGCTAAAACAGTTTTGTTTTCTCCGCAATCGCCATTTTTCCTCCCCTATTGTTCAACAACTTTAACTTTATTATAAAATGGCTTATTTATTTACATCCGAATCGGTATCAGAAGGACATCCAGATAAGATCTCTGATCAGATTTCTGACGCTTTGTTAGACGAATTTATGGCATACGACCTTAACTCAAAGGTTGCATGCGAAACCCTTGTAACTACCGGTCAGGTTGTACTTGCCGGTGAGGTAAAAACCTCTACATATATTGATATTCAAAAAGTAGCCCGTGCAGTTATTCAAAAAATAGGCTATACAAAAAGTGACTATCAGTTTGAATTCAATAGCTGTGGGGTTATGGGACTGATCCATGAACAATCGCCCGACATCAACCGCGGCGTGGAAAGAGAAAACCCGATGGACCAGGGAGCTGGCGATCAGGGTATGATGTTTGGTTATGCCACAAATGAAACAGATAATTACATGCCTCTGCCATTGGATCTGAGTCATAAGTTGCTTCAGGTACTTGCTGATATCCGAAGGGAAGGAAAAGTGATGACATACCTGCGTCCTGACTCTAAATCACAGGTCACCATCGAGTATAGTGATGACAATAATCCAACAAAGGTGCATACAATTGTCGTTTCAACATCACACGATGAATTTGATACTGACGATGAACGGATGCTGAAAAAAATCAAAGATGATGTAGAAAATATTCTCATTCCCAGAGTAAAAGATAATCTCCCCAAAAGAATACAGGCGTTGTTTGGTGATGACATTATCCTTCATGTGAATCCTACCGGAAAGTTCGTTATTGGAGGACCACATGGAGATACTGGACTTACAGGAAGAAAAATTATTGTAGACACATATGGCGGAAAAGGTGCACACGGCGGTGGCGCTTTCTCAGGTAAAGATCCATCTAAAGTAGACCGATCTGCTGCTTATGCCGCACGTCACATAGCCAAAAACCTCGTGGCCGCGGGCGTAGCAAATGAAATTCTGGTCCAGCTTTCATATGCCATCGGTGTAGCAAAACCAGTGGGAATCTATGTAAATACCTATGGTTCGGCAAATGTTGATATGAGCGATAGTGAAATTGCAGAAAAAATAGCTGACCCTGAAGTTTACGATTTTCGTCCTGCTGCCATCGAGCAAAACCTTAAACTGAGGAATCCCATCTATCAGGAAACCGCCGCATATGGCCATATGGGAAGGGAACCACGTGAAGTCACAAAAAGATTTACTTCACAGTATTTCGATCCAATTGAACATACGGTTGAACTGTTTACATGGGAAAAACTTGATAAAATTGATGAATTAAAAGCTACTTTTGGCTTATAAACACAAACGATATGTTTTCAGGAATTGTTGAAGAGACCGCCAGGGTCGTAAAACTGGATAAAGAACAGGACAACCTGCATATTACACTTGAATGTTCCTTCGTGAAGGAACTTCAGATAGATCAAAGTGTATCTCATAATGGCGTATGCCTCACTGTGGTGGATCTGACGGATACAACATACACCGTAACTGCCATACAGGAAACACTTTTGAAGTCAAATCTGGGACTGCTAGAATTAGGCGATAAGGTTAATCTTGAAAGGAGTACAAGGCTTGACGGAAGACTTGACGGACATATGGTGCAGGGTCATGTAGACCTTACCGCTACATGTACAGGTGTCAGAGAGGCCGAAGGAAGCTGGTACTTCACTTTTAATTATGAGCCACTAAATGAAGAACATATCACAGTAGAAAAAGGATCTGTTTCTGTCAATGGCGTAAGCCTTACTGTTGTCAATTCTAAAGACAATTCTTTTGAGGTGGCCATTATACCTTACACTTACGATATTACTAATTTTCATACTTTTAAACCAGGCACTGTGGTAAACCTGGAATTTGATATTATCGGAAAATATGTGGCTAAGATTCTTAAACAAATGCAAGGGTAAGGGGATGATAAAACAACCGATCCAAATTATTATTTAAGAATTAGTTCGCCTGTCTTATCTGCCCGATAAAAAAACACATGGAGCTAGCCTTGAATTCAGGTGCAATCCGAAAAACCCTATTATTTCTATATCTGCTGAAAAATAATTTATTCACTATTGTTTAGCAGCTCTTTATTATTTGTATGTTTTACATTACCATAAAGCATGGTATAACCTATTGCTGAGGATAGTATCTTTAGTCTTCAAATACCCCACTATGAAGACCATATTAATACTGGGTGCCGGATTATCTTCAAATATGTTGATCAGGTATTTCCTCGATAAGGCATCCGCTCAGAATCTACATATCCGGATTGGCGATATTTCCCATGCAGTAGCTGCCGCAAAAATTGATGGATGCGCCAATTGCAGTGCCTTTGAATTTGATGTTTATAATGAATCCCAGTGCAATGCAGAAATTGTCAAGGCAGACATAGTCATATCGATGCTGCCAGCCCGTATGCATCCCATCGTGGCCCGCACCTGCATTAAACAAAGTAAAAACATGGTCACTGCATCTTATGCCGGCAAAGAGATTCATTCCATGGACAGGGAAGCCAGGGAAAAAGGAGTCCTTCTTATGAATGAATGTGGCGTGGACCCGGGTATCGACCATATGTCAGCCATGCAGGTCATAAACCGTATCAGAAGTAAGGGCATTGACTTGATAGCTTTTGAATCCAGTACTGGCGGATTGGTGGCTCCCGGTTTTGAAAACAATCCCTGGCAATATAAATTCACCTGGAACCCCAGAAATGTAGTGCTGGCAGGTAAAGATGGCGCCAGGTTCCTCCATAATGGTAAATTCAAATACATTCCATATCATAAACTTTTTAGCCGCATTGAAACAATCACCATCCCAGACCTGGGTGAGTTTGAAATATATGGCAACAGAGATTCACTCATTTACCGCGAAACCTATGGCCTCCATCACCTTGAAACCATGTTCAGAGGAACCATCCGTCGCCCCGGATTCAGCAAAGCCTGGGATATTTTTGTACAACTGGGTGCAACGGACGACTCATACATTATGGAACACACCGACCAGATGACTTACAGGGAGTTCATTAACAGCTTTATCGCCTATCGCATCGATATCCCCGTCGAAGAAAAACTATCACTCTACCTTAATATTCCCATGGAGTCGAAAATGATGCAACGACTCAAATGGCTGGGTATTTTTGAAAATAGGAAAATCGGTGTGCCTGGACTCACTCCTGCACAAGTGCTGCAAAAAATACTCGAACAAAAATGGTCGCTCGAGCCAGGCGATAAAGACATGATCGTGATGGCGCATCAGTTCGACTATATAGACAGCAACCAACGGAAAAAAATATATTCAACATTCAAATACGTAGGAAAAGATAATTATCACACTGCCATGGCTGCAACTGTCGGACTACCTGTTGCCATCGTCGCAAACTTGATCTTGCAGGGGAAGGTCAACCTTACTGGCGTCCAACTGCCCATCATACCCGAAATATATGAACCCGTATTAAAAGAACTGAGACGCATGCAATTTGAATTCATCGAAGAAGAGGTGCTTGTGCCACCAGACAAAGAAAGCCTTTAAAAACCCAGATAAAAATCCCCCGTCAACGTAATATACGCTTCAGAATACTGGTGCCTCCCTCCCTGCTCAATCACCAACTCATTACGAATGGTTTCTTTTCGGGCGAAAGCAAACTCAAGGCAGCTTCGTTTAGCAAACTTTCCAGGGGCAGGAACTACCGACAGTGCTCGAGTAAGGTGCATCCCATGCTGTAAAGCAATATGCACCGCTTTCTGTTCCTGTCCAATTGGAACGATCAAGCTCAAAACCCCCTCCCGTGTTAAAACAAGTCCCGCCTTTGCCATTAAATTCTCAAACGTTAACTCCTCTACATGCCGCGCTATGGAACGCTGGCGAATCCCCGGTTTATATGAATCGACGAAAAATGGAGGATTACATATCACCATGTTAAACGCCTTGTCCATCCCTGTAACTACATCCAAAAAATTGCCCTGATGCACAACTATCCGATCCCTGAACTTACTTTTAGCTACATTTTCTGCGGCCTGAACAGCAGCACCTTTATCCAACTCAACAGCTAATATGTCAATGCCTTTCGAACGCTGAGCCAGCATTAGAGATAGCAACCCTGTGCCCGTACCCACATCGAGTACTCGACCATGGCCAGGAACCGAAGCCCAGGCTCCCAGAATCACCCCATCAGTGCCTACTTTCATAGCACATCTGTCCTGCCGGATATTAAACTGTTTAAATTTAAACCACTGATTCCCCACGATTACCATATCATTTATCCAGTGTCTGCAAGCCATTTAAAAAAATAAGTAGTTTTCTTTCAAGGACTATCTAAAAACAAAAACCAACCTAAATTTGAACTTCTTCGCATCACAAACAGTTATAATGTTTATACCACCAAACGAATAACGTCCATGCAGGCACAAAGAATTTATATGCTAAAGATAATGCTATGGATAAAGATTTAAAAGCTATCCGATTACTACTGGAAGAAAAGGTTAAGCAATATAACCAACCCGATTTCATCGCCCCGGATCCCATCAGCATTCCCCACCGCTTCACCCGAAAAGAAGACATTGAAATTGCCGGCTTTCTGACTGCAATTATCGCATGGGGAAACAGAACTTCAATCATAAATAACGCCACCAGGCTCATAGAATTAATGGACAATGCACCTCATGCATTTATCACCGGCCACCAACCCAAAGACCTTACCCGGTTTGAAGGCTTTGTACACCGCACATTCAATACCATCGACCTGCTTACATTTATCGCGGGTTTAAAAATGCTCTATTCCGATTTCGGGGGATTAGAAGGATTCTTCAACACACACCAGTCTGTCAGTTCTATGCAACAGGCTATCACAAAACTAAAAACAACGTTTTTTACAGTCCCACACTTAAACCGAACCCGAAAACACCTTCCCGATCCATCTGCCGGATCAGCTGCAAAAAGAATGAACATGTACTTAAGATGGATGATACGAAAAGATGATAAAGGCGTGGATTTTGGCATTTGGAAGCATATCCCGCCTGCCAAATTATCCTGCCCGCTGGATGTGCATTCAGGTGAAATCGCCAGAAAACTTTTATTACTTAATCGAAAACAAAATGATGCAAAAGCAGTGCATGAGCTAGATACATTATTAAGGAAATTCGATCCTGTCGATCCGGTAAAATATGACTTTGCTCTTTTTGGAATGGGGATGTATGAATCAAAAATCAGTAAGTAACCACTAAAATTCAATAATTAACCGCCAAAAATTCGCTAAAATATCTTACCATGCTTCAAAAAACTACTTAACAAGTCTGTTAATGTGAAATCTTCACCTATGATGACCTTCACTCTAAAAATATTGATGAATGATTTACATGTTTAGGATAATATGCCAAGGAATCTGTGTAACATGATCAAAAAGCCTGTGTGGCATGATCAGAAACTCTGTGCAACATGATAAAACATTTGCTATTTGCTCTGAAGATCGTACTCCCGTCCGATAATTAGGCCATCCTTCATGCGAATCATCCGGTCGGCCATCTCTGCAAGCACCATGTCGTGCGTAACGATAACCAGTGTTTTTTTAAACTCGTCCCGCAGGCTAAAAAACAGTTTATGCAGTTCATTTTTGTTTTCCGTGTCGAGGTTTCCAGATGGCTCATCAGCAAGAATCACAGCAGGATCATTAATCAACGAACGCGCAATAGCTACCCTTTGCTGTTCACCACCAGACAACTCTCCGGGCTTATGATCTTTTCTTGCCGTCATACCCAGAAATTCGAGCAGTCCCATGGCCTCGTTTTCAACTTTTCTACGTGCTTTCCCTGCTATAAATCCCGGGATACAAACGTTTTCAAGAGCTGAAAACTCAGGTAATAGCTGATGAAACTGAAATACAAACCCAATGTTTTTATTCCTGAATGCCGCCAGCTGATTTACATGCATGGTAGATGTATCAACGCCATTAACAATCACATTACCAGAAGTCTGGTTGGTAAGTGTCCCAATAATCTGAAGCAAAGTGGTCTTACCTGCACCTGATTTCCCTACCACAGAAACAACTTCAGCCTCATCCACATCCATGTTGATCCCTTTCAGGACTTCCAGTTCACCATACTTTTTGGTGATATTTTTCGTGCTAATTACTTCACTCATTCAACGATAAAGATAAAATAAATATAGATGATGTAAGCAATAAAAAGCAACACTCCTTCTATCCTGACAATTTTCCCTCTATTTGCAGGTATCATAAAGAGAAATAGAAGAATAGCCGACCCAATTACCCATGGCATATCCATGGTTAATACCAATGGAGAGGTATAAATAGGCTTAATCAGACTGGTAATACCAAGCACCGAAATAATATTCATAAGGTTTGAACCGAGTATATTTCCTATGGATAAATCTGTTTCTCGCTTAAAAGCAGCAATAATCGATGTGGCAAGTTCGGGAAGACTGGTGCCCAGAGCAACCATGGAGATGGAGATCACCCTTTCACTTACACCAAGGAAAGCAGCCATCCTCGCCGCATTATCGACCAACAAAGAAGCTCCCAATGCCAATCCACCACATGATAATAGAAAAACGACCAATGCCATCCACCAGGTTTTGTAGATTCCCGATTCCGTAACGTCTGACCCAGTGGTGCGGGTTTTCTTCGCCTGACGCAGAGAAAATAGGATGTATCCAAGCAGGAATAATACAAATATTGCCCCTTCCAAACGTGAAAGATGCCGGTCAACCAAAAAACCAAGCATAATCAGACTGGCAATCATCATAACCGGCCAGTCAACAATGACAGAAGAACGCTGTACTGCAATGGGAAATATAATCGTTGTGATGCCAAGCACCAGGAGGATGTTTGAAATATTGCTGCCAATAACGTTTCCTACAGCCATATCAGGATAACCCTGCAAAGCTGCCTGAATACTCACTAACAACTCGGGCGCTGATGTACCAAAAGCAACAATGGTAAGCCCGATTATACTGGTTGAAATATGAAACCGACGAGCGATAAAGACACTGCTTTCTACAAGAAACTTCCCACTAAATAACAATAAACCAAGACCTGAAAACAGCAATAGTATTGTTTTAGCATCCATTCTCTAATCCGGTTTATCTGAATCGACCTGCTTTTTTACGTTTTTTACAACCTGGTCAGCATCTTTTTTCAGGTCGTCCCTGACTTCCTTAAAATCTTTAGTCACCTCTGATGAGCTATCCTGAATTTCCTTCTTAATATCGTCTGTTGCTCTCCTAAACTCTTTCATGCCCTGCCCGAACATCCTGGCCATACGTGGAATCTCCTTCGAACCAAACAGTAACAATACTGCCAGAACAACGATTATAATTTCCTGTCCACTGAAGAAAAGTAATACCCACGCCATTTTGCGATATTTTTTTCAAATATAACAACTGTTAAGCGATTTTGATTATTAAGGAGTAAAAAAATAAGAATAATCAAAGCCACTAATTGATGGAATTTGGTAATCGGCAATACTCCATTGCATCTATTGTAAAAATGTGGATTCTCCTGTTTAAATCCTGGATGGCATTTTGGGTAAAAACGACTACTTTATAGACAAGTTAACGGATGTATTTATCTCACAAACATGATATTACATCCGAAAAAATCCCGTCCTTACACTGAAAACATTCTGCCCTTCAATGCAGCTTTGACTTGCTGTAAATCAATATTTTGGCAAAGAAAAGCCGCTTTCAGATGAAAGCGGCTCTTCATTCAAAATATTTCTTTAGGATTTTCTAACACCTTTAACAACGCGCTTAGTCTCTCCTTTCTTAATACTGTCATACACTACCGGTGTAGCGATAAATAATGATGAATATGTACCCACAATCACACCTATTAAGAGTGCAAAAGTAAAGCCACGGATTACATCACCACCGAAGATGAAGATGGTAAGCAATACCACAAACGTACTCAATGATGTACTAAACGTACGGCTTATTGTACTGTTCAATGCAGAATTAAAAATCGATTTACGCTCGCGTTTACGCTGCAGTCCTACGTACTCCCTGATCCGGTCAAATACTACCACCGTATCGTTAATTGAATAACCTACAACGGTTAAGATGGCGGCGATAAATGCCTGGTCAATCTCAAGCGAGAAAGGCATTATCCCACTTAGTATTGAGAACAACCCGAGTACAATGGCTACGTCATGCACCAGAGCAGCAAGGGCACCAAGCCCAAACTGCCAGTTTCGGAACCGCATCAATATATAAAGGAAAATTATTGCAAGAGAAATGAGTACTACCCATACAGAGCTTCGCTTAATGTCATCAGCAATGGTCGGTCCAACCGAATACCCGCTAACAATGTACTCCTGACCGTTAATAAAATCCTCAAGCACTACATCATCATCAAGCAATGGCTGAAGACCATAAAACATATCTGCTTTCAAAATAGAATCTACTTCAGGGCGCTCGTCATTCAGTAAATGCGAAGTCGTTACTCTTACGGCACTTTTCTGACCATAAGTGATTACTGTAGGCATTTCATTAAATGCTTCAGCCAGTAATTCACGCACCTGATCAACCTCAACATCTTGTTTAAATTCAATCACATAGTTACGTCCACCTGTAAAGTCAACACCTCCATTCAGTCCTTTAGTAACAAGTGAGCCAATCCCTACAGCAATAATTACGCCTGATATCACGTAAAAAGTTTTACGCTTGCCCAGGAAGTCAATATTCAAGTTCTTAAATGCATTTTCCGTAAGTTTTGTTGAAAAGGTAAGCTTATAGCCTTTTTCCAACCAACGCTCATAAACTAATCTCGTAAGGATTACTGCAGAAAACAATGAGGTCAGAATACCAATAACAAGTGTGGTCGCAAATCCCTTAATCGGACCTGTTCCGAAAAAGAAAAGAATTAATCCAGTAAGGAAAGTTGTGACGTTTGCATCAATAATAGCTGAATAAGCATTCTTATACCCATCCTTGATAGCAGCCTTTTTGCCCTTTCCGGCCGCAAGTTCTTCCCTGATTCGCTCATAGATCAGCACATTGGCATCTACCGACATACCGATCGTAAGAACAATACCAGCTATACCCGGCAGTGTCAATGCTGCCTGTAATGATGCAAGAACCCCGATAAGGAAAAACATATTTGCAATCAGTGCAAGGTCTGACACAAGTCCTGCCCTGCGACTGTAATAAAATACCATGTATAGCAGAACAACAATAAACGCAATCATAAAGGAATTAAAACCGTCACGAACCGATTTAGCTCCAAGTGATGGTCCAATAACTTCTCTTGACTCAATCCTGGCCCTCGCATCCATTTTACCGGATTTCAGGATATTGGAAAGGTCGGTTGCTTCATTCTGAGTAAAGTTCCCACTGATGGAAGAACTACCTCCCTTAATCTCTTCGTTCACATTTGGAGCAGAATAAACGACACCATCCAGAACAATTGCAATGGCTTGGTTCACATTTTCTCTTGTTAGGTTTGCCCAACGCTTGGCACCTTCACTATTCATGCTCATCGATACCTCAAATTCACCTGTATATGGATCTGTGGAAGGTCGTGCATCAGTTACAAATTTTCCATCCATTGCTGGCTGACCATTTCGGGTAGCTTTTAAAGCATAAAGATACAGGAACTCAGTCTCTTCTCCCATTGCTTGAAAATGCCATGCAAATTTCAGGTCTCCCGGAAATAATTGACGTACTTGAGGAATGTCCAACATTCTGTTTACCTTTGCTGTATCTTTTAATTCAACAACACCTGTAACTGCACTTGGTATAAGATTTCCGGTATTATCAACATATGGACGCATTACAGCGAAAAGTGGATTTTCACGGAAAAATGCGGCTTCTTCATCATCTAATAAATCGGTTGAATCACTATCAGACAATAATCCAAGCTCTGAAGTGTCGCTTAACAGATTATCCGTATCGTCAAGTAAAAGATCGTCGTCTTCAGCTTCTACTGAATCTTCAGTTGATGAATCTTCTGCTGCATCAAAATCGATCGCTTCATCTGATTCTG
>Ga0102940_1002014_pt1 | contig 12501 bp, 10 predicted proteins | sample SalPonR2_C_D1_MG_FD_78215 | JGI IMG/M metagenome (GOLD analysis project Ga0102940, IMG submission 78215) | Salt pond soil microbial communities from South San Francisco under conditions of wetland restoration - Salt Pond MetaG R2_C_D1_MG | ecosystem: Environmental > Aquatic > Marine > Intertidal...
CAAAGATCAGGGGGCATCGGATATCAAGGTGGTGGTGGGGGGCATTATCCCGCCCGGGGATTACGACTTTCTGAAAAAGGCCGGTGCAGCCGGTATTTTCGGACCCGGCACCGTGGTGACCGATGCCGCCAACCAGACCCTGAATGTCATAGGGGCGTAACCCATGCCGGATGTAGACCTGGAGGCTTTGATCCGGGGAGTTATAGACAGAAACCGGCGCATGATCGCCAAAGCCATGACCCTTATTGAAAGCAGGGTGGCAGAACACCAGAAACTGGCCGCAGGTGTCATGGAAAAGATTCTGCCCCTGGCCGGCAACAGCATACGCCTGGGGATTACAGGCGTCCCCGGGGTGGGCAAAAGCACCTTTATTGAAAATCTCGGGGTGTATCTGGCAGATGCCGGCCACCAGGTGGCGGTCCTGGCGGTGGATCCCTCCAGCAAACGCAGCGGGGGGTCCATTCTCGGGGACAAGACCCGCATGGAAAAACTGTCCGCCCATGCCAATGCTTTCATCCGCCCCTCCCCTGCAGGAGAGACCCTGGGGGGGGTGGCCGCCAGGACCAGGGAAATGATGCTGGTATGCGAGGCGGCCGGATTTGATGTCATCCTGGTGGAAACCGTGGGGGTGGGGCAGTCTGAAACAGCTGTGGCCGCCATGGTGGATTTTTTTCTGGTGCTCATGATTGCCGGGGCCGGGGACGAACTCCAGGGTATTAAAAAAGGGGTGCTGGAACTGGCGGACGGCATTGCCATCAACAAGGCGGACGGTGACAACCAGGACCGGGTGGCCCAGGCCAAAAAAGACCTGGAAAATGCCATGCACCTGATTCTGCCGGCAACCGCTGCCTGGCAGACGCCGGTGATGACCTGCTCGTCTGTCGTGGAAAAAGGCACGGTGCCGGTATGGGAAACGGTGCTGGCACATAAGAAAATCTGCAGGGCATCAGGAGATTTTGACCAGCGCCGCAAAAGCCAGGCCCTGGAATGGATGTGGACCCTGGTGGATGAAGGGTTGAAACAGATGTTTACAAATAACCCCCACATAAACGCACAGATTCCAGCGGTGTCCCATCAGGTGGCACAGGGAAAAATACCCCCGACCGCCGCAGCCAGGACACTGCTGTCGTATTTATAAAACGGTTATGCCCTGAAGGGCCTTTGATAGCTTTTAGCTGTTAGCTATTAGCTGGTAGTAATCAGCAGGAGAAACATGTGTAACTGTTTACTGGAACCTGATAATTACGTACTAACAGCTAACAGCTAACGGCTAACAGCTAAAAGCTTATAGCTAACAGCTTTCAAATAAAAGGAAATGGTACTATATGAAGATACATGAATATCAGGCAAAAGAATTGTTCCGGCAGTATCAGGTGCCGGTTCCCGAGGGAAGGCCTGCGTTTTCCGTAAAAGAGGCCGTGGATGCGGCCAAGGCCATGGGCGGGTTTCCCGTGGTGGTCAAGGCCCAGATCCATGCCGGGGGCCGGGGAAAAGGGGGAGGGGTCAAACTGGCCCATTCCCTGGACGACGTGCAGACCCTGGCCGGCCGGATGCTGGGCATGACCCTGGTCACCCACCAGACCGGGCCCCGGGGCCGAAAGGTAAAAAAACTGTTCATCGAGGCAGGCCAGCAGATCGAAAAAGAGTTGTACCTGAGCCTTTTAATGGACCGGGCCACGGCATCGGTGGTGATCATGGCCTCCCGGGACGGGGGCATGGATATTGAGGCGGTGGCCGCAAAAACCCCGGAACGGATCATAAAGGTTCATGTGGACCCCCTCATGGGGATACAGGGATACCAGCTGCGAAGGGCCGGGTTCGGCCTGGAACTGCCCCCTGCCGCCATGAAAGGGTTTTCCAGCCTCCTGGCCAATCTGTACAAATTTTTTGTTGCCAATGACTGCTCTCTGGTGGAAATCAATCCTTTGATCCTGACATCCGACCACCAGGTCATGGCCCTGGATGCCAAGGTGGATTTTGACTCCAATGCCCTTTTCCGGCACAAGGACCTGCTGGCTTTGCGGGACCTGGATGAGGAAGATCCCATGGAGGTGGAGGCATCACAGTATAACCTCAATTACATCAACCTGGACGGCAATGTGGGCAATATTGTCAACGGTGCCGGCCTGGCCATGGCCACCATGGATATCATCAAGAAAGCCGGGGCCACCCCTGCCAATTTCATGGATGTGGGGGGCGGGGCCTCCTCTGAACAGGTGGAAAACGCCTTCCGCATCATTCTGGCCGACAAAAAGGTCAAGGCGGTGCTCATCAATATTTTTGGCGGGATTCTGCGGTGTGATATCTTTGCCAAGGGGGTGGTGGAAACCGCCAAAAAAACCGGTGTTACCGTGCCGGTGGTGGTGCGCATGGAAGGCACCAATGTGGAAGAAGGACGGCGGATACTGGCCGACAGCAAACTGAACCTGACCAGTGCATCAGACCTGTCCGATGCAGCCGAAAAAATCGCAGCAGCGGTGAACTAAAGGAGAATGGAGTTGTGAGTATATATGTAAACAAGGACACAAAGGTGCTGGTCCAGGGAATTACCGGTAATGAAGGCAGTTTTCATGCCAGACAGTGTGTGTCTTACGACACCCGTATTGTGGCCGGGGTTACCCCGGGCAAAGGGGGGCAGAATGTGGATGATATTCCGGTGTTCAATACCGTGGCCCTGGCAGCGGCGCAGACCGGTGCCACAGCCTCTTTGATTTTTGTGCCCCCGCCTTTCGGGGCCGATGCCATCATGGAGGCGGCTGATGCCGGGATCTCTCTTATCGTTGCCATCACCGAAGGGATTCCCATCCTGGACATGGTAAAGGTGAAACATTTTTTACACCGGAAAGAATGCCGGCTCATCGGTCCCAACTGCCCGGGCATTATTACGCCGGAAGAGTGCAAAATCGGCATCATGCCCGGCATGATCCACGCAAAGGGTAACGTCGGTGTCATATCCCGCTCCGGTACCTTGACCTATGAGGTGGTGGACCAGCTCACAAAGCTGGGCATGGGCCAGTCCACCTGCATCGGCATCGGCGGTGATCCGGTGAACGGCACCAGTTTTATCGATGTATTGTCCGCATTCGAGGCTGATCCCGACACCCACGGCATTGTCATGGTGGGAGAGATCGGCGGCAGTGCGGAAGAAGAGGCCGCCGCCTATATCAAGGCCCATGTCACCAAGCCGGTGGTGGGGTTTATTGCCGGATTGACCGCCCCGCCGGGCCGGCGGATGGGCCATGCAGGGGCCATCATTTCCGGATCCAGCGGCACTGGTGAGGCCAAGATCAAAGCGTTTGAAGAAAACGGCATCCATGTGTGCGACAACCTGGGGCTGATCGGCCGGATATGTAAAGATGTTTTTTAGCTGACCTTAAAGGAGGTTACATTGGAAAGTTATATTATTGAAGAAAACACAGCAAAAAGCAGCCGGATGCCGGCCAGGCTGGACCTGGCCCAGAGCGGTACGGGCCTGATCCTGGCGCTTTTCATGTGGGTGCACATGCTGCTGGTGGGCAGCATCATTCTGGGCAAGGATGCCTTTGACTTTGTGGCCAAGACCATGGAGCTTTCATTTTTATCCGATACCGGGCACGGGTATCCCATTGCCGTGTTCTTTGCGGTATCCGGGGTGTTTACCCTGTTTATCATCCATGCCCTTTTAGGGACGCGCAAATTTCCTGTTTCCTGGCGCCAGCACAGAATCATCAGAGACCAGATGCAGATGATGAAGCATACCGACACCAACCTGTGGTATATCCAGGTGGTGACCGGATTTGTCATGTTTTTTGCCGGATCGGTCCACCTGTACACCATGCTGGTGAACCCCGCGGGCATTGATCCGTTTCTGTCCGCCGACCGGGTGGTATCCGGCAATTACTGGTTTTTATATCTGGTGCTGCTCATCTGTGTGGAACTGCACGCCAGTATCGGGCTGTACCGCCTGTGCATGAAATGGGGGTGGTTCAAGGGCAAAGATGCCAGACTTTCCCGCAAAAAACTCAAAACCCTGAAAAACCGCCTGATGATTTTCTTTTTTGCCATAGGGTTTCTGGCACTTTTCATGTTCATCATCATCGGGTGGAAACACCGGGAGAATGCTGGTGAACGGTACCAGGGCACCGCATACCAGCAGCGGTCCCATGCCGCCCTGTCTGAAGCGCCTGACGTATCTGAAGCCCCTGCAGCGCCTGCAGAGGAAGGGATGGAGGCGACAGATGAGGCTTCCGCTCCCGACCATGGGGCAGCACTGACAGAGGAAGCAGCCCCCTTGCATGACCAGGCCCCGGCAGAGGAACACACACCGGCACATGCAGCTGCTCCGGCAGATGAGACGGAACCGGTGCATGAAACAGCACCGGACGCGGGTGCAGATTCGGAACATGATACAGCACCTGTCCAGGATGCAGGTACATCTGATGCGGCAGGGCCTGCAGCAGCAGACAGCCACACAGAAGCAGATACCCATGATCAGGGATCTGATGCCAATAAAACCACGCATGCCGCAGAAGAAACCCATTAAGATAAGGATATTTCAATGAAAGTCATATATACGGATTCACTTGTCATCGGCGGTGGCCTGGCAGGCCTCAGGGTTGCCATTGCCTCCATGCAGCGGGGGTATGACACCATCGTTCTCTCACTCATCCCTGCCAAGCGATCACATTCCGCAGCCGCCCAGGGCGGTATGCAGGCCAGCCTGGGTGCCTGCATCAAAGGGGACGGGGATGATGAAGATGTACATTTTGGCGATACGGTAAAAGGCAGTGACTGGGGATGCGACCAGGATGTGGCCCGCATGTTCGTGAACACTGCCCCCAAGGCGATCCGCCAGCTGGCAGCCTGGGGGGTTCCCTGGTCCCGGGTCAGGGGCGGGGACCGGGAGGTGATCATCAATGGTGAAAAAATTACCATATCGGAAAAACATGAGGCCCACGGCCTGATCACGGCCAGGGATTTCGGGGGCACCAAAAAATGGCGCACCTGTTTTACCTCCGACGGCACCGGCCATACCATGTTGTATGCCATGGACAACAAGGCGATCCAGCTGGGGATCCCGGTGCACGAAAGAAAAGAGGCCCTGGCCCTGATCCACGAGGACGGTGTCTGCTACGGCGCCATTGTCAGGGACCTGATAACCGGAGAACTCATCGCCTATGTGGCCAAGGCCACCACCATTGCCACCGGCGGGTATGGCAGGCTCTATTCGGTGACCACCAATGCCGTTATATCCGAGGGCATCGGCACGGCCATCGCCCTGGAAACCGGTGTGGCCACCCTGGGCAACATGGAAGCGGTGCAGTTTCATCCCACCGCCATCGTGCCGGTGGGCATTCTGACCACAGAGGGGTGCAGAGGAGACGGGGGCCTGCTGTTAGACAAGGACGGGTACCGGTTCATGCCTGATTACGAGCCGGAGAAAAAAGAGCTGGCCTCCCGGGATGTGGTGTCCCGGCGCATGACCGAGCACATGAGAAAAGGCAAAGGCGTGCCCTCTCCCTATGGGGACCACCTGTGGCTGGATATCACGCTGCTGGGCAGAAAACATATTGAAAAGAACCTGCGGGAGGTCAAGGAGATCTGTGAATACTTTTTGGGTATCGACCCGGTCAAAGAATATATCCCGGTGCGGCCCACCCAGCACTACTCCATGGGCGGGGTGAGAACCAATGCCACCGGCGAGAGCCCCACACTGAAAGGCCTTTTTTCCGCCGGTGAAGCCGCGTGCTGGGATATGCACGGGTTCAACCGCCTGGGGGGCAATTCCGTGGCCGAGACCGTGGTGGCCGGCATGATCGTGGGGGAATTTGTGGCAGATTACTGCGGTGCCAATGCACTCAACGTGTCCACCACCACCATTGCCCATTTTATTAAAAAAGAGGAAAAGAAGATTACCGATCTGCTGGTGCGGGATTTCGGGGAAAACCCCTTTGCACTCAAAGCGGAAATGCAGCAGATCATGATGGACAAGGTGGGCATATTCAGAAACGGGCCGGACCTGGAAAAGGCGGTGGAGGAATTGACTGTCTTGCACCAGCGGGCCCGGCATATTGCCCTGCGCAACCGGATTTCTTCTTCCAACCCGGAACTGGTGGAAGCCATAAGGGTGCCCAAGATGATCAGACTGGCCCAGTGTGTGGCCTACGGGGCCATGCTGCGCACCGAAAGCCGGGGTGCCCATGCCAGAGAGGACTTTTTGGAAAGAAATGACAGAGACTGGCTGAAACGGACCCTTGCCACCTGGCCGGATGACAGCAAAGACCTGCCTGACATCTCCTATGAAGACCTGGATGTCATGAAAATGGAGATGCCCCCCGGTTCCAGGGGATACGGGGTGGACAACATCATTGTGCATCCGGATGCGGAAAAGCGCATAAGTGAAATCGAGGAGATCAAGAAAACCAATTCTGCTGCTGACCGGTTTGAACTGCATCAGCTGCTGAATCCCACACCCATTCCGGAAAAATTCAAAGGCAAAAACGAGCGCATCGGCAGGGGGGTTAAATAATGAGTGATCAGGCAAGAGTGTTGAAATTTCAGGTATTCCGCTATAACCCCTTGAAAAAGGGTGACAAGCCCCGGATGGTGACCTATGAGGTGACCGAAGCCCCGGGCATGACCATTTTTATTGCATTGAACGAGATCCGGGAAACCCAGGACCCCTCTTTGCAGTTTGATTTTGTGTGCCGGGCCGGGATCTGCGGCTCCTGTGCCATGGTGATCAACGGACAGCCGGATCTGGCCTGCAGAACCCTGACCGCCAATTTTCCCGATGGTGAGATAAAACTTTTGCCCCTGCCCGGATTTGAACTGATCGGGGACCTGTCCGTGAACACCGGCAAATTCATGCGGGCCATGAGCGAGCGGGTGGAATCCTGGATCCATGACCAGAATGCGGATGATGTCAACTATGATGTTCTGGAAGAGCGCATGGATCCGGATGTGGCAGATGAGATATATGAGCTGGAGCGGTGTGTGGAGTGCGGGGCCTGTGTGTCTGCCTGTGCCACCAAACGCATGCGCCCGGATTTTCTGTCTGCGGTGGGGTTTATACGCCTGGCCCGGTTTGCCATGGATCCCCGGGACAAACGGTCGGATGAGGAGTTCTACGAGATTATGGGCAATGATGATGGCGTGTTCGGGTGCATGACCCTGCTGGGGTGTGAAGATTACTGCCCCAAAGACCTGCCCCACCAGACCCAGATCGCCTACCTGCGGCGCAAAATGGCGCTGATCCGGTAAATACGGTGAAACCGGCGTGGCCTGACTGCAGTCCGCGGCAAACAAAAATGAAGGTGATATATGACAGAGTTCAAATATGATGTACTGTTCCCCCTGGGTGAGGACACCGCGGCATACCGTTTGTTGACAAAAGAGTTTGTCCGGGTCAAGGAGTTTGAAGGCAGTGAAATGCTCCTGGTGGAGCCCCAGGCACTGACCCTGCTCGCACAAACCGCTTTCAAGGATGTGGCCCATTTGTACCGTGCGGATCATCTCAAACAGCTGCGGGGGGTGATGGATGATCCGGACAGTTCCGACAATGACCGGTATGTGGCCCTGGAACTGCTGAAAAACGCGAAAATTGCCGCCCAAAAATTATACCCCATGTGCCAGGATACCGGCACTGCCATTGTCATGGCCAAAAAGGGCCAGCAGGTGTGGACCTGGTCCGATGATGAAAAAGAATTATCCAGGGGGGCGTTCCTGGCCTATACCAGCAATTATTTGCGGTACTCCCAGAACGCCCCCCTGACCATGTACAAAGAGGCCAACACCAAAACCAATCTGCCTGCCCAGGTGGATATTGCCGCGGTCCAGGGGGAGGAATACCGGTTTTTGTTCATGGCCAAGGGCGGGGGGTCTGCCAACAAGACCGCCCTGTTCCAGATGACCAAGGCGGTGCTCAATTCCGAGGAATCGCTGCTGGCGTTCATGACCGAAAAGATGAAAGGACTGGGGACAGCTGCCTGTCCGCCGTATCACATTGCCTTTGTCATCGGGGGCACCTCCGCGGAAACCAATCTGAAGGCGGTGAAGCTGGCCTCGGCACGGTACCTGGATTCTCTGCCCGCAACCGGCAGTGAGACAGGACACGCCTTCCGGGATATCGATCTGGAGGAAAAGGTGCTGGAAAGGGCCCAAAATCTGGGCCTGGGTGCCCAGTTCGGTGGAAAATATTTCGCCCTGGATGTCCGGGTGATCCGCATGCCCCGGCACGGTGCCTCCTGTCCCATCGGCATCGGGGTGTCCTGCTCCGCAGACCGGCAGATCAAAGGCAAGATCACCCGGGACGGCATTTTTCTGGAGCAGCTGGAGGAAAATCCGGCCCGGTTTCTGCCGGCAGGGGAACCGAAAATGGCACCTGCCGTCCAAGTGGACCTCAATCGCCCCATGACAGAGATCCTGGCCCGGCTGTCCGCGTATCCGGTGGCCACCCGCCTGTCGCTCACCGGCAAGATCATCGTGGCCCGGGACATCGCCCATGCCAAATTCATGGAACGGTATGAAAAAGGGGAGGGCCTGCCCGATTACATCAAACATCATATCATCTATTATGCCGGTCCTGCCAAAACACCGGAAGGCGAGGCGTCAGGTGCTTTCGGCCCCACCACTGCCGGACGGATGGACCCCTATGTGCCGGTGTTCCAGAAAGAGGGGGCTTCCATGATCATGCTGGCCAAGGGCAACAGAAGTCAGCAGGTCACCGATGCCTGCAAAAAGTACGGCGGGTTCTACCTGGGATCTCCCGGGGGGCCTGCAGCCCGGCTGGGCAAGGATTTTATCAAAAAAGTGGCGCTGGTGGAATACGAGGAACTGGGCATGGAGGCCGTGTACATGATCACGGTGGAAAATTTTCCCGCCTTTATCATCGTGGATGACAAAGGCAATGATTTTTATGCTGACCTGCTGTAAATACCGGTAACCCATGCCCGGACCGTCAGATTACGCAATCTCGGGCCGGGCATGGGTTACCCGCAGGGGCGGGATACTTGCGGGGCAGGTACGATGAAAACAAAAAAACCCGGTGATGTCTGATTTTTTTCATGGCAGCACCGGGTTTTTGTTTGCAAGGCCCGGCGGTTATGGGTGCCGGATCTGGATCAAAGGAGGTCAGCTTTCAATAAACCCGGCCCTGACCCCTTTGAGGTAATTCATGCAGTAGTTGTCATGGCCCAGGAGCATGTCTGCGGTTTTGATGGCAGCCATGATCTTTTTGTCCAGCGGATCGATGATGGCGGAATCCATGCCTGCCAGCATCATCAGGGTGACAAAGGTGCGGTTGATGATGTGGCGCTGGGGCAGGCCGTAGGAGATGTTGGAAAGGCCCCCGGTGATGTGCACCTCCGGGTATTTGGTTTTGATGGCCCGCACCGCGTCCAGGACCATCACCCCTTTGGTGGAGTCGGTGGAAATGGGTTGTACCAAAGGATCCACATAGATGTTTCCGGTGGGGATGCCGATCTTGTTGAGTTCCGCCACCAGGGAATCGCCCCGGGCCACAATGTCATCGGACCCGGTGGGCATGCCGCCGTCATCCATGCACAGGGCGATCACCTTGCACTCCTTGCCTTTCAGAAACGGGATCATGTTGTCAAACCGCTCTTTTTCCAGGCTGATGGAGTTGATCATGGGGGTTTTTTCCACCATGGCAAAGGCCATTTCCAGGATGGCCGGATCCGGGCTGTCCAGGGCCAGGGGCACGGTGGCAATGGGCTGGATGGTTTCCAGCAGCCATTTCATGTCCGCTTCCTCATGGCCGATGCGGGCCCCGGCATTCACGTCGATGAATGCGGCCCCTGCCTCCTGCTGTTTTTTGACATCATCGATGATGTAGTCGGCATTCCGGTCCGCCACAGCCGCCTGGACCAGTTTTCTGGAGGTGTTGATGCGTTCTCCGATTGCTTCAAACATGGGTTTCTCCTTATCTGTATCCCTTTATGCCACAAGGCTTTTGGCCAGTTTGGAGGCCGACCCTGCATCTGCGGCAAACCCGTCCGCACCGATTTCATCGGCAAAGGACTGGGTGACAGGCGCGCCACCCACAAGGATTTTCACCTGATCTCTCATCCCTGCTTCCACAATGGCATCTATGGTCTGTTTCATCATGGGCATGGTGGTGGTCAACAGCGCTGAAATGCATACAATCTGGGCATTTGTCTCTTTTGCCTTGGCCACAAAATCCTCCGGCGGAATATCCACGCCGATATTGTGAACTTCCATGCCGGCACTTTCCAGCATCATGGCCACCAGGTTTTTGCCGATGTCATGGAGATCCCCTTTGACTGTACCAATGAGCACGGATGCGGCCGCTTTTCCCTCTCCTTCTGCAAGCAGGGGCTTGAGAATGGTGACACAACTTGCCATGGCATGGGCTGCCATCAGCACTTCAGGGATGAACATGTCCCCGCTTTCCATTTTTTCCCCCACAATGTCCATACCGGCGATCAGCCCTTTGTTCAGGATGTCGTTGGCCGGTACATTCTGGGCCAGGGCATCATTGACAAGGCTTGTGAGTTTGTCTTCATCGCAGGCAACCAGGGCTTCTGTCATGGCATTAAAATCAGTCATTTTTTTCTCCTTTATGTGTTTTTGCGTTTTACAACGTAATCCGTCAGTTCTTTTTCAATATCCGGGTTGATCTCCGGTTTTTCATAGGCAGCCAGCCGCTGGGCCACTTTGTCTTCCGCCACCTGATAAATATGTTTTTTGCCTGCCTTTGCCCAGGCATCCTTGTTCATCCGGCTCATGAGAGACGGCCTATGGAACTCGGTCCGGCAGAGTTTGAAGGTCTTGGGGTGGGTCAGGTACTGGCCGCCGATACCCACCTGTTTGATCACATCCAGATCAATGGCCTCATCCGTCAGTGCCACCGGTGTAAACATATTTCTTATCATACCGCATAGCTCTTCGTCCACCATAAATTTTTCAAAGCTCATGGCAATATAGGAACCCAGGATGCCGCAGGAATGGAGAATGAAGTTTACCCCCCCCCTGGCAGCCGTGGTAAGGGCCACAGCAGATTCCACACCAGCCTGGGCATCAGCGCACAGGGCATCAGTAAGCCCGCCCCCGGACCGTGAGGGCAGGTTGTAGAAACGGGCCATCTGGGTCACCAGATGGATGTTTTTGGACAGTTCCGGCGCCCCGATGGACAATGCCCCGGTTTTCATGTCCATGGCCGATGAGGTGGAACCGTATACCACCGGGGCACCGGGTTTGACCAGCTGGGCCAGGGTGATGCCGGCCAGGATTTCCGCGTTCTGCTGGGCCATGACCCCGCCCAGGGTCACTGGTCCGGATCCGCCGGCCATGATCAAAGATGACACCGCACAGGCCTGGTTGTTCCGGGCCAGGGCAATGAGGGACCCGATCATTTCATCGGAGAACTGCAAAGGAGACAGGGTGTTGATCAAAGAGACAGATACGGTCTTGTCCATGATTTTTTCCTTGCCGCCCCAGAGAATCTGGGCCATTTCCACCCCTTCCAGGGCCGCTTTTTTGGAAACGGGACTGCCCATGAAGGGTTTGTCGCACAACAGCATGTTGGACAGGTTCAGGTCCAGGTGGACGGTCTGGTGGGGCATGTCAGCAGGTTCCACCATCATCCAGCCGTTCATGTCGATGTACGGAGAGGTCTGGATCAGTTTGCAAAAGTTGTCATAGTCCTCCATGGTGGCCTGGCGTTCGTTGCCGTTGGCTTCCATTATAAAAGGGGTGCCGTACCCGGGAAGAAAAACAAAGTCGTCTTCTCCGATTTCCACACTTTTTTCCGGGTTTCTGGCGTGAACGGTGAACCGTTTCGGCGCGGTTTCCAGGGCCTTCTGGATAGCGGATTCTGCGAAAAATACTTTGTTACCGTCCACCGTGAAGCCGTTGTCTCTGAAGATCTGAAGTCCTTCTTCATCATTGAAAGCCACACCGGTGGTCTTCAACAGATCCATGGCAGCGTCATGGATTTTTTCCATGTCCTGCCGGCTCAGTTCCTGCATGCGGTCATACATAAGTGTTCTCCTTCGAAGACCAGGGAGGTCCTCTGTCTTGGGTTGGTGGTTATGTGTTGCGGGTGTTTTCTCCAGAAAGTCTCCGGTTACAGGGTTGCTGTTTTTTGTTTTTATCCGGGCGCAAAGCTGCCGAAATTCGGTGGTCATAGGCCCGAAGATGAGGAAGATTTGCAGGAAATGTGCCAGGAAATATTGTTACAGACACAGGATCTGAGAATAATGGGTAACGCATTGATATGATGTCATATATCCGGAGAATCATCATATCCTGGCGTCGGGCGGTCAGGTGAAAATAGTGAAAACTTTTTTTATTTTACGGCAAAACAGAAAAAAATTTTTCATATGACAAACATCTATGGTTATGGCCTCACCATATAGTCGGCCCGGCACAACCGGTATTTTTTGATCTTGTAATGGAGCAGCTGCCGGGAGATTCCCAGATGCTTTGCCGCCCGGGTCACATTGCCCCGGGCGGCCGCAAGGGCGCTATCCACAGCCG
>Ga0102940_1002018_pt1 | contig 12495 bp, 8 predicted proteins | sample SalPonR2_C_D1_MG_FD_78215 | JGI IMG/M metagenome (GOLD analysis project Ga0102940, IMG submission 78215) | Salt pond soil microbial communities from South San Francisco under conditions of wetland restoration - Salt Pond MetaG R2_C_D1_MG | ecosystem: Environmental > Aquatic > Marine > Intertidal...
GACCAACTAGCGAGAGACATTAGCGCACTCGAAAACGCCGACCGGGACCGGGACCTGGTGGTGATGGCGGAGGTACATGAAGAGGCCAGCTATACCAACCATCACAAGAAGAAAATCGTGCTGCTGTTCAGCGCCATGCGTCACTTTGCCCGGCAACTGGAGAGCGATGGCTGGCACGTTCATTACCAGACCTATCATCCGGACAACCAACACCAGAGCCTTGAAGCAGTGGTTGGCGAACAGCTCAAGCGGATCGGTGCAGAGAAAGTAATCACCACTGAGTGTGGCGAATGGCGATTGCATGAACAGATCAGTGGCTGGCACGAACGCCTTGGCGTGCCAGTGGAGATTCGGCCAGATGCACGTTTCATTGCCACCAAGCAGGAATTTGCCGACTGGGCGGAAGGCCGCAAGCAATTACGTATGGAGTTTTTCTACCGGGAGATGCGGCGCAAGACCGGTTTGCTGATGACCGCCGAGGGCGAACCGGAGGGCGGGCAGTGGAACTTTGACGCAGACAACCGGAAGAAATGGACCGGCAAGCCGCCGGCCCCGGCGCCATTCCGGATAGAGCCGGATGCCATTACCCAGGATGTGATCAGCCTGGTGGACGAGCATTTCGGCGATCATTTCGGCACCACCGAGGACTTCCATTTTGCCGTGACCGCCGAGGACGCGCAGGCAGCGCTCGAGCACTTTATTGATTTCGCCCTGCACTGTTTCGGCGATTATCAGGACGCAATTTCCGACACCGAGGACTGGCTGTTTCACTCCATTCTTTCGCCCTATATCAATTCCGGGCTGCTGGATCCTCTGGCAGTGTGCGACGCGGCCGCCCAGGCATGGTATTCAGGGCGGGCGCCAATCAATGCGGTGGAGGGATTCATCCGGCAGATTCTGGGGTGGCGGGAGTTTGTGCGAGGGATTTACTGGATGAACATGCCTGGGTACGCGCAGGAGAACCGGCTGGGCAACACTCGCGCCCTACCCTGGTTCTACTGGACCGGGGACACAAAGATGCGTTGTATGCACAAGGCCATTGATGCCACCCGCCGCAACGCCTATGCCCACCATATCCAGAGGCTTATGGTCACCGGCAACTTCGCGCTGCTGGCGGGCATCAAACCGGAAGAGATCTGCGACTGGTATCTGGCCGTGTACGCCGATGCCTATGACTGGGTGGAGTTACCCAACGTGCTCGGCATGGTAATGCATGCCGATGGCGGCTACCTCGGCTCAAAGCCCTACGCCGCCAGCGGCAAGTATATCCAGCGCATGTCGGACCACTGTGCCAACTGCCATTACAAGGTGAACAAGGCGACCGAATCAGACGCCTGCCCGTTCAACTCGCTGTACTGGCATTTCATTGACCGACACCGGGACGACTTTGCCAACAATCCCCGCATGGGCATGATGTACCGAAACTGGGACAAGCAAAAACCGGAGAGGCGAGAAGCGCTGCTCCGGCGTGCCAACGATTTGCTGGCGCGACTGGAGCAACTCTGAACAACAGCTAATGACTGCACTATTGCGGACGGATACGTTTCTCGCTCTCGGGATCGAAGAATACGACCTTTCGCATGTCGAACATCAGGTCAGCATCCTCGCCCCACTCCACCGGGTGCTCGGCATCAAGCCGGCACTGCACATCCGTGTCATTGAGGCGTATAACCGCGAGCACGTCCGGGCCGGTGGGCTCGGTCACTTCCACGGTGAATCGGCCCTCGGTCACCATCGAGTCGTCCCGCTTCTGCTCGTCTGGCTGGCTAACGTGCTCCGGGCGAATGCCAAGAATAACCCGCTTACCCGCCCAGCTCTTCAGGTAATCCGGCACTGGCAGGGCCAGCATCCTGCCATCGCTGCCTTCCACCGCGACAGAGAAACCCGTTTCCGAACGCTCAACGGCAACGTCGATAAAACTCATGGAAGGCGAACCCATAAAGCCCGCGACAAAAAGGTTCTCCGGCGTGTCGTACACTTCCTTTGGTGTACCCAGTTGCTGCAGCTCGCCGTCTTTGAGCACTGCAATCCGGTCCGCCAGAGTCATTGCCTCTATCTGGTCATGAGTGACGTACACAATGGTGGTTTTCAGACGCTGGTGCAGTTTCTTGATTTCCGTTCGCATCTCCACCCGCAGCTTGGCATCGAGATTGGACAGTGGCTCGTCGAACAGATAGATACTCGGGCGCCGGGCCAGGGCACGACCCATGGCCACCCGCTGCTGCTGACCGCCGGACAGATTTGCGGGCTTCTTGTTCATTAAATCCGAGATCTGCAACAGATCGGCTACCCGATCCACCTCCTGATCAATCTCGGCTTTCGGCAGCTTTCGGATCTTCAGACCAAACGCGATATTCTCCCGGACGTTCATGGTCGGATAGAGGGCGTAAGACTGGAACACCATGGCGATGTCCCGGTCTTTCGGCTCCATGGTGGAGATGTCCTTGCCGTCCAGGACTATCGAGCCATTGGTAATGGTTTCCAGGCCGGCGATGGTGTTCATCAGCGTGGATTTACCACAGCCGGATGGGCCCACGAGTATCAGGAATTCACCGGAGGCGATGTCGATGTCGATACCCTTGAGGGTTTCCTCGGCAACGCCCGGATAGGTTTTGCGGATGCTCCGCAGTTCCAGTTGAGACATTATTGTTATCCTCTCAGGTCAACCTTTGACAGATCCGGCGGTCAGGCCCCGGATGAAGTATTTGCCGGCGACGATGTAGACCACCAGGGTGGGCAACGCCGCAATCATTGCCGCCGCCATATCCACGTTGTATTCCTTCACCCCGGTACTGGTGTTCACCAGGTTGTTGAGCGCCACCGTGATGGGCTGACTATCACCGCTGGCAAAGACTACGCCGAACAGAAAGTCATTCCAGATCTGGGTGAACTGCCAGATCAGCGACACCATGAAAATGGGCGTGGACATGGGAAGCAGGATGCGGAAGAAAATCGTGAAGAAACCGGCTCCGTCCAGCCTCGCAGCCTTGATCAGGGCATCCGGAATGGCCACGTAGTAGTTCCTGAAGAACAGTGTGGTAAAGGCCACGCCGTAGATCACATGCACCAGGACCAGGCCGGCCGTTGTATTTGCCAGGCCAAGTTTGCCGAGGGTTGCCGCCATTGGCAGCAGAACCACCTGGAACGGCACGAAACAACCAAACAGCAGCATGCCAAAGAACAGATCAGAGCCCTTGAACTTCCACTTGGACAGCACATAACCGTTAAAGGCACCCAGCAGTGTGGAGATCAGAACCGCGGGTACGGTCATCTTGAACGAGTTCCAGAAATACCCTCGGATGCCCTCGCACTGAACACCGGTGCAGGCCTCGGACCAGGCCTTGGTCCAGCCAGCGGTGGTCCAGTCCGTGGGCAGGGCCATCAGGTTGCCGGTGCGGATATCCATGGGTGTCTTGAAGCTTGTCACCAGCATGATGAACAGCGGAATCAGATACACCAGGGCGGCCAGGAGCAAAAGCCCGTAGATGGCCACGCGGCTGGGACGAAAGCCGGTGCGAACCACATCAGTCATGGCGTTTCTCCCTCAGTTCGGAATACAGGTAAGGCACGATCAGAGCCAGAATGGCGCCCAGCATCAGCATGGCACTGGCGGACCCCAGGCCCATCTGCCCCCGAGTGAAGGTGTGGGCGTACATGAATACCGCCGGCAGATCGGTTGAGTAGCCCGGACCACCAGCGGTCATGGCCATGACCAGGTCAAAGCTCTTGATAGCGATGTGGGCCAGAACCATCACCGCGCTGAAAAATACCGGGCGCAGGGAGGGCAGGATGATCTTCCAGTAAATCAGCGGCAGACTGGCGCCATCGACCCGTGCAGCCCGGATAATGGACGAGTCCACGCCACGAAGGCCGGCCAGGAACAAGGCCATTACGAATCCGGAGGCCTGCCAGACCGCCGCCATCACGATGGTGTAGATCGCCATATCCGAGCTCACCAGCCAGTCGAAGCTGAATGACGTCCAGCCCCAGTCGTGCATCAGTTTTTCCAGCCCGAGGCTCGGGTTCAGGATCCACTTCCACACGGTGCCGGTGACAATCATCGACAGGGCCATGGGGTACAGATAGATGGTACGGATAGCACCTTCCTGGCGAATCCGCTGATCCAGGAAAATCGCGAGTATCACGCCAATAACCAGGCAACTGAGAATAAACAGGCCGCCAAAGATGCCCAGGTTCAGAGAGGCGGTCAGCCAGCGATCATTGGCCATTAACTTGGCGTACTGGTCGAAGCCGACAAAGTCGTAAACCGGCAGGAAGCTGGAGCTGGTGAACGACAACACACCGGTCCAGAGCATGTAGCCGTATATACCGACACCGATGAGGACAAAGGTTGGCGCCACAACCAGCTTTGGCAGCCAGCGCTGCAACGCGTCAAGAAAGCGTGACGGCGCCCTGGTCACCCCGGCGGGGTAACGTTGAGTATGTTCCATGATGAGTCTCCCGAAAGGATCGGGGGCCACCCGGACGGGCGGCCCTTACCGGATCAGAGTGCCGCCTGGATGGCGGCTGCCAGCTGGTCAGTGGCCCGGACCGGATCCTTGTTATCGGAGTTCACGAAGTTGGTGACAACATCAAAAATCTGGCCCTGCACGTAACTGGTGGTAGCCAGGCCGTGAGCAAAGCTGGGCACCAGGCCGCCGTCGTCAGCACTGCTTTTGAACGTGTCCATGGACGCCTGGGCACAGGTGTCAAAGCCGGACATGTCCATATCGGTACGGACCGGGATCGAGCCCTTGGCCTTGTTGAACACGGTCTGGAACTCCGGCTCCATGATCGTGCGGGCCAGGTCTTTCTGCGCCTTGGTGTTGTCCTCATCGCTGAGACTGAACATGGCGAAAGAGTCCACGTTAAAGGTGAACTGACCCCCAGTACCCGGTGCCGGGGCACAGATGTAATCCTCGCCAGGAGTCAGGCCAGCCGCAGTGAACTCCCCCTTGGCCCAGTCGCCCATGATCTGCATGGCCGCTTCGCCTCGAATGACCATGCCGGTGGCGGTGTTCCAGTCGCGTCCGGCTGCGTTGTCATCCACGTAGCTCATCACCTTGGCAAACTCGGCGAAGACCTCTTCCATCTTTGTGCTGTTAATCACGTCCATGTCATGCTCAACAAACGCCTTGGCGAAGTCTTCCGGCCCCATGACCGCAAGAGCCACGGCTTCGAAAACCGTTGCGTCCTGCCAGGGCTGACCACCATGGGCCAACGGAATAACACCATCAGCTTCCAGCTTCTCAGCCGCGTCGTAGAATTCTTCGAGGGTCTTGGGCACAGAAACCCCTGCGTTCTCAAGTACCTCCGGATTGGCCCAAAGCCAGTTAACCCGGTGCACATTCACCGGCACGGCGACAAAGCTGTCCTCGTATTGCATGACATCGGCAATAACCGGCGGAATCAGCTGGTCCCAGTTGTTCGCCTCGGCCACATCATCCAGGCTGGTGAGAAAGCCAAGCTTGGCCCACTCCCGGATATCCAGGCCCTTGATCTGGGCGGCAGCTGGCGGGTTGCCAGAAACAGCCCGAGTCTTGAGCACAGTCATGGCCGCTTCACCGCCGCCACCGGCCACGGCAAAGTCTTTCCAGGTGTGGCCCTGCTCTTCCATCATTTCCTTGAGCGCGGCCGCGGCGCGGGCTTCGCCGCCAGCGGTCCACCAGTGCAGAACTTCAACTTCGCCGGCCTGAATGGCCTGGGCCGGAAGCAACGCCGCAGATACGGCTGCAGCAGCAAGAGTTTTCTTGAACATAGTCATGGTCAATTCCTTCCTGTTTTGTTGTCTTGATCAGGTTCAGAACCAGATTTCCATCTGGGTACCAAAGGTCCACTGACCGCTTTCGAAATCACTGTCGACGCCAAGTGCATCGCCAGCGGTGTATGTCTCGAGCTCGTCATCCCAGGTTGAGTAACTTGCAAACACGCGGATTTCAGGACGGTTCCAGAACCCGCCAACCTGTGGCTTGAAAGTGGGTGCAACCGTAAAGCGGCTGTAGTCGCCATCCACCGCATTACGGGCCGGATCGCCGTATCCCAATGGTTTCAGGTCCATGGTCTGCCAGGAGGCCTCATACTGCATTTCAAAATTCGCACTCAACTCCTGGGCAACACGGGCATTAAACGTCAGCCACTGGTATTCATCGCCCTTGATGTAACGATCCTCACTGGTTTCCGCCAGAATCGCCGGCGCGAACCGCCAGTTTTCGCTGAGATAGGTCGTGCCATAGACAGCAAAACGGGTGCTGACCGCGTCCTCATGAAGGTCGCCATCGGCGCCGATGTTCTTGGTCTCGGCACCCAGGCCGGTGCCATGGATTATCGCGGCCTTGAAGTTACCGTCCGAGAGTCCGAAGAAGCTGTCCCCGTGGTACGCCAGCATGGTGTGCAGGCCGGTCTCGGCAGCTTCCGTGACACCACCGACTACCCGAAGATCGTTTTCCTGGGCCTTGATACCATTGATCAGCCACTGGACGTTACCGAAGTAGTTATTGGCGGTAAGGATCAGACTGTCTGTGTCTGATGTGATGTCCTGGTCCTGAATGTCGGAGGGGAACTCCAGAAAGCTTCGGCCATAGAGGGAGAAGTTGGATTTCACGCTGTCCGAAAACGTTACGTCATAGACGCCAGCGCCCAGGCCACCCAGAAAAACGATGTCGCTGTCGAGCCAGTGGATGTCAAAGTCCAGGTCCCGGTCAAAACGCTTGCCGGCCCAGATCGCGGCCTCCTCGAAAATACCGGAAAAGCTGGCCAGGTTACTGAATTCCACATAGGCCTGGCGAACGTTCAGGGCGCCGTCACCGGCTGTCCAGTCATTCGAGGACGTTGTGGAATCGGCAATCATCAGCCGGTAGTGGGATTTGGTTCCGTTCTCGGCCACCTGTTTGTAGTTCAGGATCGCTTCAAGGTAGGTATCGGGCTCATTGCCGAGGCGGCCCACGGCGCCACCAACGGAACCCGCGGGGGTCAGGTAGGGACCGCCCGGGGCACTTTGCAGATCACCATTCAGAAGCAGGCCGGAGCGGGCATAGGTGTTGAAGGAGAAGCCCTCCAGGCCATTGGCCTTCGGCTCAACTTCGGCCAGCCTTGCCTCGAGGGCAGCGAGCCGGTCTTCTACGCTCTGGTCCTGAGCCTGCGCCTGTCCGGCCGTCAGTCCCAGCGATGCCAGGCCAACTGCGGCTGTTAAAAGGCGTACGCAGGAGTTTTTTCTTGCAGGGGTAGTGCCATAGATAACATTGAGCATTCTAGACTCCTTGTTTTTGTTTTATTGGCAATCTGGAGTCTATGGCAAGAAACGAACACGCTACGTATCAAAGGGAAATGCCCATGTAACAAGGTTGTTACATGGGCTATCGGTGGCGGGGCAAGGTCAGTTCTACATGCAGCCCACCGGCGGAACGGTTACTGATGTCCAGCTCACCGCCGTGGCTTTGCGCAATGTTGCGGGCTATTCCCAGACCGAGACCAAAACCCTTGTGCTGATTTTTGTCGAGCCGGTAATAGGGTTCGAAAATGCGGGACAACTGGTCCCCGGAAACACCGGGGCCCTCATCCTCCACGTGGATCACCAGTTGCCCCCCCGTGTCTTCAATTCGCACCATGGCTTTGTCGCCATACTTGACGGCGTTATCCACCAGGTTTCCAAGACATCGTTTGAGAGCCAGTGGCTTGCCCCGGTATGGCCGGCAATGGCCCTGCACGGTCACCCGGTCAGGCCCGTCTCCCTGATAGGCTTCCGCCATTCCCCTGAGCATACGCTCCACATCCACGGGCTCGGCGTTCTCGTGTATATCGGTGTCTTTCATTGACTGAAGGGCATTTTTCGCCAGCAATTCCAGTTCATGGAGGTCCGCCTCCAGGCGTTCGCGCATCACGTCGTCGTCAATCAGATCCACTCGCAAACGCAAGCGTGTAATCGGGGTTTTGAGGTCGTGGGAAATGGCACGGAATAGCTGATTCCGGTCGCTGATGTAACTCTGCAATCGGCGACGCATGGTATTAAAGCTTCGGGTCACCGCCAGAATCTCTGAACTGCCCTTCTCAACCAAAGGTGGCTGATCATCCTCCAGGGGCAGATCCCGGGCGGCCTTGGCCAGCTTGCGTAACGGCCGAGTCTGTTGTCGGATAAGCCACGCAAGTACCGGAAACAGTATGGCGATCATCACCACCAGAAACAGGATCTGTTGCCCTGGTATCCCCTCATCCTCGAGTGACACGTAGGGGGCCGGCAGTGCCGCCGCCAGGTAAAGCCACTCACCGTCTGCGACTTCGATCTGGGTAACCAGAACCGGAGGATTCAACGGTTCCAGGGTAAGTGCATAATGGGCCCAGGATTGCGGCAGGGCATCCAGCGGCAATTCGCTGTTGAGAATCCGTAAACTGGCGGGATCCACGAATTCAATATGCAGGTTGATCCGGTTTCCCAGCCGTTTGCGCAACACCCTTTCGACTTCTTCGGTTACCAGCCGCTTACGCTCGCTGTCCGGCAGCGGCTCCATGTTGATACGCTTGTCATTGAGCGAAACAAAAAACCGCGTTCCCCCCATATCGCGCAGTTGATCCAGCACAATGTGCCGGTATTCCAGCGGGAGCGAGTTGAAGAATTGCGCGGTTGCCGCAGCCGACTGGGCCAGGTTACGAGTGGTAGCCACCAGACCCTCAACCTGCTGGGCCCGGAACGTGGCAATCCAGGCTGCGCTGGAAATGATCTGGGCACTCGCCATTGCCAACAGGGTCAGCAGCAATACCCGCCCGAGAAGTGAGGAGGGAAACCAGCGCCAGGTTTTCTTCTCCGATTCACCCGCGCTACTCCGAAACATGGGTCACCGTTGCTGCCAGCAGATAGCCGGCGCCCCGTACTGTCTTTATCAGTCTGGGGTTGCGGCCCTGATCGCCAAGACGTTGTCTCAGGCGACTAACGGCCACATCCACAACCCTGTCCAGTGGCATGGACTCCCGGCCACGGGTAACGTCGGATATAGTGTCACGATCCAGCACTTCATTGGGATGACTGAGAAACAGCTGGAGCAGGGCGAAGTCTGCACCGGAAAGAGCCGTGCCCTGCCGATGCTCATCGATCAGTTCATGGGCCAGGGTATCCAGCCGCCAGCGATCAAAGACGACGTAGCGAGGGTTGTCGGATCGACTGAAACTCGCCCTGCGAAGAAGGGCTTTCACCCGGGCCTGCAGTTCCCGGGCACTAAAGGGTTTGGCGAGGTAATCATCGGCGCCCAGTTCCAGGCCCACAACCCTATCGGTTTCGTCGGAGCTCGCCGTGAGCATAATGATCGGCACCCGACTGTGTTCACGAATTTGTCGGCACAGAGTGAAACCGTCATCGCCGGGCAACATGACATCCAGCACAATCAGGTCGATGTGGACCGAGTCCAGTTGCAGGCGCATCTGGTCGCCGTCCTCCGCAGTCATGACCTCGTACCCTACCCGGGTCAGATGCTCCTCTAACAGCTCACGGATAGCAGCGTCGTCATCCACTACCAGTATCGATGCTTTTCTTTCATTCATGGGTTGGTCTTTGTTGTTATTCATGCCTACCAGAATATGTCCTAACGTTGTGCAGCAAAAGCCCCCTATTGGTGCTAGCCTGATATCAGGATTGTTAACAACACGGACGCGGCCTCCACTATGAACTTCCAACTGGCAGTGGGCTTGACGGCAATAATGACCTCTGCCGTGTGCCAGGCCCAGCCTCCGACTCTGAATCTCTACACCTTTGACAGCGCCCCTTATCAGATGGCGGGCACGGAAAAGGGTGGAACCGATCAGATCTCCGGCGAAACCGTGGACACCGTGGTTTGCGCCGCTAACCGTGCTGGCTGGTCAACCCGCATCCGGATAACCCCCCAGAACCGCGCCATACACTCACTTGAACGCAACATGATCGATGGCTACTTCGCCATTGATCCGTCCACAGAGCTGGACAACATAGCCCAGCGCAGCGATCCCGTGGCTCTTGAGAAGTGGTACTTTTTCACCAGAGGCGACAAATCGTTTACCGATGATCTGCGAATCGGAGTCGTGGACGGCAGCAACGAAGAAGCCTGGCTGGAAGCGAAGGGCTTTACCATTTTTTTGAGTGTATCTTCCCCGTCGCAATTGCTCGCGCTGCTCAAACGGGGACGAATCGATACGGCACTGATGGATGAGCGCGTCATGAACCGTCTCCGTTACAAAAACGATTCGGAGGGCACGCAACTCAATGCCCATTTTGTCCGTTACGCGCCGCTTTACCTGTACCTGAGCGAAGCCTTCGTTTCCGACTATCCCGATTTTCTCGGCACTTTCAACCGCACTCTGAACAGCTGCATGGCCGGTCAGCTCGCACTGTCCGACGAGGAAGAACGTCGCATTACGGTTCTATCGAGCCGCCTGTTCGAGGAAATGAACAGCGTTCTGGATGTCCGCCAGATCATTGATGCCGGTCCCAGGCAGGAGAGCTTTACCGACGTAATGACCATCGACAGCCAATGGCAGGCGCTGTCACCATTTGCTACGCCGGATCTGGCCGCGATAATCCTGGCGCTGCCGGGCTCTGCAGCACTCCAGGCCTGGCAGCGGTCTCACCAGGGCCTGGTCACCGAAGTGATGCTGGTAAATGACATGGGCACCCTGGCGGCGATGAGCCAGCTCACCTCGGATTACTGGCAGGGCGACGAACCAAAGTTCCAGAGGGTTATTGACAGCCATGTCGCCAACGCCGGAGCTGATCAACGACTTTATATTTCCCCCATTCGCTACGACACCTCGGCGGCCCGATTTCAGGTCACGGCCAGCGCACCAGTGTCACCGGGCAATGGCAAATCAACCAGCGGAGTGATTGTGATCGGACTGAGTATCGAGGAGGCACTGAGCGACGCTGAAAGACATTAAGTAACCTCATCGACTATCCTCGTCACTGCCCAAATCCAGCAAAGATCCTATCGCTCCTGCTTCCAGCGTTTCTTCCTCAAGCAGGGTAGTGGCAAGTCGTTCCAGTCGATCCTGATTATCCTTCAGGCGCTTGAACACCTCTTCCTCGATACCGGTGATCAGCTTTCTGACTTCATCGTCAATCTTCTCGGCTGTGGCCTCACTGAAGTCCTTTTCTCGTGAGATTTCGTGCCCAAGAAAGACTTCTTCCTGGCTGGAACTGACCGAGACCGGGCCGATGGCGTCACTCATACCCCAGCGGGAAACCATCCTTCGGGCAAGCTTGGTGGCCTGTTCAATATCATTCTCGGCGCCACTGCTCACCTCGCCGAATATGAGTCGCTCGGACACGCGACCACCGAGCATCACGGCGATCCGGTCGCGGGCATAGCTGGCCGTCATGTTCAAACGTTCCTCGTCCGGCGCCTGCTCGGTCAGCCCGAGCGCCCTGCCCCGGGGAATAATCGTGACTTTCTCCAGCGGATCCGCCTTGGGGAACAGCAAGGCTGTCAGGGCATGGCCGGATTCGTGGAAAGCGATCACCTTTTTCTCCTCATCGCTGAGGGACTGCTCTCGCTCGGCCCCCATCAGGATTTTGTCCCGAGCCATATTGAAATGGGCCATGGCAACCAGCTTGCTGTCATCTCGCCCGGCGAACAGGGCGGCCTCGTTCGCCAGGTTTTCCAGGTCTGCCCCGGAGAACCCCACGGTTCGACGGGCCACCGCCGCCAGGTCCACATCGTCATCCAGCGGCATGGCTTTGGTATGGATCTCGAGAATTCTTTCCCGGGCCTTTCTGTGAGGGCTGTCCAGAGTGACTTTCCGGTCAAACCGCCCCGGCCGCATAAGCGCAGGATCGAGCACGTCCGGACGGTTGGTGGCGGCAATCACCACCACCGCCTCATGGGGCGAAAAGCCGTCCATTTCTGACAGGATCTGGTTCAGGGTCTGCTCCCGCTCGTCGTGGCCCCCACCGACGCCTGCGCCACGGGACCGGCCAATAGCGTCCAGTTCATCAATAAAGATAATTGATGGCGCCTCCTTGCGGGCCTCTTCAAACATGTTGCGAACCCGGGATGCACCCACACCAACAAACATTTCAATAAACTCGGACCCGGAAATAGAAAAGAACGGCACATCAGCCTCGCCGGCAACCGCTCTTGCCATCAGGGTTTTACCGGTGCCAGGCGGCCCCACCATCAGCACGCCCCGGGGCAGCTTGGCGCCCAGACGCTGGTAGTAGGACGGTTTCTTGAGGTAGTCGACAATTTCTGTCAGATCTTTCTTGGCGCTGTCAGAACCGGCGATGTCGTCAAAGGTCTTGCCGGGCTCATCCTTCCGGAAACGCTTGGCTTTGGACTTACCCATGCTGAACAGCCCGCCGCCCTGCTGGCCGCCCATCTGGCGGGCCATGCGCTGCCAGAAATAGATGAACACACCCAGAATAATCAGCCAGGGGAGGAAATTCACCAGCATCCGCGAAAGCAGATCCGGGCCGGATTCCTTCGCCGTCACCGGGACGCCGTTCTGCTCCAGAAGCTCCAGTATGCGGGTTTCGCCAACCTC
>Ga0102940_1002019_pt1 | contig 12492 bp, 9 predicted proteins | sample SalPonR2_C_D1_MG_FD_78215 | JGI IMG/M metagenome (GOLD analysis project Ga0102940, IMG submission 78215) | Salt pond soil microbial communities from South San Francisco under conditions of wetland restoration - Salt Pond MetaG R2_C_D1_MG | ecosystem: Environmental > Aquatic > Marine > Intertidal...
CTCTATATTTTCAAACTGCAGCGATCGGAGATATTGCGCCTCGGCCGTTTTACGGGTCGCTCCGATCCGTCCCACCGACCGTGCCGCTTCAAGAGAGCGGACACTCTCAGGATTGTCTTTCCGAGCATACAGCCCCCATTCCACTACCTGCAGAGGACCGATCCAGTGAAACAGATCTTCCCGCTGCCGGGTACGCATGGTACTGAAGAGAAAAACATCCGGTTCGGTCTCAAGAAAATGGTACGCCCTGGCCCACGGCAGGACCTCTACGGATTCGGACCTTCCCAGGCGATCCAGAATTTCACGGACAACATCAACGGCGAAACCGTACGGTTTCCCATTCCGAACGCCGTTGAAAGGGGGATTTTCCTCGGTCAGAATCTTCCACTGACCGGCCGCCCGGGCAGGCACGGCCAGCATCACCAGTGCCAGCACCAGAAAAGGCAGATCCCTTAGAAGTTTCAACCCGCAATCCCTCCTTTCGATATCATGTCTCTCAGACGAACACCGGCTCGAAATTCCCCCCGGTCAATGACCGTCCGCCGCTTTCCGTCACCTCAAACGTGTTCTCAGTCCCGACCATGCCGATTCCCGGGATACCGATCTTGGGCTCCAGGGCCATGACCATTCCGACCTCGAACGGCTCGTCGTACCTGGCAGCAATGACGGGAGTCTCATCCACGGCCAGACCGATACCATGCCCGATGAAGCGGACCTGGTTGGAGCCAAGCCCCATAAATCCGGCGGAGAATCCGGCTTTTTCCGCCATCTGCACCCCCGCGGCGTACAACTCCGAGGGAAGGACGCCGGGCCTCAGGGAGTCTGCCAGTCCGGCCTGGATTTCCAGACACAGGTTCTGGGCATCCCGGGCCACGGCCGGGACCTCGGCCGAGGAGGACCAGTAGGCCTGGGTCTTGTCCGTATGGTACCCTTCCACACAGAACCCGCAGTCCAGCATGAGCACCTCGTTCTCCTGCCAGACCTTGCCGGCCGAACCCATCTGGGCCATGGCCGGATGCTGACCGCGCAACCCCAGGGGGCCGTTGAACACGCTGGGATAAATTCCGCTGTCCCCGGCCGATACATGGCCGAGAAAAGCCTCCTCTCCAGGGGCCTGCATCCGGAGCATCCCCTGATGTCCCCGGGAAAAAAAGACCTCCCAGACCTTGATTGCGATCTCCCGCTCGGTCATGCCGGGATGAATCCGCTCCGGAAGAATTTCGGTCAGACATTCGTGATGCCGGGCCCCGACCAGACGCATCTTGGACAACTCCCACTCGCTCTTGACAGAGCGAATCCGGGCCAGGACATGGTCGGCCGGAACCAGCTCGGTTTCTTCCAGAGCGCGCTCCAGCTTGCGTCCCATACCCCATGGCAGCCCGGCCATTTCCACGCCGATGGCTTTGCCCAGTCCGACCCCGTGATCCCGGGCCAGAGAGGGAATCTCGGATGCGGACCGAAAGGGAATGATGTCCTGCATGGGCGACTCCAGAACAGCCCGCTCCATGCCTTTGCGACACAAAAGCAGGGGGCGTCCTTTTTGCGGAACCCAGAGCGCCCCGCCGGCCCAGGTACCGGTCAGATAGTAGATGTTCATCCGGGAAAAAACCAGCATCCCGGAACACTGCGGAGCCAGCCGGGCAAGGTCGTTCAGACAGGCCGCAATACGGGACCGGTGCTCCTGAAGCGGAAGACATTCCAGGGCTTCAAACATGAGATCTCCTTGTATGGTGCGTCTTCATCCCAAAAAGTGTTCTGATACTGGAACCTCTTCTGGAAGGCAATCCGGGGGAGGAGGCAAAAAAAGGACGGCGACCCGTCCTTTTCTGCAACACAACCCGGCACCGGGACAGGCCCGAACCCGAAACAGCTCATGCCCCATTTATGAGAGAGCGGATGACCTGTTGTAGTCCGTCCCCACAAAGAGGCTTGGGCAGATGGGCACTCATGCCGGCCTCATGAAAACGAAACACATCCTCCGCCATTGTGTGGCCGGTCAACGCCACGATGGGGATATCCGGCGGGCAGCCGTGTACAGTCCCGGCCCTGATCCGTCGGCAGGCCTCAAGCCCGTCCATATCCGGCATCTCCACATCCATAAGAATCAGGTCCCACCCCTTTTCGGCCAGGGACTCGAGAACTTCCCGGCCCGTGCCGACCCCCTCGGCACGGTGCCCCATTTTCTCCAGAAGCATGATTGCATACACCTGGTTCAGGGGATGGTCCTCGGCCACCAGGACCCGCAGTTCCGCCATCTCCTGCTCCGGCTCCCCAGGCCCCGAACTCCTTTCGGTACCGGCAGGAGCAACAGCCTCTTCTCCCTCCTGAACCGAACAGCAGAAATGGACCGTTGTCCCCTCCCCGGGAGCACTCTCCAGAGACAGGTGACCGCCGAAAAGGTCGGCCAGTTCCCGAACAATGGCCAGACCGAGTCCGGTCCCGGGAACTCCTCTGGCAACGGAGCTCGTTCCCCGGGAAAAGGAGTTAAAGACCTGGTCCTGGTCTTCCCAGGAAATTCCGCTTCCGGTATCCGAAACCGACAGCAGCATCCGGAGCGTTCCCGGCGCCCGGCCCGCCCCGGCTCGGCTGGCCTGGATGGAGACCGCTCCCGTGTCGGTGAACTTGATGGCATTGGCCACCAGATTGAACAGAATCTGACGCAGCCTGCCCTTGTCCGTGACAATATGGACGGGCAGTTCATGATCGAGGTCATGCGTCAGACGGATTCCTTTGCTCCGGGCCTGACCTGCAAATCCGTCGGATACGGCCTGCAGCAGCTCCCCGATGGAAAATCGCTCCCGGTCCAGGGAGACGTTCCCGGACTCGATCCCGGCCAGATCCAGAACCTGATTAAGGACTCCGAGCAGGCCGTCGGCAGCCTGGTGTGCACCGCGGACAAATCCGGCCTGGTCCCCATTCAGGCCGGACTCTTCGAGCATAAACAGCATACCCATAATCGCATTGAGCGGCGTGCGCACCTCATGGCTCATCCGGGCCAGAAACGCTGTTTTGCTCCGACTGGCCCGCTCGGCCCGCTCCTTGGCCTGCAGGGCCTGTTAGGCCAGCCATCTGAATTCAGTGACATCCTGAAGCGTTCCATAAGAGTGGAACCTCCCATCATTCCCGGCGGGTCGGGTCACCCCGATGGCATGGGCGTACCGCACCACTCCCGGCTCCGGCAGGTAGCGAAATTCGTGATCAAAGAACCGGCTGGTCGTCACTGTCGGAGTAAAAGTGGAACGCAACTCTTTCTTGTCTTCCGGGTGCACCCGCTTCCACAAAGCCCGGAACCCTGCCCTGCGCTCCTGTTCCGAACAGTGAAACATGTCAAAAAGAGACTCTGAAATATGAAAGGGCTCCTTTTCCTTGTATTCCCAGTTGCCCATCGAAGCCAGCCGCTGGGCGTCCTGCAGACGGGCCCGGCTCCGTTTCAATTCACTTTCCGTTTTCCTGAACGATGAAACATCGGTGATGATCTCGAGCAGGACATCCTCTCCCTTCCAGCTCAGAAGGGAACGCCTCAGCCGAATCCAAAACGGTGTCCCCGTGCTGTGCACAAGGCGAATGTCACGGATAAACTGTTCGCTCCTCTCCTGCTGCCGGTTCTGGCCGGTCTCCCGGAGCAGGCGGCGGTCCTTTGGGTGGACCATAAAACGGTACCCCTCTTTCCTGATCCTCTCCTGAGGGTACCCGGTCAGCTGTTCCAGCATGGTGTTCGCATACAGAACCCGACCGCCCCGTGAAAGCAACAGACCGATGGGGGCATTTCCAAGCAGCCTGATGAGACAGGAAAGGGTCTCGTCTTCCCCCGCTGCTCCGGGAAGACAACGGGAATACGCACTCTTCGAAAAAAAACCGGCCGAACTCTCGGAAATCACCCGTCTCCTGCTGGTCGAGGAGCAGTACAGCCTGCGACCACCCCTGAACCGGCTTCCATTATTACGTTTTCTGCTCAAACGATGCCTCTTGCTCATATGAAGCCCCACACCCTGCTCACGCAATGCCGAAATGTTCAAAAGGTACCCGCCTAGCAAACAATTTCCTTTTTGTAATCATCTTTTTGGTCCTGGGCATTTCGCTTCTCCCTCTCCCTTGCCCCGTCCCTTCCCTCAAAAAAAAAAGGCGACTCCGCTGAGTCGCCTTTCAAGAAAAAATGCATTTTTGGATCAATACGTCCAGACGTCGAAGAAATTAAACCCGATCAGATAGACGATACCGCTCTTTTTTGCCAGATACGCCGAGGCCCGTACCGGAATATTGCTGAAATACCCGTTGTCCAGCATCCAGAAATCATCCTCCCGATCCTGGACCACGGCAAAGGAATGACGCCTGGAACCCATCTGCACGGAAACCACACCGAGACTCTCGTCCGGAAAGCCCGCATCGCGAAGCCTGTGCATGATCACGATGGATTGATCAAGGCTGATTCCCCGCCCTTTCTCGAGAGTATCCGTGGAAACCTGCCACATTCCGTCGAGATCATGACGAACAGCCTGCAGGGAGCTGCGATGGATCCGCCACATCCTGGCGAGATCGATCTTGCCGTCGCTGCTCTTTGCCGGGCCGACATTCTCAAAGGTCATGGAGTGCAGCTGTTTTTTCTGCCACGTGAGAACATTCTCCCGCATGGACGGATCTATGCCCTCGTCACGCCGGACAAAGGTTCGTTTGGACCTGCGCGTGGCAGCGACGGCAATACGGGCCACAGAGCGTGCATATACCGGGAGCTGAAAAATGAGATTGAGCATTGGTTCCTTATCGTGTTGCAAAAAAGTTCTGTCAGGGGGTTCGACCAGCGTCCTGCACGGCGCAAACCACCCGGTTCCTCCCCTGATCCTTGGCCCGATACAAGGCGTCGTCAGCCAGCTGAATAAGCTCCTGATCCGACATGATTCCATCGTATTCGGCCACGCCCATGCTTGCGGTCACAACAAGAGAAGCCACCGTGGTCTCCATGGCCCGGGCCCCGATTCCCTCCCGAATGCGTTCATAGACGGTGAGGGCGCTCTCCCTGTCCGCCCCGGGAATGACGATGAGAAACTCTTCGCCCCCGTACCGGCCGACGATATCATAATCACGAACAATGTTCTTGATCCGCCGCGTGGTCTCCCGGAGAACCTCGTCTCCGGCCAGATGACCGTGCGTGTCATTGACGACCTTGAAATGGTCCAGGTCAAGCATGGCCAGGGTCATGGGCTGATTTTCCCGTCGGGAACGAGCCAGCTCGCTGTACAACCGCTCCAGCACCGCCCCGCGGTTGAGAATGCCGGTCAGGGGATCGTGCATGGCGTTGAAGCGCAGTTTCTCCTGCAGCTCGATGATCCGTTTACCGGCTCTGATCCGCATCTGCAGTTCATGCGGATCAAAGGGTTTGGTCACATAATCATCAGCTCCGGCGGTAAGACCTTCGACAATATCAGCCTTGGAACCCTGGGCCGTAAGCAGAATAATGAACCGGTAGTCATTGTCGGATTGAAATTTCTGACGGATACGGCGGCAGACCTCCACCCCGTCGATTTCAGGCATAACCCAGTCCAGGATGACCAGTCGCGGAGACTCGTCATCCTGCATAATCTCCCAGGCTTCAGCCCCATTGCCGGCCGTAACGACATCAAATCCCCAATTGGAAAGCATTTTTTTCAATGCCACCCGATTGAATTTATCGTCGTCAGCAATACAAACTTTCATACCTGTCCCGATGTTAAACTTTCAAACACACCTGCCTGCCGCGGGGACGACTGCCTCCCTCCCAAGGTTCCAGGTGCACGGAAATATGCGAGGACGGGAACCGAAACAGCAATGCCTGCTCAACCTTCGTACTCATCTCGTGCGCATCCCGCAAGGAGATCTCACCCTCGAAAAGCAGATGGAAATCGATATGCCGACAGGCTCCGGATTTTCTGGTTCGCAGGTCGTGGAACCCAACCCCGGGGCCTCCGGTCCCCTCGATGATTCCGGCAATCTCCCGGACTTCCTCGTCGGGCAGGGCGTGATCCATGAGCCCCTGCAGGGACCGTCTGATCAGGGTGTATCCGGAATGAAGAATATTGGAGGCCATAACCACGGCAATGACCGGATCCAGAATATGCCACCGGGGAGGAACGAGGAGCAGTACCCCAAGGCCCAGTACGAGCCCGACAGAGGTCCAGACATCGGTCAGCAGATGTCTGGCATCGGCCTCCAGGGTGATGCTGTCGAAGTGCTCGGCCCCGCGCAGCATGATCCTGGCGGTGACGAAGTTGAGCACTGAAGCGACAAGAGCGAGCCCCAACCCGAGTCCGATATTGCTGAGTTGCAGGGGATGCAGAAATCGCTGCACCGAAGCGAAGATAATTCCCGCTGCAGCAAGAACGATCAGCAATCCTTCCGCACCGCTGGAAAGATACTCGGCCTTGCCGTGGCCGAAGGCATGGTGCTCGTCCGCCGGAAGCATGGCCACCCGCAGTGCGGACAAGGCGATGATACCGGCAAGCAGATTGATCCCTCCCTCGGCGGCATCCGACAGAATGGAGACTGAATCCGTCAGAGCATAGGCACTGAATTTGAGCCCCATGGTCAGCAGGGAGGCGACGATGGACAACACGGCATATGCCGTTGGGCCGTTGCGTTTCAATCTTTTCACATCCTCTCTTCCTCTATGCCGTCTCAGGCATACCACCTCCGATGCAGTGGAGCCGCTATTTTAGCATGTCAGTTGGAACAGCTGATAATGCCCCAATTCAATCTGCAGAGCAAGTCCCCACCTCTCGGTCGCACCCCTTGGATATTTCTCGCAATAAAATATACATTTATGTAGAAAAACTTGTTTCCACTCACCAATTTTGTCAATTTTTAGACAAAAAAATCTTTCGTTGACAATTGAAACCCCTTCAACAATATTCTTTCGCCCGGCCTCGCCACATACCTTCCGGAGCCCTGCCCGTCGTTGTTTCTGAAGCTCCGTGGCAAAGGCCTTTGGCTTCGTGTACGCTCGAGGCGGGCGACAATTTCATCGCGCCCTGCAGGGGGCAACAGCTCCGAGCGGTTGCACGTATCATCTCAAATGAATGGAGAGTGGCCTGTATGTGTCGTTTATTTGCGCTCACAAGCAAGGATCCCGTCTCTCCCATGAAGGCGATCCAGGCCCTGGACGTCATGCGCGAAGGCCATGACGGTTCCGGCGTCGGGCTCTACCTGAGTGGATTGAGCGGACCTTTCGAAGAAATCAAAGACTGCCCCATCCTGTCCGGCATATTCACGGAATCGGGTCTGCGCCGGGTCGATCAGTATATGATGGATGCCGGCTTCATGACCAAATACAAGATGTCCGTGCGGGTATCCAAGACCCCGCCTCCGGGCACTCCCAAACGGCACACCTACCTGGCCAGAGCCTACGAACTGCCTGCCCACTGGGAAAACTACACCCAGATCGAACGCGAGCAGGGTATGATCAATATCCGCCTGGAACTCAAGCAAATGGGCCTTGAAAAGGGAGACATGACCGTGTTCAGCTTCTGGCCGGACACCATCATGATCAAGGAAATCGGCGATCCCCTGACCATCGGCCGATACCTGAACCTGGACCGTAAAGAACTGCACGCCCGGGTTATCATGGCCCAGGGTCGCCAGAACACCAACTACGGGATCAACCTGTACGCATGCCACCCTTTCTTCATTGAGGGGCTGTGCACCATGACCAACGGCGAAAATACCGCATTCGTCCCTATTCGCGAATTTCTGGAAGCCCAGAACATTCCCGGATACGAGGGGTATCAGTCCGATTCCGAGGTTTTTGCGCATATCCTGCATTTCACCCTGCGCCGCCTCGGTCTGCCCGTCGAGGCCTACAAACATATCATCACCCCGCTCAAAGAGTGCGACCTTACGGGACATCCGGATGAAAAGTTCCTGCGCCATCTGAAGCAGATCTGCCGCAGGCTGATCATTGACGGCCCCAACTGCGTCATCGGCTGTCTGCCGGACAAGTCTCTGTTCATGGTCCAGGACAGCAAGAAACTCCGCCCCGGGGTGGTCGGAGGCAAACCCGGTATCTTCGCCTTTTCCTCGGAAGTCTGCGGCCTGGATGCGGCCATTCCCGACAGGGACATTACAAAGGATTTCGAACCTATGCACCTTGACACCGCCATCGTCGGACCAGAACGCCAGGAGGTTACCATATGCCGGCAAACAGACCCGTTGCCCCCTCGAGCCTGAGCATCAAGGACCTGCCCTGGCAGATCCAGTGGAACAAGTCCAAATGCACTTTATGCGGACAATGCACTTCGGTCTGCCCGGTGAACGCCATCGAGCTGGGAGTATTCCGAAAACGCACCATCAAGACACCCATCGGCCTGGCACGTAAGCCTGAAAACGAATACTCGATTTTTTACGGCATCCGGCAGAAGACCGCTCCGGGGTCGGCCTGCATCGGGTGCGCTATGTGCTCGATGGTCTGCCCCAACGATGCCATCATCCCCATGCACTCCGATGAGCCGGAAAAACTGAAATATCACATCACTCAGGCCGGACAGCCCAAAACCCGGGGAGGACGACGCAACGACACCGGCAGCCTGCTGGATCAGATCAAGTTCCTGCGTATCTCCATGCTCACCGATCCGGCCCTGGACGCGGGACGGCATGAGTTCGACATGCGGACCCTGGTGGGCCGGATCATGCCGGCGGAAACCGGGCTGCAGGCCTTCGAGCACTCCGGCTGGATCCCCCCGGTGCGGGAGATCTATCCCCTGCTTATCGGCGGCATGTCCTTCGGCGCCCTGTCCCCGAACATGTGGGAAGGACTCCAGATGGGGGTGGCCTACCTGAACGAGGAACTCGGCATGCCGGTGCGCATGTGTACCGGAGAGGGCGGGTGCCCGCCAAGACTGCTCCGGTCCCGCTTCCTGAAGTACGTTATTCTGCAGGTTGCCAGCGGCTACTTCGGGTGGGACGAGATCATCCACGCCATTCCCGAGATGAAGGAAGATCCCTGTGCCGTGGAGATCAAATATGGTCAGGGCGCCAAACCCGGCGACGGCGGTCTGCTCATGTGGCATAAGGTCAACGAGCTCATCGCCGCGATCCGCGGCGTTCCCGCCGGTGTCAGCCTGCCGAGCCCGCCCACACACCAGACCAAGTACTCCATCGAAGAGGCCGTGGCCAAGATGATCCAGTCCATGTCCATGGCCTGGGGATTCAGGGTTCCGGTCTATCCCAAGATCTCGGCCAGCTCCTCGTCCCTTGCGGTCCTGAACAACCTGACCCGAAATCCGTACGCGGGCGGCCTGGCCATCGACGGCGAGGACGGAGGAACAGGTGCGGCCTACAACGTCTCCATGGACCACATGGGGCACCCCATCGCCTCCAATGTCCGCGACGCGTACCTGACTCTGGCCAAGCTGGGGAAACAGAACGAGATCCCCATCATTGCCGGGGGCGGCATCGGCAAGAACGGCAACCTGGCCGCCAACGCCGCGGCGCTGTACATGCTCGGCGCATCGGCCGTGCAGGTCGGAAAATACGCCATGCAGGCCGCAGCCGGGTGTCTGGGATCAGAAACCGGACGCTGCAACGTATGCAACATCGGCGCATGTCCCAAGGGCATCACTTCCCAGGACCCCCGCGTCTACCGCAGGTTGGATCCGGAAAAAGTGGCCCAGCGGCTGGTGGACATGTATCTGGCCTTCGATGGGGAGCTCAGGAAGATCGTAGCCCCCCTTGGCCGGTCCACGTCTCTGCCCATCGGCATGTCCGACGCTTTGGGCATTGCGGACCGTCATGCCGCCGACAGGCTGCAGATCAAGTATGTCGTTTAAGGACAGGGAGAATCACACATGACCATTCATATTTCCGGAAAGGAAAACGATATACGTCTGGAGTCGCGTATCCTGGAGGAACGCATCCAGCGGGCCGTGGCCGAGGGGGCCTCGGACCTGAACATCGAGGCCCTGGGCCAGCACGGCATCGGCGGCCGGCTCTGGAAATCCAAGGAAAGCCCCATCAGGGTCACCGTGACCGGCTCCGCCGGACAGCGTCTCGGTTCCATGGGCTTTCCCGGAACATTCATCGACCTGCACGGCTCGGCCTCAGATGACGTGGCCTGGCTCAATGCCGGAGCCGAAATCATCATCCGGGGCAACGCCTCCAACGGGACCTGCAACGCCATGGCCCAGGGCAGGGTCATGGTGGCCGGATCCATCGGGGCCCGCGGCATGACCATGACCAAACAGAACCCGCGCTTTGAGCCGCCCGAACTCTGGGTGCTGGACTGCGTGGGCGACTATTTTGCCGAATTCATGGCCGGAGGGACCGCGGTGATCTGCGGACTGCACTCCATGGACAGGAAAAACGTGCTCAGCTACCGCCCATGTGTGGGCATGGTCAGTGGAGCCATTTATTTTCGCGGCAACCAGGAATCATTCAGCGAGGCCGACGCCAAACTGGTGGACATCGACGACACGAAATGGGCCTGGCTGAGCGCCGGCCTCAGGACGTTCGTGGACAGGATCGGCCGCCCGGAGCTCTACCAGACCCTGGCCAACCGATCCGAATGGCGATTGATCGAGGCCAAGTCACCCATGGAAAAGGTTGCCAGAAAAAGGCGTTCCATGCAGGAATTCCGTTCCCAGGTCTGGGACCGGGAACTTGGCCTGGGCGGCCTGGTCGGCGACCTGACCGCAGTGGACCGCTCCCCCATCCCCCTCATCGTTACCGGCGACCTGCGCCGGAACGTTCCGGTCTGGGAAAACTGCAAATACACACCGCCCTGCCAGGCAAGCTGCCCCACAGGCATTCCGGTCCAACAGCGGTGGAAACTGATCCGGGAAGGCAGGCTCACCGAAGCCGTCGACCTCTCCCTGGAATATACCCCCTTCCCGGCCACGGTCTGCGGATACCTCTGCCCCAACCTGTGTATGGAAGGGTGTACCAGGGGCATCGGCAACCTGCTTCCCGTAGACGCACAGATCCTGGGCAGGGCCGGACTGGAGGCTCACATGCCGGAACTGCCCGAGCTGTCCGGCCAAAAGGTGGCCGTCATCGGCGGCGGTCCTGCCGGAATCTCGGTTGCCTGGCAGCTGCGCCGTCTCGGACACGAGGCGACCATTTACGACCGGGACGAGGTCCTGGGCGGCAAGGTCGCCTCGGCCATTCCCGACAGCCGCATTCCCGGAGAAATCCTTGAAGCGGAGCTGAAACGGGTCCGGGAAATCATCCCCCATGTCTCCCTGGATAAAAAGCTGTCCGGCACCGATTTCGACGAGCTCAAAAAAGAGTTCCGGTACATCGTCCTGGCCACCGGGGCCTCACGGCCGCGCACCCTGCCCGTCCCGGGAGGAGAACGTCTTGTCCCGGCCCTTGATTTCCTGCAGGGAGCCAAGGCTGAAACACAGACGGTCGGCAAGCGGGTGGTCATCATCGGGGCAGGCAACGTGGGGTGCGACGTGGCCTCGGAAGCAGCCCGCCTGGGTGCCGAGGAGATCACCCTTATCGATATCCAGAAGCCTGCCGCCTTCGGCAAGGAACGGGAGCATGCCGAGGCCGTAGGGGCCCGGTTCAAGTACCCCTGCTTCACAAAAGAGATCACTGCAGAAGGCGTGCTGCTCACCTCGGGGGAAGTGGTTCCGGCCGACACCGTGGTGGTATCCATTGGAGATCAGCCGGAACTGGAGGCTTTTCCGGACACCCTGGCCCGGGAGCGTGGTTTCATCACTGTCAACGACATCTACCAGACCACGGACCCGCGGTTCTTCGCCATCGGCGACCTGGTCCGGCCCGGCCTGCTGACCGACGCCATCGGCACCGGACGCAAGGCTGCGGTGGCCATCGACACCCTGCTGCGCGGGAAACGGCCGGAAACCGAGCCCGGTGAACTATCCGACGCGGCGCAGCTGAAACTGGAGACCAGGGATCTTGATTTCGGAAACTCCGAGACCATCGACTACACCCGGATGACCCTGGAATACTTCGATCCCCGGTTGAATTCCTTTGACTCGCTGGAACAGTGCGCAGGGGAGTGCTCCTCCTGTGGTGTGTGCCGGGACTGCGGTCTGTGCGAAACAGTCTGCCCCCAGGGCGCCATCTCCCGCAGGCAGCTCGAGGGTGAAGACTTCGAAATGGTCTGCGATCCCTCCCAGTGTATCGGATGCGGCTTCTGCGCCCAGGCCTGCCCGTGCGGCATCTGGACGCTGGTGAAGAATACGACGCCGCTTGAATGATGCAGGTGGCGTAGATTGACAGAAAAGCCGGAGCCTCTTTTGGGGCTTCGGCTTTTTTATGGGGAAAGAAAGAAGGCTGCCCACGGAACACCCGGAACACGCAGAAGGAAAGAGAAGAAGAAAAAATACTCTTTTTCTTTTTTCCGTGTATTCCGTGTGTTCCGTGGGCAGTTCTCTTATGGACCGTATGGACAGTATGGACCTTATGGACGAAGTGGTGGCACTTTTTTTCTTTCATCCGTGTCATCTGTGGGCCACTCTTTATCTTGGCATTGGGAGGTGGGTCGGGTATGGTTTATAA
>Ga0102940_1002020_pt1 | contig 12485 bp, 14 predicted proteins | sample SalPonR2_C_D1_MG_FD_78215 | JGI IMG/M metagenome (GOLD analysis project Ga0102940, IMG submission 78215) | Salt pond soil microbial communities from South San Francisco under conditions of wetland restoration - Salt Pond MetaG R2_C_D1_MG | ecosystem: Environmental > Aquatic > Marine > Intertidal...
ATGTGTTCGTGGTGATGATGACGGGGCCATTGCCCCGGATCTGTCCCGGCCTTTCCCAGATCGTGGCACAGGGCCATCCAGACCAGGTCCGGGTCGGGGGCGGCCCTGTTCATGACCGTTGCGATGTGGTCGAGCAGGGAGCCGGTATGATAGGGGGGCGGTCCGGCCGGAACGGTGTCGGCCCGGTGCAGTTCCAAAAACCAGGGAGCAAGCAGTCCGGTTCGGGTCAGGAGTTCCAGAAATCGTCCCGGTCGGGGGCCCCGGCCGGCCTTGATAACCTCGTTGCCGACCCGTTCCGCGGCAACGTCGGCCAGCAGGTTGCTGCGACCGACCAGCTCCATGGCCCGGATCAGGTCGGGGTGAACCGTGAAGTCCGGAAACCAGGCCGCGAATCTGGCCGCACGGATGGCCCGCAGGGGATCATCCACGAAGTTGGCAGCCGCCACCGGACGCAGGATTCCCCGGGCCAGGTCGTCAAGAGCCTGGGGCCGGGAAATGATCTTTCCCTCGTTATCTCTGGCCATGGCGTTGATGGTCAGGTCCCGGGTTTCAAGATCCTCCCGAATGGACCGGGCAGGAGAAAGCGTGTATTCAACTCCCTGGACGATGTATACGCCGGTACGTTTTCCGACCTTGATGGCGTTTGGAAAACGTTGCATAAATGTTGTTTCATCGGCACCAAACACGACTATGTCGTGGTCCTGTACCGGGCGGTGCAGCAGTTCATCGCGAACAGCCCCCCCCACCAGGTAGAATTTCATGAGACGACTCCTTCTTCTGATTGTGTTTTTTATTTAGCACGAACCTCTGTCGGGCGGAAGAGGGCGAAGCCGATGAACCATTTTTGACCTCATCTTTCATTTAGGATACCAGCGGACTGCCATGACCGAGAATAATACAAAAAAATCAGCGAATTCATCCGGCTACGATTACTCGGAGATTAAGTGGCCCTCCGCATCCCGGGATAATATGCACCCTGCGGACGCCGCAGACCATCTGGAGAATCTGACCCTCGAAGAGCAGGTCGATGTCATCCGCACCAAAAGCGTTGAGGATGCCGCCGAGTCCATTGCCGAGATGGAGACTGCGGATCGAGTTCGCCTCCTGACCCAGTTGCCTCCTGATCTGGCAGCGGATATATTTGCTGAAATGTCCCCGGATGATGCAGCTGATGTATTCGAGGAGCTCAGTGAGCCGGTCAGGGGGGTCATTCTGGCCAAGATCGACCGCGAGGATGCTGCTGAAATAACGGATCTGCTCCAGTTTGATCCGGACTCGGCCGGCGGGGTCATGAACACCGAGATTCTGGCTCTGGATGAAAACATGAGCGCGGCCCAGACCATCAACCTGATTCGGGACAGGGTCGAGGAAAGTGAGATTCCCTACTATGTGTACGTGGTGGACCGGTATCGCCACCTGAAGGGGGTGCTCTCGCTGCGGGACCTGATGCGCAGCCCGGCCAGGACCGTCCTGCGGGAACTGCTCAAGGAGCAGAACCTGATATATGTTTCTTTTGATGAGGATAAAGAGGATGTGGCCAGGCTTATCGGGCGGTACAATTTTCTGGCTCTGCCTGTGGTGGACCATGAACAGCGGATTCTCGGGATGGTCACCGTGGATGATGTCATCGACATCATTCAGGATGAGGCCAGCGAGGACATGCAGAGCATGGTCGGGGCCGGTGCGGACGAGACTGTCGATTCTCCCTGGACCTATTCTCTCAAGGTCAGGCTTCCCTGGCTGATTCTGAATGTGCTTAATTCCGCAATTTCAGCCTATGTGGTGCATTTTTTCGAAGGGACCATTGCCCAGATGGCGGTGTTGGCCGTGCTCATGCCCATTGTGGCCAATCAGGCCGGGAATACCGGTCAGCAGTCCCTGGCCGTTATGATCCGACAGCTGGCCGTGGAGCGGTTCGATCGTCGCAAGGTCTGGATGGCAGTGGGACGTGAGGCCAAGATCGGGCTGGTCAACGGATTGATTATCGGTATTTTCGTTTATATCGGGGTGGTGCTCTGGACCAAAAATATCGCCCTGGCCGGGGTGATGGCGTGTGCTCTTGGGGCCGATATGGTCATCGGGGCCGTGGCCGGAGCCTCCATTCCTCTGGTGCTCAAGGAATTAGGCCGGGATCCGGCCCAGGCCTCGAGTATTTTTCTGACCACTCTGACCGACAGTCTCGGTTTTTTCACGTTTCTCGGATTGTCCGCTCTGTATCTGATTAACTGAAGTTACGCACCTCACCTTGACTGGTGTTCTTTAGCGCAACGCCTGTATTCTCCAGCTGTCATTCCCGTGAAAACGGGAATCTTAGACTTGAGGGCAATGTCGGGCGTTGCCACCGGCGCTGAGATTCCCGCGTTCGCGGGAATGACAGGCTCTTACATGGCCGGTGTCTATGCCGTGCGTAACTTCAGTGATTAACTCATGACTGCACACCACGGGGAGAAAAAATGATGATGAAGTGCTCAAAAACGTCCGGCTGCTGTCGGACCTGGCTGGAAACAAACGGTATGGACCTGGTCTCCCGGGTCGGGATAGGGTCGTGCTCCTTGCGGCTTCTCTCTTTGGGAGGGGCGGTCGCGGTCCCTTTTGGGTTCGCGTGTCATCCGTTCTGGGGGCTGCTTTTTCTCGTTTTTTCCGTTCTGTCCGGGGCACTGGCTCAGCTGACGAGTGCGCGTGAAGGAAGCGGGGATGAATCCTCGCTCGGGCGTTTGTTGCTCTGCCGGGGGATCGAATATCTGTACCTGGTCGGATTCTGGATGGCTTTCTGGAGTCGCGGCCAGTGGACGGTTCAGGCCGGGCTGCTTGTTGTTGCCGCCATGATTCTGCTCGGATTTCTGAACCAGATTCAGGGGCGGCTTAAGGAAAGCTGCGACATGTGGCTGGCTGATGTGAGGGCCAGGGTCCATTACTATGTCATCTGGGCGGTACTGCTTGTCCTGCTGCCGTGGGCCCGGGAAGGGGTCCTCTGGGTGGGAATGATGCTGTATTTCATATTTCTGCTCATTGCGGTTGTCCGATGTGCAGTCGCTGCCGGGAACGAGCAGAGGTGGAGATAGGTCGACGGGTACCGGGAGTGTTCAGGCCACCCGCAACGCCGGGTGGCCTTTTTTGGTGCGTAAATCCGGTACCACCGAGGCCTGTTCAGGGCACGAGAATGTCTTCTCCGCAGCGCTCCAAAAGCTTGAGGGTCAGCAGAAGAAAGTCGGCTTCGGTTACGATTCCGACGATTTTTTTGTTTTTCAGAACCGGAAGACACCCGTATTTGTGATTGTACAGGAGGCGTGCGGCCTCATGAACCCGGGTCTCCAAAGAGACCGTGCGCACATCGTCGCGCATGACTTCGTTGAGGGGGATGCCGGTATTGATCTCCCGGCGGGTTGAATCATCGACTTCGGCAAAACGGGAGAGCGTGGCGTTCAGGAGGTCCCGGTGGGTGAGCAGCCCCACGAACTCGCCACGATCGTTCACGACGGGGATGTGCCGAATACGGGCCAGACCCATCATGGCCCGGGCTGATTGCAGGTTGTCAAACTCGTGAAGTGTGAATACATCGCTGGTCATGATGTCCTTGACGGTAAGCATGCTGCCTCCTTCAGATTGACTTGGGGGGTAAAATTTGCTTTTACTCAATTGTTTTTTTGTTTTCGATTCACTGCTGAAAGGAATTGCAGGCAACTGCAGCGGGAGCAGGGGTGCACAGATTCGCACGAAACAGGGCCAGGATGGTCAAGGAACATGTCGAGGGCAAGGGCGTGAAGGACAAGGAGGTACTGCGGGCCATGTCCGTCGTACCCAGACATCTTTTCGTTGAAGAGGCCCTGCAGACTCAAGCATATGACGAGAACTCGGTACCCATAGGGTACGGCCAGACACTTTCCCAGCCGTATGTGGTCGCTCTGATGTCCTCCCTGCTGGAAGTGCGTCCCGGCATGCGAGTTCTGGAAATCGGTACAGGATCAGGATATCAGGCTGCGGTGCTGGATGCAATGGGAGCCGAAGTCTATACGGTGGAGCGGATCAAACAGCTGTACTACACGGCCCGCAAGCGGCTGCTGGATCTGAGATGTTTTCGGGTTCGGACCAAGCTTGACGACGGTACCATGGGATGGCCGGAACAGGGACCGTTCGACCGGATCATCGTTACAGCCGGGGGGCCGAAGGTCCCGGGTCCCCTTGTCAGACAGCTTGCCGAGCCCGGAATTATGCTCATTCCGGTAGGAACCGAGCGCAGAAGCCAGACTCTGTTGTGTATCCGTAGGCGGGACGGCAAGATGTTCAAGCAGGACATGGGGGCATGCGGGTTTGTGGACCTTGTGGGCGAGTTCGGGTGGTGATGGAAATTGTAATCATCCATCCCGGTTGAGAGAAATTTTTAGGTTTCACCATTAGCATTTCAGGTTTATCCTCATTTCCGTATGACACAGACAAAGCTATCCATTACGCTGAGTGACTATTTCTTAAATGAACAAAGTTCAGCCCAGGATCAGGTCACTCTAGCTGAACTCTTTTCGATTGCTGGAGATCGGACGTTTTACTTTCTTTTTTTATTGCTATCCTTGCCTTCTGCTCTCCCTCTCCCTGCCCCTGGCTACGCGGCCCCTTTCGGGGTTGTCATTATTTTCCTGACCGTGCAATGGATAGGTGGGGCACATCAACCCTGGATTCCTCATACCTGGCGGGAAAAGGGGATGAGTCGGCAGCAGGTGAAAAAAATAGTCAAAGCCGGCTTACCCTGGTTACGCCGTATTGAGGCACTGTCTCAACCTCGGCTGCATTGGGTCTGCCGGTCCGGTCCCACTCAATGGATCGTCGGCCTCGCGATCGTCCTTATGAGTGCGTCAATGATGATTATTATTCCAGGCACAAATACACTTCCCGCCATCGGGATTTTTGTGGTGAGCTTTGGCTTGTTTGACGACGATGGAGCGATCGTTCTGGGTGGACTTACCCTCTGTGTGCTGGGAGCCGGTCTTACGGCACTGATCATAATTTTTGGCTATGAGGCTGTAAAATTAGGAATTTGGACTGTGATAAGTCTATTTTAATGACAACGGTTCTTTCTTGCGCCCTGAAAGGGCATGACATAACAGCCCGGGCCAAGGCCCGGGATACGAGTAATTATTTTTGCACCCTGAAGGGGTGCGACAATCAAGACCCTTAGAATTTGTTTTTAAAAAACGACAACTCGATTGCTATATCGTGAGGAGTGTTGCGTCATGACAAGTAAATCCGGCTGCAGTTCCTGTTCCGGGAAGATCGGAGCCATTGCCGACAGCCCGGAGTCGAAGCAGGCCCGGCAGGATCGTCAGATCGTCTCGACATTGGATAGGATTAAATACAAGATTTTCGTAATGAGCGGCAAGGGCGGAGTGGGGAAAAGTTCCGTGGCCACCAACCTGGCCGCCGCTCTTTCCGTTCAGGGGTTCAAGGTCGGCCTGCTTGATGTGGATATCCACGGCCCGAGTGTCACCCACCTGCTTGGTCTGAAGGGACTGCTCGATATCGATTCGGACCACTCCATCAAGCCGAAGCAGTACAGTGAAAATCTTGCAGTGGTCTCCATGGAATCGCTGCTCAAGGATTGCGATCAGGCGGTGCTCTGGCGAGGTCCTATGAAAACCGCTGCCATCAGGCAGTTTGTTTCCGATGTGCAGTGGGGGGATCTTGACTTTCTGATCATTGATTCACCTCCGGGAACCGGTGATGAACCCATGGCCGTCCTGAAGACCGTTCCCGACGCCATGAGTGTGGTGGTCACGACCCCTCAGGAGGTTTCCCTGGCCGATGTGCGTAAATCCGTGAATTTTCTCCAGTATGCCAAAGCCCGCATTCTCGGGGTGGTGGAAAACATGAGCGGCCTGGTCTGCCCCCACTGTTCCAAGGAGATCGACCTGTTTAAAAAGGGAGGCGGCAAGGATCTGGCCGACAAGTACGGACTGGATTTTCTTGGGGCTATCCCTCTTGATCCCACTGCGGTTGTGGCCGGGGACCTGGGGACACCCGTGGTGCTTCTGGATGAAGATTCGCCGGTCAAGGTGGCTCTGTTGCAGCTGGCTGAACAGGTCAGCATTGCGGCTCAGAAGGCCGAATAAGGATTTTATACCCCGGAGCAGGCGCAAAGGATGCTCCGGGGTATCTGTTTGTGGGTGCTCGGTAGATTCTATGGATGATAGAAACACCTTATTGACCGGAAGCAGTCCAATTTCTCTGCAAATGGTAAAAATATTTCTTTCTGTTCTTTTTTTTATTTTTTTTTCGAATGCACTTTATGCTGACGCCATTTATTACCGTAAAGGGGATGATGGTGTGATGTGTTTTACGGATATTCCTGTTTCAGAAGAATACAAGGTATTCCGGGTGTTCGGTGCTTCAATCACGGCTGACCGGGCTCAGATCGATCGCCTTGTCCAGAAGGCCTGTACTCGCTATAAGATGGATGAACAGCTGGTGCACGCAATGATTCAGATTGAATCCGCCTATGACTGCTCAGCGGTTTCTTCGGCCGGGGCCCAGGGCCTGATGCAGATCATGCCCGAAACCGGGAAGGACCTCGGACTCGAAACCCCGTTTGATCCGGCCGGCAATATTGATGCCGGGGTCAGGTATTTCCGGTCATTGATGGATCGTTTCAACTCCTTGCCATTGGCGCTTGCCGCATATAACGCTGGGCCGGGTGCCGTGGATAAACACGGTGGAATTCCGCCATATGCGGAAACCAGGTCCTACGTGGGAAAAGTGATGAAGCTGTACGCAAAACTCAAACCAAAGCAGTGAAATAATGTTCAATCTGGCCAACATCCTTACCTTGAGTCGTATTCTGGCTGTGCCCGTGATCGTATTGCTTCTGGCCTTTCCAGGGAAGACCAATTGTCTGATTGCCATGCTTGCCTTTATTGCGGCCTCCCTGACCGATCTCGCCGACGGACTGATAGCCAGAAAATACAATCTGGTCACCAATCTGGGAAAGTTTCTGGATCCCATTGCCGATAAAATTCTGATCACCTCCGTTTTGATCATGCTGGTGGAAAGGGGCTGGGTTCCGGGCTGGGTTGCCATTCTTATCGTTGTGCGTGAAATCGTGGTCACCGGGCTTCGGGCCATTGCCGCGGACAAGGGAATGGTCATTGCCGCGGACAGATACGGCAAACTGAAGACCATAGCACAGATCGTAGCCCTGTGCCCCATTATTCTTCATTACTCGTGGTGGGGAATCAACCTGGTTCCGCTGGGGATGGTGATTCTGTATGTCGCCCTGGCCCTGACGCTTTTTTCCGGTTGGAATTATCTCAGCAATTTCTATAAAGTCTGGACGGATTGAGGCGAAGCCGTTTCCCCTGTCGCAGAGTAGCTATTCACCTCGGCTAAAAAAGCCTGGGATTATAAGGAATAAGAGGAATAACGGGATTACGGTCAGAGGCAGGATAATCCCGTAATCCTGCGACGAAGGAGCATAATCCTCTTAATCCTGGAGAGGGTACCTGAATAGTTGCGTCGCAGATTCGATTTTTTCGGAGTAACCGGGGCTGTCCCGTGAAGCGCAATGCCGGCATGTGCTGTTCTGCCCTGGTCAACGTATAATGTCTTCGGAGAATGTATGGCGCAGATCGACGCATTTTTCAAAATGATGCATGAAATCGGGGCTTCCGATCTGCATCTTTCCTCGGGATCTCAACCCATCATCCGACTGCGTGGAGACCTGCAGAGAATCAAGTTCAAGGTGCTTGAGCACGAGGAACTCAAAAAGATGCTTTTTGAGATTACCCCCGAGCGAAAAATCAAGGAGTTCGAGGAGTCCGGCGATGTCGATTTCGCCTACGAGGTTCCCGGACTGGCCCGGTACAGGGCGAACTTTTTTATGCAGAAACGAGGAATGGCTGCGGTGTTTCGGGAGATTCCGCAAAAAATTCTTACCCTGGATGATCTTGGACTGCCCTCGGTCCTGAAAAGCCTCGCCCTGCTGCCCAAGGGGCTCGTTCTGGTGACCGGGCCCACAGGAAGCGGTAAGTCGACCACTCTTGCTGCGATGGTCGACTATGTGAACAGGATCAGGAAAGATCACATCCTGACCATAGAGGACCCCATCGAGTTCGTGCACGAATCCGTGAACTGTCTTATCAACCAGCGGGAGGTGGGCAGGGATACGCAGAGTTTTCATGCTGCTCTGCGTGGTGCCCTGCGTGAGGATCCGGACATTATCCTGGTCGGGGAGATGCGGGATCTGGAGACTATTCAACTCGCCATCGAGGCGGCTGAGACCGGACATCTCGTGTTCGGTACCCTGCACACCATTTCCGCCTCCAAAACCATTGATCGGATCATCGAGGTTTTTCCGGCTGAGATGCAGGGCCAGATCCGGTCCGGACTGGCCGACTCCCTCCGGGCGGTGGTGGCCCAGAATCTTTTCAAACGGGTTGACACGCCGGGGCGGGTGGCCGCTCTGGAAATTCTTATTGCAACCCCGGCGGTCAGGAATCTGATACGCGAGAACAAGATCTTTCAGATCAACTCCACCATTGAAACCGGAAGGAAGTTCGGCATGCAGGCCCTTGACGATGCCATCATGAGGCTTTTTCGGGAAGGGATCATCGATGCGGAGCAGGCCTACAACAAGGCCGCGACCAAATCGAAATTTCGCGAGTTTCTGGCTGAACCTCCTCAGGACTTTACAGAGGTCTGATCATGCTGAATGCCCAGCTGGACCATATTGTTTCCCGGATACTGGATCGTGCTCCGGACACCTCGGATATCATTTTTACCGTTGGCAAACCCGTGCAGGTCGAGGTCCACGGTGAGCTTCGGGATGCCCCGGTGAGTTCCGGCGCAGAGGGGCTTCTTCCTTTTCAGGTCGAGTCGGTGGCCATGTGCATGATGGGGCGCAACCCTCGTTTGTACAGGGATCTTGTCGTATCCGGTTCCTGTGATCTTTCCTACGAGTTGCCGGGACGTGCCAGGTTTCGTGTCAATGTGTTCGGGCAGAAAGGTTCTCTGGCTCTGGTCATGCGGAAGCTTTCCGTCCGGGTCCCCACCATGGAGGAACTCGCCCTTCCCCGGATTTTTTCGGAGATGGCTACGGAAAAGTACGGCCTGATTCTGGTGACCGGGGGCACCGGGACCGGAAAGTCCACGACCCTGGCCGCCCTGATCGATGCGATCAACGGGCGATACAGCAAGCACATCGTTACCCTGGAAGACCCCATTGAATTTGTGCATGGGCACAAAAAAGGGGTGGTGAATCAGCGAGAGCTGGGCGTGGACTTTGATTCTTTTTCTTCGGGTTTGCGGGCTGCCCTGCGGCAGGCCCCCAAGGTTATTCTGGTGGGGGAAATTCGGGATCGGGAGACGATTAAAATTGCTCTCGAGGCTGCCGAGACCGGTCACCTCGTGCTGGGAACGCTGCATACCAGCGATGCCGGGCAAACCGTGAACCGAATCATCGGGATGTTCGAACTGGCGGAAGAACGGCTGATACGGACCAGACTTTCCGAGAGTCTCAAATTTGTTGTGTCGCAGCGACTCATGGCCCGTATCGGGGGGGGGCGCGTGGCCGCATTTGAGGTCATGCGCACCAGTTTGCGGGTCCGGGACCTGATCGCCAATGGCGAGCGCGAGGACAGGACATATCGTCGGGTCATCGCTTCCGGATCAAGCAGCGGCATGATCACCTTTGACCAGTATCTGACCAATCTGTATCTGGAAGGGAGCATCACGGAGGAAACCGCGATGGTGTATTCTTCCGACCGAACGCAACAGAGCCAGGCTCTGGATAAAATCAAGGCCGCTCGAGGTGAAAAGGTTACCGATATCGACGGGTTGGAGATTGATGCCGAATATGAACGCGCCAACTCCCGATAGCCATCATCGTACCATGCAAGGAGGGATGCGCATGCAGGTCGTCTGTCCGAACTGTAAAAAGCAGCTCAAGCTGCGCGAGGACAAACTTCCGGATACCGGAACATTTCGTATCGCCTGCCCCGGTTGTTCCGGTGATATCGTGATTGAACGGAAATCGCCCCGCCCGGTACACGAAGACAGTGCTGAAGCCGAAAGGGAGGAGATTCCCCTTGAGCCTGAAGTGTTTCCTCCGGGAGTTCGGGCTGCTTTTGTCTTTGTGGAGCAGCCGGATATCAAACAGAGGCTTGAGAGCGCACTGCACAAGAGGGAGTACGTTCTTGGTTCGGCGCATTCGATACCGGAAGCAGCGGCCAGAATGCGTATGAACAGATATCATCTGGTCTGTGTCGAATATGGTGAAGCTGGGGGGGCAATTCTTGATATCATCAATTCCTGGTCCGGATCACGGCGCAGGGAGGTCAACGTGGTTCTGCTCGGAAACGCCGCCCGAAGCCTTGATCCCGGACAGGCGTTTCAGTACGGGGTAAACAGCTGGTTGAATTCGCAGGACATGGACCGTTTCGAGGAACTTCTCGACCAGGTGGAAGATGCCTATGTCCGGTACAGAGCACCCTGGGATGCCGTGGTGGAGAGCTGAACGTGGAAAATTGCGAGTCCGTGTTCCGGGCGCGGGTACGGAACTGCCTGCAGACCATTATCGAACTGGAACCGGAGCTGGAAAAACACGCTCTAGGTGAGCGGTTGCTGGATGAATTCCGGCAACTGAAACAGACCATGGACGCCATTGATAGTCTTGAGCTCACGGAAGATGATGTTCAGCGGATAGAACGGAGCACTTCCGAGTTTCTTGAGGAGGTCAGGCTGCCGCTTGCCCTGGATGGACATGTTCCCAAAAGGGGTGAGGCGCAGTAGGTCCCTGCAGTCAGGGCCGTGGACCGGGTGTCGGAAAACGGTATGCACGGAGATCCGCCTGAATCGTTTTGTGGCGAGTGGTTGAAGGAGTGGGTGATGAGATCCCTGGTGGTGCGAGTGATTGCCCTGCTGCTGCTTGCGGGTAATTTTTGGATTGCCTACCAGCTTTTTCTGGGGAAGAACGGTATAACAGATCTTGCCCGGCAACGGGCCCGATACGAGGAAATGGTCGCATTGGACCATGACTTGAACGAAGCCGGCAGACGGATGAGTACAGAGATTCGACTTCTCGGCAATGATCCTGGCTTTCTTGAAAAAGTTATCCGTCGTGAGCTGAATTTTCTCAAGAAAAACGAAATATTGTACTTGCTGCCGAGGTGAGAAGCTCCGGCAGATATCGAATGATTATCCATCAGGGGCGTACAGTTGTTCGTCGTTGAATCTATTTTTCATTTTTTGTGAACAAGCAGGGGAACCATGCAGGAAAAAATTGCCCTCTATGAAGAAGTGCTGGCCCTGGAGCCCGGATCTCGACTTTTTTTCGCCCTGGCCGAGATGTATTTTGCGCAGGGTATGCCGGAGAAAGCCGAGGCAACCCTTCGCCGTGGAATCGCAAATCACCCGGATCATCTCGAGGCCAAGCTGCTTCTTCTCGAGGTGTTGGACCGTTCGGCAAAGCAGGATGAGATGATCCGCATGGCGACTCCTCTTATCACCTCCCTTCGAGGTTGCGGTGCGCTGTGGAAGGCGTGGGATGCCGTGGACAGGGATGCAAAAGGAGAAACGGCCACTCTTTTTCGCCTGCTGGGGCGTGCCTTGAGCGGGAACGGAGTATCCTGGGATGAGATTATATCCACCGGGGTGAATCAGGTCTGTCGTGACCAGGCCGGCATTGTCGCAGACGACCGCCCGGGAGCGGCAGAGGAGGTCCAAAAAGGGGATGAAGCCCCGGATGTCGAAGATTCCGACGAGCTTTCGTTTCCCGCTCCCGAGGAGGATCCGGACGCCGAAGAAATTGATCTGACCGAGCTTGAAGAGGATGTGAAGACACGCACGCTCGCGGATCTGCTTGCATACCAGGATGAGTTTGACCAGGCTTTGCGTATTTATGAGCAGTTGTACGAGGGAGCCACCACCTCTGAGGATAAGGATCTTTTCAGGTCTCGAATGGACGAGATGCATGAAAAGATGCACGAGCAGGGTGTGGAAGAATCCGGGGAGTCCGGTGGCCCCGATGACCAGGATCCGGTCCTGGAATCGGAAGATAAAAATCAGACATCTTCACGGGTTGTTGATACGTTGGAGGCTTTGGCCGACAGACTCGATCGAAGAGATACCGGGGACCGGGAATGAATCGAATTATTCAAAAATCCACGAGGATGTGCAAGGAGGATCTGCGACCCATGAAATACATAGTGGCCCTGTTGGCCTGTCTTTGCCTTTGCTCCGGCTGTAACCCCTGGAAAACGACCAAAGGGGTATATAAAGAATACATCAATCCCGAACCCAGACTCTGTCTGGATGTGCAGGCCGCATGCACTCCGGGCGAACTGCGCCAGGCTTCCGTCTTCGGTCCGGTCGATATTCGCCTTGATGCGCTGCGGGAGGGGCTGAGCGCCCGTGACAGCTTCCCCGGGGACAGGTGGTTTGAGGAAACCAGAGGCGTGTTTCCCTGGCTGGAGGTGCTTACTGCGGTGGATATGACCGGGGATGTA
>Ga0102940_1002023_pt1 | contig 12474 bp, 10 predicted proteins | sample SalPonR2_C_D1_MG_FD_78215 | JGI IMG/M metagenome (GOLD analysis project Ga0102940, IMG submission 78215) | Salt pond soil microbial communities from South San Francisco under conditions of wetland restoration - Salt Pond MetaG R2_C_D1_MG | ecosystem: Environmental > Aquatic > Marine > Intertidal...
ATTGACGCCAAGCGCGATCACCAGAAGGATAATGCCAAGTGCCAAGGCGAGGGCCAGATCACCCTTTGAGGTTTCAAGCGCAATTGCGGTGGTCATCACCCGTGTCAGGTGGTCGATATTGCCGCCAACGATGATCACTGCACCCACCTCGGCCACTGCGCGGCCAAACCCGGCAAGGCCCACAGTCAGGAGCGAATAGCGCGCATCCCACAAAAGCGCCTTTACCGTCTGAAGCCGTGTCAGGCAAAGCGAGCGGAACTGTTCGGCGTATTCCCCGTGCAGGTCTTCAAGAACCTGCCGCGACAAGGCCGCCACGATTGGCGCGATCAGGATGGTCTGGGCGATGATCATGGCCGTGGGAGTGTAAAGCAGCCCGAGGAACCCGAGCGGGCCAGACCGGGACAGGTGCAAATAGACCAGCAGGCCCACCACGACCGGCGGCAATCCCATGAGCGCATTCATTACGATCAAGACCGCACCGCGCCCGCGGAACCTCCCGATGGCGACGAGCGCACCGATGGGCAGACCGATCATGCAGGCGATGGTCGTGGCTGTCAGGCTGACCTGAAGTGAAAGCCCGACAATCTCCAACAGGTCGCTGTCGCCGGACAGTACCAGCGCAAAGGCAAGACCAAGGGCATCTCCGAGACTCTGCAAAATTTCCGCAACCGTTGTAAAATTTTCATTGCTGAGACAACTTTGCAGTCCAATTAAATTGAGATCAAGGGCAACATGTGTTCCGCGAGGTGACACTTCTCACGTGTTTCTTGATATAGAAAATAGCGTAATTTAGCAAAAAGCTGCAAAAATTTCATAGCTACGATGTGGAGCGCGAGTTTCGGACGAATTGTCCAGTTTGATCCTTGGGACTCCGGTCGTGGTGGTCAGTATGCGTCAACAAAGTTCTGGAAATGATCGTGCTGAATTTGGCGGGATTTTTTCTCGGGGGCATGTGCGGGCACCTGACGGCGCTTGGTTTACACCTTCTGAAGGGCGATTCTTGCCAGTCACCGCAGCCCATTTTTTGTACGACTCGTAGGCCTGACATCAAAAAGCCCCGGATTCTCGTGCGAAACCGGGGCTGCTTGCGTACGGGTCGTACGAATATTCCTGGTGGCTCAAATGCGCAGGAAAGGTTGCGCCAGCCGTGGAAACAAACCCTTGAACTTCAGCGGCGCATCCGTGGCCGCCAGACAAATGCAGTCTCCACCGATGTCCGCCACCGGCGTATGGTTCAGATCCTCGTTTGCAATCTCGATATCACCGGGTCCGAAGTGATCGACCTCATCGGCAAACGCCCCTTTCAAAACAAGGGTCAATTCTGTGCCTTGGTGGCCATGATCCGGTACCGCCGCGCCTGCAGGAATGAACAACAACCGCGCAGAGGCGTCAGGTGACGTCGGCAAGATCGCCTGTTTGACGCCCATGCCGATAGATTTCCACTTCACCGAGTCGAGATCGCCACCGACATAATCCTGCAACGGTTGTGGCAGCACCCCATTGTTTTGGGGCGGCATTTGCAGTTTTTCGCCGGGGTCTTTCAAACGCTCCATAACCGCGTCAAGGCTACCTGCTGACATCTTGACTGCCTCGGTTTCCTCGACCAAGGCCCCGCCCAAGCTGTCGAATGAGCCCAACCGGGCGCGGCATTCATCGCACATCGAAATATGTGTCGCGACCGCCAGGCTGAATGCCTCGGGAAGGCTTCCGGCCGAGTAGGCCATCAACAGTGAGTCGGTGAGGTGATGTTTGATTTGCTCGTTCATGGTCGTCTTCACTTCATTGCGTGGCGCAGGCGATCCAGCGCCAACCGGATTCGGGATTTGATCGTGCCTAGCGGCAGGCCGGTTTCCTGGGCGATTTCAGAATGGCTCAAATCGTGGAAATAGGCCTTTTCGATCAGTATTTTCTGTTTCTCGGGCAAATCGCTGATCGCTTTGCCCAACTGCGTCGTTTCCTGTTGCAAGGCCAAAACATCGGCCTGATCTGGTTCTTGGTCTGGCCCCCACTGCAAGTCTTCGGGTTCCGGCCGTCTTTGTTTTCGCAACGCGTCAATCTTGCGATTACGCGCTATCGTAAAAATCCACGTCGCAGCACTTGCGCGGGTCGGATCGAAAAGATGCGACTTTTGCCAAAGAGTGGCCATCACGTCCTGAGTGCATTCCTCGGCAAGGGCCTCATCCGACCCGGACTTCATCAGGAAACCTTTCACCCTTGGAGCAAAGTGATCGAACAGGCGCGCAAAGGCCTGCCGGTCTTGGTGTTCCCGGATGCGTTGGATACAGGCGACCCAATCGTCGTTTTCCGTCGTCTCTTTTTTCGTCACGTCTTTTGGCCTCGGGCCTTGTCGCTGGTTAAGTCGATACCTAACACGGGCCGCCGGCAGGGGCGAGGCCATGTCAAAGGTTTCGTGTTCGACTTCTTGCAACATACCTTACTTACGCGACACGACATCCCGCGGATCACATGAGGCAGAATTTTTTTCTAAGTCATCCGATTATGGCTCCGCTGCGTAACCTGTAGGAATACCAAACAGAAGATGGACAGAATACCAAATGCCATTCGAAGCAGGGCCCCTCGGGCGCAAGAAGGTTGCCGTTATCGGCGCGGGGATTTCCGGGATGGGCGCGGCACAGGCGCTTGCCGACACCCATGACGTGACTCTATTTGAAGCCGAGCCGCGCTTGGGTGGCCACGCCAGAACCATTGTTGCGGGCAAACGGGGCGACCAACCCGTCGATACCGGGTTTATCGTGTTCAACTATGCCAACTATCCCAACCTCGCCCGGATGTTCGACCGTCTGGATGTTCCGGTGGTCAAAAGCAGCATGAGCTTTGGCGCCTCTGTGCGAGGAGGTCGCGTCGAATATGGCCTGGATGGTGCGAAGGCGTTTTTCGCGCAGAAGCGGAACGCCTTGAACCCGTGGTTTTTGGGGATGCTCCGCGATATTCTTCGGTTCAATGCCAAGGCCATCAAAGAGGCCAAGCAAAATCAGGGCATGACGATTGGTGAATTCCTTGATCACCTGCAAATGGGCAAGTGGTTTCGGGAATATTACCTGTTACCGTTTTCGGGGGCTATTTGGTCCACGCCGAAAGAGCAGATCATGGACTTTCCTGCCCATGCCATGGTGCAGTTCTTCGAGAACCACGCCCTTTTGGGATATGAGGGTCAGCACCAGTGGTACACCGTAAAGGGCGGATCGACGCAGTATGTTCAAAGACTTGAACGCGAAATGCGCACACAAGGTGTGGCGATGCGGTTGGGCTGTCCAGTGGATGGCGTCCGGCGTCTTGAGCGGGGCCCTGAAGTCAAGGTGACGGGCGCGGATTGGGAGCCCTTTGACGACGTTGTTTTTGCCACGCACTCCGACGTGACCCTCGCCTTGTTGGTCGACCCCAGTTACGAGGAAAAGACCGCCCTTGGATCGGTGTCTTATCAACCGAATGATGTTGTTCTTCATGCCGATAAGAGTGTGATGCCCAAGTCACGCGCAGTGTGGTCGTCGTGGAATTACGCCGAGGCCGCCGCGCAGCGGGATGGGCAAATTGATATCACCTACTGGATGAACAGCCTTCAGCCTATTCCGACAGATGATCCACATTTCGTGACGCTCAATTCGCGCCGACCCATTCGGGAGGAACTGATTTACGATCAAGTGACCCTGCATCACCCGGTTTATGATCTGGCCGCGTTGAAGGCGCAAACGACCCTGCGCGAGATGAATGGCCGCCGTCAAACGTGGTTCTGCGGCGCGTGGATGCGCCATGGTTTCCATGAAGACGGGCTTGCCAGCGGATTGGATGTGGCTGATGCGATCAATGAGCGCGGAAGCGTGCCGGTGGCGGCAGAGTGAAACCCATCGACCATATCGCCGGCCACACGTGGCATGGGCGCAAGGGTGCCGTGGAAAACGCGTTTCGCTATGGTATCGACTATGTGCTTTTGGATGCCGAAGCGCCGGTCAAGGCACCACGGATTTTCGGACGGAATCGCCCCGGTATCGCATCGCTTTGGGATCGCGACCACGGAGGCGCGGTTGGACAGGGACGCGGTGCGCCTTGGGTGCGTGACGTTCTGGCCGCCCATGACTTGCCCGATCCGGCTAAGATTGAGCTTTTGGCACAGCCGCGCGTGTTGGGCCACGTCTTCAACCCGGTGTCTTTCTGGATCTGTCGTGATGCGGAGGGTGACGCGCAGGTCGTGATTGCCGAGGTGACCAATACCTATGGTGATCGTCATTCATACCTTTGCCACCGGGATGACCTTGCGCCTATTGAGGCTTCGGACCGATTGAAGGCTCAGAAGGTGTTTCATGTGTCTCCTTTCCAAAGGATTGAGGGACGGTATGAATTCCGGTTTGACCTGCGCGCTGACCGGATCGGCATTTGGATTGATTTCACCGGTGGAAACGGTGGTGTCATCGCCACACTTGTCGGGCCGCGGGCACCATTGACGACCTATGGCTTGCTGCGGGCTTGTTTGCGTCGGCCCTTCGGTTCGCGACGTGTGCTTGCCCTGATCCATTGGCAGGCTGTGAAGTTGTGGTGGAAAGGCGCGAAGTTCCGTGCTCGGCCGGAACCACCCATTGAAGACGTGAGCCGCTGATGGCGTCGCGTTTGCCCGCCTATTCGCTTTTTGCTGCGTTCCTCGCTTCGGCGGGCCTGCCACTCTATATCCACGCGCCCAAGTTTTACGTGGATGAGTATGGCCTGTCGCTGGCGGCCTTGGGCAGTGCCCTTTTCGTGTTGCGACTTTTGGATGTGGTGCAAGACCCGATACTGGGCCGCTTGGCCGATAGGTTTCGTGCGTGGCGCGGGTTCTCGGTTTTGATCGCGGGAAGCATGATGGCAGCGGCGATGCTTGGCCTTTTTGCCGTGGAGCCGCTTTTTGACCCGCTTTGGTGGTTTGCTGTCATGCTGACCGTCGTGTTTTCGTCCTTCAGCTACCTGACGATTTGTTTCTACGCACAAGGCGTGGCGAAAGCGGCCGGCCTTGCGGACCAAGGCCATTTGCAATTGGCCCGCTGGCGCGAAACCGGGGCGCTTCTTGGTATATGCGCGGCGGCCGTGGCTCCGGTTGCCTTGGGGGGGTATGCGGGATTTGCCTTGGCTTTTGTCATTCTGGCCGGGCTGGCGCTTTGGTCCATGGGGCGCGAATGGCATGGCGCAACGCTTGAAAGTACTGGTTTTGCGACCATTCTACGCGACGTGGTCGCGCGGCGGCTGTTGCTTGTGGCCTTGGTCAATGCCGCGCCGGTTGCCGTGAGTTCCACGCTGTTTCTTTTCTTCGTCGAAAGCCGCCTTCAGGCACCCGGGTGGGAAGGTCCGTTTCTACTGGTGTTTTTCCTGTCTGCGGCCTTGGCGGCGCCGATATGGGGGCGTTTGGCCGAGCGAGCGGGCGCGAAGGCGGTCCTGATCTGGGCGATGTTTCTGTCGATTGCGGCCTTCGCCATGGCCGTGTTTCTGGGGGCGGGTGATCTTTGGGCCTTCGCGGTGATCTGTGTCGCCTCGGGGGCGGCAATTGGTGCGGATATGACCCTCCTGCCAGCCTTGTTCGCGGCGCGGATGGAGCAGGTCTCTCCGGGGGGCAGCGAAGGCTTTGGTCTTTGGTCATTCGTTTCGAAATTCACACTGGCCTTGGCAGCCGTGGTTTTGCTTCCCTTGCTTGAAGCAGGTGGATTCAATGCCGGGCAGGAAAATCCGGAGAATGCACTGAGGCTTCTGAGCTATCTATATGCCGGAGTTCCATGCGTGCTGAAACTGGTGGCAATTGCGTTGCTCGCGACGACGCAAATCAACGAGCAGATTTCCGACCAACCGGATTTCGGGGAAAGGAGCCTCAACCGATGACTACGATCGTTTATATTGCCCTTGGCGCTGTCTTGATGCTGTGCCTGATGGGCTTGCGCGAACGCTTCGCGGGGTTCATGGCGCAAAGCCCCTCGGATTATGCACTAACTGAACCAAGGTTTGACCTGCGCCAGCATTTGAATGGCGACATAAAATGCGACGGTGTCATCTATGGGCCGTTGGGGCGTGTCGCATCACGCTTCAGCGGCGATTTCGTGGCCTCGTGGGAGGGCAGTAAAGGGGTGATGCATGAACACTTCGAGTACGACAGCGGCAATAGCCAAGATCGTGAATGGCGGCTGGAGCTAGGCAACGATGGGTCGATCCGGGCCGAAGCGGATGATCTTGTCGGCGCGGGGCAGGGTACGCAGTCAGGTTCTTCGGTGTGCCTTCGCTATCGTATTCGGTTGCCTGAAGAGGCTGGCGGCCATGTCCTGAGTGTCACGGATTGGATGTATCTTGCACCGAACGGTGTCGTGGTGAACCGCAGTCAGTTTCGCAAGTTTGGAATAAAGGTGGCAGAATTGGTGGCCACAATGCGAAAAGTGGAGGTTGCGTGACCGAGTGGAATGGAAAGCGCTATTGGCTTGTGGGCGCAAGCGAAGGTTTGGGTCTTGCTTTGGCGCATAAACTGAATGCAGCGGGGGCCGAGGTTATCCTTTCGGCCCGGAACGAAGACCGGCTTGCCGAAGCCGTTTCCGAGATGCCGGGGCGGGCGCATGGGGTGCCGATGGATGTTGCCAGCGACGAGAGCGTGGCCAAGGCGGCAAAGGACGTCGGCGAATTGGATGGTGTGGTCTTCTTGGCAGGCGTCTACTGGCCCATGGCGACACAGGACTGGACGCCCGAACAGGTAACGGCCATGGCGGACGTCAATTTCACCGGTGCGGTGCGTGTTCTGGGGCATGTGGTGCCGCAGATGGTCGCCCGTGACAGTGGGCATATTGTTATGACAGGCTCGCTTGCCGGGTTTCGTGGTTTGCCGGGCGCGATAGGCTATGGCGCGTCCAAAGCCGGGGTGATGTCGCTGGCCGAATCCATGCGTGCGGACTTGTGGCGTACCGGGGTGCGTGTGCAATTGGCAAACCCGGGGTTCATCAAGACCCGCCTGACCGACAAGAATCCGTTTCACATGCCCTTCCTGATGAGTCCCGAAGAGGCAGCGCAGGAAACCTTCGAATTGATGTGCGACCAAAGTGCTTTTGATCGTAGTTTTCCGTGGCTTTTCAGCCTTGTCTTTCGACTGTCGCGATTTTTGCCGAACTGGGCTTACTACCGGCTTTTTGCGTAAGATCAAAGACGCGCAATTGACCGGCCGGCATGTTACACTTCAGTAATGCGAACAGGAGGCCCGAATGCTTGATATCAGTACATACAAGATCGCGCAGGTGATCCTAATGGCACGGGAACTCGACCGCGCCGAGGGTGAATTGCGCGGCTTTATCGAACGCCTGACCGAGGAGGAGCAAGCCAGTCTTGTCGCCGTCATGTGGATTGGCAGGGAAAGCTTTACCGCCGACGATCTGGAAGAAGCCAAACGTACCGCGGTTAATGAGGCGACGACACCAACGGCGGATTACCTTTTGGGTACGCCGCATTTGTCGGATCATCTTGAGAACGGCTTGGATGAGTTGGGTATCTCGGTTGTCGACGCCGAGGATGATTTGGTGCGCGGGGGCTGACTTGGCGCCTAAGAGGTGGCGCGCTCGACGCCTTGGGTGATCGCTTGCCGTAGCTTTTTCTCAAGCGCCTTCTGCTTGGCCTCGGAGTAGAACTTCAGGCCGAACATATCCTTGACGTAGAACGTGTCGACCACCTGTTCGCCGTAGGTCGCGATGACGGCGGAGTTGATATAGATGTTATTGGTCGCAAGCGTCCGGGTGAGGTCATACAGCAGGCCGGGACGGTCCCGGGTATCCACTTCGATGATCGTATAGATTTCCGAACCATCGTTATCGAAGGTGATATGTGTGGGGACTTTGAACGCTCTTTCGCGCTTCTTGATCTTGTCGCGGGATTGGATGGCCTCGGTTGCCACCACTTCGCCCTTGAGAGTTTTGTGAATCATCTTCCGAAGGCGTGGCAGGCGGTCGGCTTCGTAGGGGTGTCCATCTGAATCCTGAATCCAGAAGGCCGCGGTCGCGAAACCGTCCTTTGATGTGTATGTCCGCGCATCCACAACATTCGCCCCGACAAGCGCCAAGGCCCCTGCGAGGCGAGAGAAGATGCCGGGGTGATCGGCCAAGGCAAAGCAGGCACGCGTCGCATCGCGGCCTTCGTCGATTGCAAGGTCGATGGCGATGTCGTCTTCGGTCAGATCACGCAACAACTTGGCGAAGACAACATGCGCCGTGACATGCAAACCTTGCCAGTAGGGCGGGTAATGCCGGGCTTTTTCGCGGTTGACGTCCTTGGCGGGCCAATCGGCCAGTTCCTCGGCCAGATTGCGCTTGGCATCCGAGCCGCGCTGTTCGCGGTTCAGTTCCTCAAGGCCGCCTTCCATGGCGCGGCGTGTTTGCCGGTACAGTGCCCGCAAAAGCGAGGCTTTCCAGTTGTTCCATGTATCCGGTCCAACGCCGCGAATGTCGCAAACCGTCAGTACGCAGAGCAAATCAAGACGCTCTTTCGTTTGAACCGCCTTTGCGAAGTCGCGCACGGTGCGGGGGTCGGCGATATCGCGTTTCTGCGCCATGTCGGACATCAACAGGTGATAGCGAACGAGCCACTCTACCGTGTCCACTTCCTTGGCCTTCAGGCCAAGCCGCGGGGCCACCTTGCGGGCGATGCGGGCGCCGACGATCGAGTGATCCTCGTCGCGGCCCTTGCCGATGTCGTGCAAAAGCAGCGCCACATAGAGCACCTTGCGATTGACCCCCTCCTCAAGAATCGAAGACGATAGCGGCAAGTCTTCCTCCAACTCGCCACGTTCAATTTGAGCAAGATTGGAAATGCACTGGATAGTGTGCTCGTCCACCGTGTAGCTGTGGTACATGTTGAACTGCATGAGCGCGACGATGGGCTCAAACTCGGGAATAAAGGCCGACAGAACACCCAGTTCATTCATACGCCGCAGCGCGCGTTCCGGGTTGCCATGCTTCAAAAGCAAATCGAGGAATAATTTTTGCGCCTTGCGATCATTTCGCAGGGTGTCGTCGATCAGGTCAAGGTTGGCCGTCACCAAGCGCATGGCGTCGGGGTGGATCAACAACCCGGTGCGAAGGCCTTCTTCGAAGACCCTCAGCAGATTGATCGGCGCGGAGAGGAAAGCTGTTTCATCTGCGATGGCCAAGCGGCCATGCACCTCTTCGTAGCCATCCTTGAGCTTACGCTTGCGCCGGAAGATGCGTTGCAAAAGCGGCTCGGATTTTGCGTGGGCCGCTTCGAGCTTGGTCAGGAAGATGCGCGTCAGGTCGCCCACTTGTGTGGCATGGCGAAAGTAATCCTGCATGAAGTGTTCGACGGCTCTGCGGCCAGCCGTATCGCGATAACCCATCCGCTCGGCTACATCGACCTGCAAGTCGAAGGTCAACTGATCGGTGGCGCGTTTCGTCAATAAGTGAATGTGACAGCGGACGGCCCAAAGGAAGCTTTCGGCGCGGGCGAAGGTATCGAATTCATCTTCTGTGAAAACGCCTAGGGCCACAAGCTCGGCCACATTGTCGACCTGATGCAGGTATTTGGCGATCCAGAACAGCGATTGCAGGTCACGTAGGCCGCCTTTGCCTTCCTTTACATTCGGTTCGACCATGTATCTTTGGCCGCCCTGCTTTTCGTGCCGGTTGTCGCGCTCTTCCAGCTTTGCTTCGATGAATTCGCGCTCGGTTCCCTCGAAAAGCTCGTGCCAGAGGCGTTTCTTGAAGTGATCGGCCAATTGCCGGTCCCCGGCCAAAAAACGGTTCTCCAACAGGGCCGTGCGAATGGTGAAGTCCTGACCGCCAAGACGCAGGCAGTCGCGGATGGTGCGGCTGGCGTGGCCGACCTTCAACTTGAGATCCCACAGGATGTAGAGCATGGTTTCGATGACGCTCTCGGCCCAAGGGGTTATCTTGTAAGGGGTCAAGAAGAGCAGGTCGACATCGGACTGTGGCGCCATCTCGCCGCGTCCGTATCCGCCAACGGCGAAGACGCACAAGCGCTCGGAGTCCGTTGGGTTGGACAACGGGTGGATGTGCTGTGTCGTTACGTTCAGAGCGCTCAGGATAATCCTGTCGGTCAGCCAGCTGTAGGCGCGTACCGTGGGGCGGGAATCAAACGGATGCTTGGCAAAACCCTCGGCGATAGCTGCTCGACCATCCGACATTGCCTGGGACAGAATGTTGGTGATTTCGCGACGCAGGGTAGTGAGATCTCCGCCCGCGTCTTCCGCCGCTTGCTGCAAAGCGTGATCGACCGCCGACATGTCGAAGATGTCGATCGCAGGTCGGATCAGATCGTCAGGCAGGTGAGGGGCATCTTTCATTACGTGTTTCTTCGCGGGCCAGTGTTAAAAGCCTGCCCCGCCAAAACCCCGCGGTGCAGGGTCGATGACTACAACCTGTTGGTCGCGGATGGTAGCCACGGCCAAACCGCGTTCGTTGGCGCCATTCGGGCGGAACCTGAAGACGCCACTCACGCCCTGAAAGCCCGCAGATTGGGTCAGGCGCGTGCGGCTCAAGGCATCACTGGAGCCCGATTGCGCAAGGGCACCAATGGCGGCGATACCATCGTAGGCCAGCCCGCTGATGACATGTGGCGCGTTGCCGTTCGCGGCTTGAAAGCGCGCTTTGAAGGCCGCATCGCGTTGCGGATCAGGCACCGCGAACCAGCCCCCCTGAACACCGGGCAGGGAAGTGGTTTGTGCTGGCACATCCCAACGTGCCAAGCCGATAAACTGAGTGCTACCCGGACTTAGCCCCGCTTCGGGCAGCATTTGCGAAAAGAGTGGCAGCGCGCCCGCCGTGTTCGAGGTCATAAAGATTGCATCAGCATTTGATTGCGCGGCGGCGGCTTTGATTTGCGGGACCGCAGAGGCCACGCCTTGTTGCGAAAACTCATATCCCACCGAGCCGGCGAATTGCGCACCGCTTGAGTTAACGGCTTGTTCGATTGCATTGCGCCCAAGCTGACCAGCGAGGTTTTCAGAGTAAACCGCGAGAATCCTTTGCTTGCCTTGGCGCGCGGCAAAGTTGGCCAAACGCTTTGCCGTGTTGTTAAAGGTTTGCCCGAGAATGAACAGGTTGCCACCTGCGATGGTGGGGTTGTTCGAAAAGGCGAGGACATTGACACCCTGGTCAGCAACGGCCACCGCCGCTGCATTGGCTGACTCGGCGTGGAGGGGGCCAACGATGATGCGCGCACCGTCCGCCACGGCATTGAGCGCCGCTGTGCGGGCCTGCGAGGCGTTGCCGGCTGTCCCGTAAACGCGCAAATCAATTTGCACCCCCTGAAGGTCGGCGGCCGCAAGGCGTGCGGCTGCTTCAAGGTCTCGCGCAAGCTGTTGTTCCTGTGGACTCGCTGCACCGTGGGGCACGAGAAGAGCGACGGGCACCGGTTTTGCGGGATTGATGGAAGAACCGCCCCCCGCTGGTCCCGAAAGGGACACGGGCTGACAAGCTGCCAGCCAAAACAGCGAAAATAGGATGATCAGGCGGCTGAGCGCCTTGCGGGCAGGGTACAAAACGGCGAACATGGACGCTCCTAAATTCGGGTGTTGCGGCAGGGCTTGCGCTCTGCTTGGCTTCGGCCCCGATAATAAACGTCATGCGAGGCGGGTCCAGTGGTGAATCAGACAGCGGCGAAACTGAGCCCGGGGCTTTACCTTGTCGCCACGCCGATAGGCACGGCACGCGACATTACCTTGCGCGCGCTTGACCTGCTTTCGGCGGCGGATGTCATTGCGGCGGAAGACACGCGAAGCCTGCGAAAGCTTCTGGATATTCATGGTATTGCTTTGGAGGGGCGACCCCTCGTCGCTTATCACGATCACAGCAATTCATCGGTACGAGAGCGCCTTTTGCGCGACATCGCAGCGGGAAAGTCCGTTGTTTACGCGTCGGAGGCGGGCACGCCAATGGTGGCGGACCCGGGCTATGATTTGGTGCGGGACGCCATTGATGCCTCCTTGCCATTGGTCTCGGCGCCCGGGCCGTCAGCTGTTATCACGGCACTGACCGTTTCGGGCTTGCCGACCGATCGGTTTTTCTTTGCCGGTTTTTTGCCGAATGCATCGGGCAAGCGAAAAACCGCCCTGCGAGACGTGGCAACGGTGCCCGGGACACTGGCGTTTTACGAATCGCCCAAACGCGTTGCGGCGATGCTGCGAGATGCTGCCGAGGTGTTGGGGCCTGCGCGGCGCGCCGTGGTGTGCCGCGAGTTGACCAAGAAGTTCGAAGAGGTGATGCGCGGGACGCTGGAGGAGCTTGCACAGGTTTGCGCCGAGCGGACTTTGAAAGGCGAGGTCGTGGTCTTGGTGGACCGTGGAAATTTACCGAGTGTTAGTGAAGCCGACCTAGATTCGACCCTGCGCGATGTTTTGCGTGACAAATCAGTTAGAGACGCCGCTGATGACGTGGCGGGCAAATTGGGCTTGAAGCGACGCCAAGTTTATCAGCGTGCTTTGCAGCTTGCCCAAGAAGACGCAGG
>Ga0102940_1002026_pt1 | contig 12457 bp, 10 predicted proteins | sample SalPonR2_C_D1_MG_FD_78215 | JGI IMG/M metagenome (GOLD analysis project Ga0102940, IMG submission 78215) | Salt pond soil microbial communities from South San Francisco under conditions of wetland restoration - Salt Pond MetaG R2_C_D1_MG | ecosystem: Environmental > Aquatic > Marine > Intertidal...
CGGCGCGACGAATCTCTCCCCAATACCTTAAATCTATGGGTTGTTGCTGATAATTTACGTAAAGGCGCTGCTACGAATGCGGTTCAAATTGCTATGCATCTGAAGCAAAAAGGGTGGTTGTAATATAAATATCCAATTCTCCCTATGATTTTTTGATACTGAACAAACCCATTCTGATTTTACAAAAATCTGAATGGGTTTGTTTTTTATTGTGTTACTAAAACTGGCCGTTTTTTACTTCAAAAAATCATTGAAGTAATCTGTTACTTTTTGCATAAGATGAATTCGGTCTTTACCCCTGACATTATGTTCTGCTTGAGGATACACAAAGTAATCCACCGGAATGTTGTTTTTAATGCAGGCTCTTAAAAAAGCAAGGCTGTGTTGTTGAACTACCGTTGGGTCCATGCCCCCATGTATAATAAGCAATTTTCCTTTTAATTCGGGAGCCATATCAATCAGGCTGGTTGATTTATATCCTTCCGGGTTTTCTTCGGGTGTGTCCATGTAGCGTTCGCCATACATAATTTCATAATACTTCCAGTCAATAACCGGGCCACCTGCAACGCCAACCTGGAAAACCTCCGGGTGGTGTGTCATCAGAGATGTGGTCATGAATCCTCCGTAACTCCATCCATGAACACCTATTTTGGTAGTATCTACATAGCCCAGTTTTTTCAGAAACTTTATCCCTCTTAATTGGTCTTCCATTTCGAGTTTTCCCAATTGTCTGTGTGTGGCATTTTCAAAAGCCAGTCCCCGGTTTGCCGATCCACGATTATCAATAGTCAACATTACATACCCGTTTTGCGCCATATATTGCTGCCACATTCTCGCACCGCCCATCCATCTATTGCTAATTAACTGTGCATGGGGACCTCCATACACGTAAACTATGGCTGGATAAGTTTTTGTTGAGTCGAATTCTGTTGGCTTTATTAAGCGGTAATATAAATCAGTTTTTTCATCGCCGGCTTTAATGGTGCCTATTTCCATCTCTCCGAGAGCATACGGTTTTAATGGATTTTTCGCTTTTTTTAATGTGTGTTTTTCAAGGGTGTTGGTATTTATCACTTGTGATATGCCCGGCACCTCTGTTGATGAATACCGGTCAGACAGATAATTGGCGTCGGTGGATAACTCGACCCGGTGGTATCCAGGGCTTTGCGTGATCTTTGTCTTTTTTTGCGAATTCTTTATATTTATTTTATAAGCATGACGTTCTAAAGGGCTTTCTTCGGTTGATACGTAGTAGGCATACCTGCCTTTGGGGCCAAAGCCTAAAAACTGGGTTACTTCCCAGTTCCCGCTGGTAATCTGGCCTTTTCTTTTGCCTTTCGTTGTATACAGGTACAAATGATTATAGCCATCTCTCCTGGTTTGATAAACAAATTTGTCATCATCCCCAGGTATAAAATGAATTTTGTGATAGGGTTCAACATATTTTTCATGTTTTTCCTCAAAAAGCGTGTTAACAAGTGCGCCGGTTTTTACATCGTACTTGTTAAATTTCATATGGTTTTGCTCGCGGTTAAGTACCTGTATGTATATATATTCTTCATTTGGACCCCAGGAAATATTTGTCAGGTATTGTTCTGATTCTGCATTTTCATCTTCTATGTAGATGGTTTGATTTTTATCAACATTATAAATACCAAGACTAACATGCTCACTTGGTGTGCCGGCCATGGGATAAGGCGTCATCTCAGCTTCTGCTGTTCTGCTTGTAATGTCTACAAGTGGATAATCCGTAACATCTGAATTATCTTTAATATAATAGGCCAGGTAATTCGCTTTTGGTGACCAAAATGTACCTTTCGATATCCCAAATTCTCTGCGACTAGCAGATTGACCATAAACAATGTCTTTATCTCTCGACTGTGCTACAGTTATTCTTGCGTTTGGTTTGATAATAAATAAGCTATTCCCATTTGTAACAGCAACCATATCTTTTGATAATTCATCAGGATAATCAAAGTTGTTATCTGTTGGTTGAAATGTAAATGTATTTTTTATGCTATTATCGACAGTGCTATAAACATAGAATTTATTCTTATTTCTAAAAAGTAAACGCTCATTATCGATCCAGTCTGGGCTGGATAATCGTTTTAATGAATCAGCTTTTATTGCATTTAAAGCGGCATTTAGGCTTTTAAGAGTTAGCAGTGTGTCTTTTTGTTTTGTGTCTGCATCAAATCTTATGATTTTGTTCTCTTGCGAATAAGTTAAATGTTGGGTTTGAGGTTGCCAGTATCCATAAATCGAGCTGGGGTAAAGTCCTCTCCATTGGCCAATTACAGCATCTTCCATCGTAAATTTATCATCCTGTGCCCAGGATGGGTTTGCAATTGCTACAACAAAAACAGTAAGTATTAATACTAGATTCTTCATATGATTATGTTTTAATTATTGCGAAAATAAACAGTTCGCTTCATTCTGCTTTTGGTCTGGTTTTCTCTAACTCAATATGTTGTTTGAGAAAAGCATAAGTAATACTGTTAATATTCGTACCATTAGTTTGTTATTTTTTGTAAAAATAACATTTTCGTGTTAAAAATATGTTTATGTGCTCATATCAGGGGAATTTACCTTGTAGAATTACTTTTTTTTTGCTTAATTGCACTAAATACACGTGTAAAATTATAATTATGGTTTACATAAAGCGGTGTTTCATTGTTTTATTAATGGTATTACCATTTATTCTATTTTTTTCTTCATGTAAGAACGGTCAGAAAACCAAGGACGATGCAATAAAACAAAAAGTTATAACACAGTCATCGGATTCATCGCAATCCCGCATTGTAAAGCTTAATAATAAACTTTTTAGTGTGCCATCCCCATACCAGGCAGCAATTTTTATCAACGAACAGGAGCTGCCATACAATAGTGAAGTTTTAAACGATCTTCAAACATCACATTATAATTCTACTTTCTTCCGGTCTGCTAATCTGGGAGTTTATGGAGCCGATATGGCATACATAACACTTTATGAGCAATCTCCTGATGCCATGAATTATTTCAGTGTAATTAAGGGCCTGGCCGAGAAACTCCAGTTGATGGGAGCATTTAATAAAAGTACAATCGAACGTATCGAAAATAATATCGGCAATCAGGACTCTATATTGCAAATACTGGGAAATACATATCGCAGTGCCGATGGCTATTTTAAAGATAATGATCAGGAGCACCTGGCGTGTGTGGTTATCTCAGGCGGTTGGATTGAGAGTATGTACTTGATGACACATTTAGGTGAAAAGGTCAATGATGCTTTAATACAACGTGTTGGAGAAAATAAAATACCACTTGACAATTTACTTGAACTGTTAGCACCATATAGTAACCGTGATCAGGATTACGAAAAACTGGTAGGCAAACTCCTGAACCTGGCTAATATTTATGAAAGGGTTAGTATTGATTATGCTTATATAAAATCTGAAACCGATCCTGATAATAAATTAACTAAAGTTCAAACCAGGACAAATGTTACCATGGATAAAGCAACACTCCATGAAATAAAGAAAAAAATTGGTGAGATTCGTGCCTTCATTGTAAAAGGCGAAGCAGTTTAAAAACTATAAAAAGCACTGGAGAATGAAATATTTATTGATAATACCACTATTTTTCATTGTAACTTTAAGTTCTGCCCAGCCTGCAGGAATTATGGAAACATGCCAGAATTATTTCAAAGATAAATATATTTCTGATGGTCAGCAGTACCGTGCATTGCTGGCAGGTGAGGAGGTTGCAGAGTTTCACGCTACTTTTTATAAAGATAACAGATATAGGTTGGTAGCATGTGGTGCCAGAGACAATCAGACTATTGTTTTTAATGTTTACGATAAAGAACGTAACTTGCTTTTTTCCAACAAAGACTATGACAATACTCCCTATTGGGACTTATATTTTTCATCAACAACCGATTGTATTATCGAAGCCAGACTCGATACAAATATCCAAAGTTCTGGAATTGTTTATCTTTTGATTGGGTTTGAGCATTAATTATTCCATAAATGAGCGAAAGGATTCTTAAAGCTTTAATGCAGCTATTTGCCATTATTGCCAAGCCATTGGCAGATGGTAGCGACAGAAGACTTGTTGTGAATTCTTTTCTCAATCAAATGCTTAACCAGGAACTGGCCAATGAGTATTTGCAGGTTTACGATTACTATTACTCCATTTATCAGAAAAAATTAAGCGTTAAACATAAGCGCAAAAAAAGCATTGCCTTAAGCTCTGTTAAAGTACTTAAGATATGTACTGAAATTAATAATGAACTCACACACCAACAAAAACGCGTTGTACTTTTTCGTTTGCTGGAGTTTATTAAAACCGATAATGAAATATCAGATCAGGAGTTGGAATTTGTTGAGACCGTAGCATCTACATTTTATATACCCGATAAAGAGTTTATTAAAATAAAGGCTTTTGTACTCTACGATTTTGATCGCCTGCCTAATAGTTCGCAATTACTGGTGATTGATAACCAAAAAGATGATCCGGATATGCTGGTTAATCACATCCAGACTCCCGGTATGAGAGGGCAGGTGAGGGTTTTCTCTATTGTAGAGGCCAATATGTATGTGATGCGCTATATTGGTGATGATGAGCTCTATCTTAATGGCCAACTTGTGCAGCAAGATAAAGTTTATGTGTTGACTTTTGGTTCATCAATGCGCAATTCCCGCATAAAGCCCATATACTACAGCGATATTATTAGTGCTTTCAGTGACCTTACACGCGACGAACTTATAAAGTATGATGTGAAAAAGGTATCCTACCAATTTCAAAACGGTAATACCGGATTACATGAAATTTCATTCACTGAAGAGTCCGGAAACCTTATTGGTATTATGGGGGCCTCAGGTGCTGGTAAAAGCACACTTTTAAATGTATTGAATGGAATATATAAACCCAGTGAGGGAGAGGTGCTTGTTAATGGGTACAACATTCATGAGGAGGAAGATAAAATACAGGGCCTTATCGGGTATGTATCACAAGATGATCTGTTAATTGAAGAGCTGACGGTTTTTCAGAATCTGTATTATAATGCACTCCTCTGCTTTGGAAACCTATCGAAACCTATCATTTTAAAAAAGGTTGTCACGGTATTACAAAATCTGGGTTTGTATGAGATAAAAGATATGACCGTGGGTAGTCCGCTTAATAAAAAAATCAGTGGCGGACAACGGAAAAGACTCAATATTGCACTGGAATTAATCAGGGAACCATCTGTGCTTTTTCTTGATGAACCCACCAGCGGCCTCTCTTCGCGGGATTCAGAGAATATTATGGACCTGCTAAAAGAATTAACGCTCAAGGGTAAACTCATTTTTGTTGTGATTCATCAACCAAGCTCCGACATATTTAAAATGTTCGATAAATTGTTGTTGCTTGATTATGGCGGCTTCATGATTTATTATGGGAACCCGGTTGATTCTATTATGTACTTCAAATCCCGCATTCACCAGGCTGACTGGAACGAAAGTGAGTGCCATTGTTGTGGTAACGTTAATAGCGAACAAATTTTCAATATTGTCGAAGCAAATGTGCTTGATGAATATGGAAATCTAACTAAAACACGTAAAATAGGCCCATCAGAATGGTCCAGAAAGTTTCTGCGCTCCGACAAAAATCCATACCTCTTCCAGGAAAAAGAAAAACGGAGCCTGCCTAAAATTGACTTTAAGGCACCGGGTTTGCTAAAACAGTTCAGAGTATTTGTAATGCGCGATGTATTGTCGAAGTTTTCTAATAGACAATACATGTTAATTAATATGCTCGAAGCGCCCTTGCTGGCATTCATTCTCTCCTTTATTGTAAAGTTTTATAATGTTGATGCCACAAATAAACTTGGGTATACACTTTTCGAAAATAATAACCTGCCGGTCTATATTTTCATGTCTGTAATTGTAGCCATATTTATTGGCCTAACAGTTAGTGCCGAGGAAATAATTAAAGACCGGAAAATATTGCGCAGAGAGCGTTTTCTAAATTTAAGTTGGTTCAGTTATTTAACCTCCAAGGTTGCAATTTTGCTATTTATAAGTGCCTTGCAGGCTTTGCTTTTTGTGCTTGTCGGGAATTCTGTGATGGAAATACCCGGAATGAATTTTCACTATTGGCTTATGCTATTTTCTGCATGGAGTGTAGCCAATATGATGGGGCTTATTATTTCTGACTTATTTAAAACGGTAGTCACCATTTACATACTTATTCCATTCTTGGTTATTCCACAACTTATCCTGAGTGGTATTATTGTAAGGTATGATCAACTCAATCCCAGTGTATCTTCACCAACCTCAATACCATGGTACGGGGAGATTATTGCGGCCCGCTGGGCCTATGAAGGGTTGGCAGTTCATCAGTATAAGAATAATGCTTTTGAAAAGGATTTTTATCCATACAACAAGGTCATGAGTGAGGCTGTTTACCATAAGGATTATTGGTTGAAAGAGATTGAAAATAAACTCAATACCATTGACCGGCAGTTAGGTAATGATGAGACAAATTCAGAGAAGTTTGCCTACAACTTGCGGCTTGTCAGAGAAGAGTTGAAAAAGCAAATACAGGAGAATGAGCTGTTTAGTTTCGCTCAAACCGACCAAATTACGCCTGATGGTATAAATCAACAAGTTATTCAGAATGTGCGTCGATTGTTAGAAGATATGCGTAAATATTATATCAACCTTTATAATAGTGCATCTCGTCAGAAAGATGAACTTCTGGAGGAAAAACGAGCAAAACTTATGGACAATGAATCATTTATAAGGCTTAAAATGAATCATGCCAATGATCAACTTAGCGAGTTTGTTCGTAACAGCAATTCTTTTGATCGTATTATAGAGTATAACGGGCGCTTATATCAAAAGATGGATCCAATATATAAAGATCCGGAACCTGGGTTTATCCGCGCGCATTTTTATTCGCCATACAAGAAATTCCTTGGTAGTTTCTTCCCGACTTATTGGGTGAATTTCATTGTGCTGTGGCTAATGAATATATTATCTTTTATAATTCTTTATAAAAGGTGGTTGGTTAAATTGTTTGCCTGGATCGAAAAGGTAGTAGAGCGGGTGAAATCCTGAAAATAAAAGTTGCCTCTGAAAGCGAATTTCAGAGGCATTATTTTTTTACTTATATAAGTTACTCTTCGATTTCCATCATTTTAAATGGAATTTTTATAATAGATTGGTAATCTTCGCCAGCTTCAAGCATATCTTCATCATCTTCTTCGTAGTGCCAGTTAATGACTACTTCATTTCCACCTTTGTAAATGGCTTCAAGCTTTTTGAATACATCGAGAATGCACTTAGAAGAACTGGTATTGAAATACTCCAATTGAATATCCACCTCTGTTAGTTCTTTGGGGTTGTTCATGTATTCCTCTAACCAGTCTACCAATGGTTTGTAAAACTCAATAGAGTTCTCAGGTATTGAACGGCCTTTAATTTCGATGTTACCTTTTTCAGCGTTAAAATTGACCGTTGGAGTTTTTGGAGTACCTTCAATTTTTATTGGATCCATATTGTCTTTTCATTTATTGTTTAATCTCAATACTAAAATCGAAAAAAGATAATGATTTTTTATCAGAATAAAAATTATAATTAATCTTATTTTCAGCTTTCCGTGCAATGTCTACAAGACCTAAACCCCCACCACCTTTGTCGCTAAATTGTTGGTTGTCAAGTATCTCCTTGTAGAGTATTTTGAGCTCATCTTTTGATAAGTTGTTAATTTTATCTATATGTTTTTTTAAGAAATTCGACTTTTGTTCATCTACAAAATTGCCTGTTGTAATTTTTATGGCATTTTTACTATAAGTAATTATCATAATCGAGTATCGTACATCTTTTTTTTGCGTGCCATTTAAAAATACTGGATACGAGTGATGAAAAAGATTTTGTAAAGACTCAATAGCAACATTGTACACTTTTTTTCTGATTTTTTTACTTGCGTCAACTTCTTCAAGTTTATTTTCAACAATTAAAAGCAAATCGGTCAGCATGGAATCTGATAATTCACCTTTAAACGTGAATATCACTTGTTCCTTTGTTTTTTCAGCTATCCAATTTTCTAAGTTAAAGGCCATTTGCCGTTTGCTTCTTTACATTAATAACAAATATATAAATTTTTGTTTATTAGGGCCTGACATTAATTGTTAATGATATATTAAGAGATTTAATGGTACCTTACTAATACTTGAAGGTTATTTATATTTTTTTGCTTTTTTATGGCAACCCAATTCATACTTATACGGTTTTCATTGCACTCGCCACATTCGTGTATGTCAATTGTATATGTGATGTTGTTGTCTGTGTCACTATAGCTTACTTTCCTTTCATAAGTAACAATACAGCCTTTTGCTTCTGTTTTGGCTCCTAAAAGTGTTATTGTATCAAAGTTGAGTTGGGGCCTCGATGGACTTGGAGCACAACCAAGGGTTTGTTGTACACTATCGATTGTGAATTGGGGTAATTTCTTGTATAAAACTGTATCATTTACAATGATTTTCGATGTATCGAGTACACTGTAACATTTGCCCATTTCGACTTCATATAAAATTAAACCGCTATTGCCACCATAATCAAGGCAGTCTTTTTCCTCTTTGCAGCTCGTGATTAAAACAAAAACCACTGCCAATATGTAGATAGTGTGCTTCAAAATATTCAGTATTATTGGCCAAATATATAAAAACACTTATGGTTTATAGTGAAAAAATATAACTTATTCTGATTAACAACGAGAAGTGTTAAAAAAGTTTGTGAATTGCATATTATTTCACAAACGCTTTGTATTTTTGAAGATTGACCTATGATAAAGATTTGATATGATTTACACACTCGGAGAGGCTGTATACGATATTCTTTTTAAAAATAATCAGCCCGCGGCATCGGTTCATGGTGGAAGTATGTATAATGTTGCCATATCAATTGGTCGCGCAGGAAAGGATGTTGCTTTTGCGGGATTTTATGCCGATGATTTTTTAGGAAATCAATCCAGGTTTTTTTTACAACAAAATGGGGTCAGTACCGAATGCTATCGACCCGTAGCAAAAGCGAAAAGTAACCTTGCACTTGCTTTTTTAAATGAACAAATGGTGCCGGAATACAATTTCTACAGGGATGAACGCTTAAATGGACACCCTTTTGAAATAGAATTTTCCACAGCAGAGTTTCTTGTAACGGGATCTTTTTATGCCATTGATGACGACAATTTTGGCAATGTGCTGGATGTCGTTGAAAAGTCGCGGCAAAACAATGTTAATGTGGTTTACGATCCAAATATCAGAAGCAAACACCTTGATGAGCAACCTGAGAGATATGAAAGAATTGCGCGTATGATTGAACTGGCCGATTTAGTTAAGGTTTCTGCGGAAGATCTTTTTCATATTACCGGCAGCAAAAGTCATGATGACTGGAAAAAATACCTGAATAAGCATAGTGCTCAAAAATATATTTTAACGCAGGGCGCTGGTCCGGTAGAAGCAGTGTTTAATGATGAGCATTTCATATTCCAGGTGCCTGAAATAGATGTTGTAAGTTCTGTAGGCGCTGGTGATGGATTTACTGCGGGATTTGTTTCATATGGTATAGATGCTATTCAAAACAGAACACATTTTGAGTTGGCTGTAAAGCGTGGAATTAGTTTTGCCGGAGCGGTATGCAGAAGTAATGAGAACTATATTGCTGCGGAAAACGGTAATTGATTTGAGTATGGGCAAACAACAGCTAAAAAAATATTTCAGCCAATTATCCAAAGAGGACCTGGAAGACCAGATAATTGAACTGTATACAACTTCGAAGGAGGTGAAAAAATACTACGATTTTTTGCTTAATCCTGATATCAGAAAAATTATTGATGAGTGGAAAGCCAAAATCAGTAAAGAGTATTTTCCGGTTTATGGTAAAAGAGTTAAAGCCCGGCGAAGCATAGGCCAGAAAGCCATCAGGGAACTATCATTTCTTGGTGTGCCGCCTGACATTATTGCGGATATAAGGCTTTACGCCATTGAGATTGCCATACTCTTTACCATTGAGCAAAACCGTACGAATGTGGCATTTTTTAAAAGTTTTGAGACACAATTTAAAAATGCTTTAGATTATATGCATAAAAATGGCATACTTTCTGATTTTAAAAGCCGTTGCCGGCAAATTGTAACCCGTGTAAATGAAGCGCAATGGTCAAACAGAAGGAACTTTGAGTTGTTATATGCCCGGTATCAATTAAAACATAAGCAATGATAGTTATTCATATACTCATATTACTTGCCTCTTTTTACGCACTGGGTGTAATTTGTGATCGGTACTTTATTCCGGCGCTAGATGAAATTGGTACTAAACTTAAAATGCCTTCAGACGTGGCAGGTGCAACACTTATGGCTGTTGGCTCCTCGGCTCCTGAGCTGTTTATAGCACTGTTTGCGGTATTTGTGCCTGCCGAATCCGGCGAAATAGGCGGACATGGTGAAATTGGTGTGGGAACAATTCTTGGCTCAGCCCTTTTCAATTTGCTCGTAATCAGTGGTGCAGTTGCAGTTGTGCGCACGGCAGTAATTAATTGGAAACCTGTGGTGCGCGATCTCGGATTTTATTTGTTAAGCGTGCTGCTGCTTGTATTTACATTTCTTGATGGAGCAATTCTTTGGTGGGAAGCCATTTTACTGCTGGTCTTGTATGCAATGTATGTATGGGTAGTAATGAAATGGAAACACTGGGTGCATTATAAACCTGAAGCGGAACCTGAGGTAGTTAATGAGCCTGCCGTTAAGAAACCGGGCATAATTAATTTTGTTTTTAAGTTAATGTTCCCCTTCAAACACTATATTGGACAGTTTCTTGCAAGTATAACATGGATTGCATTTTTTAGTTGGGTACTGGTGGAAAGCGCCATTGAGGTAGCCCACTTTTTTGATATTCCTGAAGCAATTATTGCATTAACCGTACTGGCTGTCGGTACTTCCATTCCAGACCTGATTTCTTCTGTGCTGGTATCCAAAAGAGGTAAGGGCGATATGGGAATAAGCAACGCCATTGGCTCCAATGTGTTCGACGTGCTGGTGGGGTTAGGTTTGCCCTGGATTGTTTTTCTCGCACTCTACAATAAACCAATCCATGTTGGTAACGAAACCCTGTTTACATCGGCATTAATTCTGCTGGGAAGTATTGTTTTAATGTTGTTCATATTTATGATCAACCGCTGGCGCCTTGGTAAAAAAGCCGGATGGACGCTTATTATTATTTATCTAATGTATATTGCCTGGGAATTGTTTAGCTATTATTCAACAAAAGGATAAAACAGATATGAGGCATTTAACAGATTTAGACGATACAATTTGTGCCATTTCTACTGCCCCCGGTGAAGGTGCCATCGCAATTATTCGGCTAAATGGGAAAAAAGCTGTTAGCATTGCTGCTGAGTTTATACAATCAAAAATAAATTTAGAATCACAGGAAGTGAATCATCAGCAATTTGCCAGGTTTGTTTATCAGGATGAAACAATCGACGAGGTCATGGTGTCGCGATTTCAGGCTCCGAAATCATATACAGGCGAAGATATGGTGGAGATTGCCTGCCATGGTTCGGTTTATATTCAACACCGTATTTTGCAAATTCTAGTTGGTGCGGGGGCACGCGTTGCCCGGCCCGGTGAATTTACCCAGCGGGCCTTCATGAATGGTAAAATGGATCTTTCACAGGCCGAAGCCGTGGCCGATTTGATTAGCTCACGCAACCGCATGGCCCATAAAGTGGCTATGCGGCAAATGAAAGGAGAATTTTCCTCAAAGCTGGAACAGTTGCGCACCCGACTTATGGATTTTACCGCCTTAATTGAATTGGAACTTGATTTTAGCGAGGAAGATGTGGAGTTTGCCGATCGAAAGCAGTTGTTTGATCTTCTTGCAGAAATAGATAAGGAAGTACTTTCATTATCGAAATCATTTGAGCTCGGAAATGCCATTAAAAATGGTATTCCTGTGGCCATAGTGGGCGAACCCAACGTGGGTAAATCAACACTGCTTAACAGGCTTTTAAATGAAGACCGTGCCATAGTAAGCGAAATTGCCGGCACAACGCGCGACGTGATTGAAGATACCATAGTGATTGACGGTTATGAGTTCCGGTTTATCGATACAGCCGGCATTCGCGAATCGACAGACGAAATAGAAACCAAAGGTATTGCGCTCACCCTCCAAAAAGTTTCCAGGGCACGCGTGGTACTTTACCTTTTCGATGCTCGCGCCGACGAAGCACCTGTTAAAGCAGCTCTCCAAAAAATTCGTGATGAAGCAGGGGAGGAGGTTCCTGTAATTTTGGTTGCCAATAAGGTCGACCTTTTAGAACATGCCGACAAAAATTATGAGCAGTATTTCGAAGGAGAAGATGTGGTAAGTATTTCGGCTCTGGAGGAACGGGGCATTGAAGCGCTAATTCAGCAACTTGTGGAGCATGGCACCCG
>Ga0102940_1002027_pt1 | contig 12456 bp, 14 predicted proteins | sample SalPonR2_C_D1_MG_FD_78215 | JGI IMG/M metagenome (GOLD analysis project Ga0102940, IMG submission 78215) | Salt pond soil microbial communities from South San Francisco under conditions of wetland restoration - Salt Pond MetaG R2_C_D1_MG | ecosystem: Environmental > Aquatic > Marine > Intertidal...
CATTTTGAATACTCCAAAAAAACCAACCGCGAAAAAGGACCGGCAGTCATTGGAATTGAACTTCAGAAAAAAGAAGATTTTGAAGGACTCATTCAGCGAATGAAAGAAAACGGTTTTGTGTATGAATACCTCAATGAAAAACCGGATTTGTTTCAGTTTTTAATCTGAAATGCAGACCAGCCCGCAAAAGATTATTTCTCTTCAGCATAAATTTTTATACCGGATATTATAAGCAATTTGCCAAATAATTGTAATTTGCAAAGAGATGAAACAAAACACAAAAATGCTTTTTGCCGGAAAATTAAATTCACACTCATATTCCTTTGGCAAACCAAATTTCCGGCCACATGTTAACATTCAAAAACCGGTTAGGAAAAATCCCATTTAAAACAATTTCAAAATAATGAACCTTACTAAAATTATTAAAATACTGCTTTTAATCCTCGTTGTCTTCGCTTTTCTCTATGTAGGCTCATCTTTTTTAATCCCGTTTATTTTCGGAATATTTTTCGCGCTGTTAATGACTCCGCTCAGTAATGTTTTGGAAAGGGCAAAAATTGGCCGGACCATTGCATCCCTTATCAGCACCCTGGTAGTTTTTATAATTGCCGGAAGTTTCCTGTTTCTGTTTATTTATCAGATGAACCAATTTGTATCCAACATCACTTCTGTCAGAGAAGAAGTTCAATCCTTTTTGAAAGGTATACAGGAACAAATTGAGTCATTAACAAGTTTAACCGCTGAAGAACAGAATAAAATCTGGCAACAACGATCAGAGGAATGGCTGAAAAACATTGAGCCTGTTGTAACCAACTTTTTTGGCGATATATTAAATACGATGATAAGTTTTCTTTTGGTGCTGGTTTATATGTTTTTACTGTTGCTTTACAGGGGAAAAATTTCCGATTTTATAATGATGTATACCCGGGAAAACAAAAAAGAACACATAAACAAAATAGTGCACAAAATAAGTAAGGTAGTGCATCATTATCTGCTGGGGCGGGTAAAAGTTATGTTTATTCTGGGAATAATGTATTACGTCACCTTTCTGATTTTTGATCTTCCCTATGCCATTTTGCTAACCATTTTTGGCGCGCTGATTACTGTAATTCCATACATCGGGCCATTAATCAGCGGTATACTGCCAATTCTTTTTTCAATACTGTTTTTTGATAACCTTGAAAAAATACTGCTGTTTTCAATTCTCATTGTAATTGAACAGTTAATCGAAAGTTATGTGCTTGAACCCCTCATTTTAGGAAAAGAAGTCCAGTTGAATCCGTTGGTAGTTATTGTAGCTGTAGTTATTGGCGGCATGTTTTGGGGTTTGGCCGGAATGATATTGTTTGTACCGATATTTGCCATGTTTAAAATCATTTCCAACAACAGCCCCGGTCTCGAACCTGTTGGATTTCTGCTGGGGAGTTACAAAAAAAAATAATTGATAAAACAATGAACCTGCCGAATTGAAAAAAATCAGAAAAAACAAACTAATTTTATAGACAAACTGTATTTTTAGCATTTTATAAACCAGCTAACTATGAAACAAATTTTTCTTTATTTATTAATAATAACTGCAGCCATTTTCGGGGCATTTATGGCATACCTGGAATTCGCTCCCACCCCACCAAACACCCAATCTGAAAAACCAAACATTATTTTCATTCTGGGCGACGACATCGGGTATTCAGACATTGGCCCCTATGGTTCAGAAATAAAAACTCCTCACCTCGACAGGCTGGCTGATGAAGGCATTCGCTTTGCCCGGTTTTACAACATGTCGAAATGCGAACCTTCGCGTTCTTCTCTTTTCACAGGGCTATACCAGGGAGGTGATAATGCAGTCAACTTTGCGCAAATTCTGAGGAATGAAGGATATTACACCATCCACTCCGGTAAAGAGCACTGGATGCGCTGGGCACCCGACCATGTTTTTGCGCGGAATGTATTTGACCAGTCGCTAACTTTCAGGGCGATGAGCGAGTTTTTTGCGCCTCCGGCCGGTGAATTTGTCAACCCGTTTATTTTGAATGGAGACACGATTCCCTGGCAACAGGTTTACCATGAAAAAGAACCTTTTTACAAAACCGATGCACTAACTGACAACGCGCTTCGCTGGATGGAAGAACCAGTTAAAAACCAACAACCGTTTTTCCTGTTTATGGGATACGGAGCAGCACATTACCCGTTGCAGGCACGTCCCGAAGATATAGCCAAATACCGCGGAACCTATAAAAAAGGCTGGGATAAAATCAGGGAAGAACGGATGGAACGATTGAAAAAAACGGGGCTTTTTACAGAATCCACCCAATTGAGTCCACCGAGTTCGAATATCAACAAATTTCGTGGTCATCCAAAAGGTGATGAAGAGCGACGTGAAAAAATTCCGCTGTACCGACCATGGGAAATACTGGATGAAAATGAAAAGAATGAGATGGATTTGGAAATGGCTGTTTATGCGGCGATGGTAGACCGAATGGACCAGAACATTGGCAGGCTTCTGAACTACTTAGATGAAAAGGAAATTGCCAAAAATACCATAGTGGTTTATATGTCGGATAACGGTTCGTGCCCCTACGACAGCAACCGCGATTTCGATTATCCGCCGGGGGTGGCAGAAGGTTTCCGCACGCTCTGTGCTGCCTGGGCAAATGCCGGAAATACGCCTTTCCGTTATTTCAAACAATACGGGCACGAAGGAGGGGCACAAACGCATTTTATTCTTCGCTGGCCTGAAAAGGTGAAATCGGGATCAATCACCCAACAGCAGGGGCATATAGTAGATGTGGCTCCTACCCTATTGGAAGCCGCAGGAATTCAGTATCCTGAAAAAATCGGGGAAATTACTCCTCAACCTTTGCAGGGGCAGTCGCTGATACCGGTGCTCGAAGATCAGCAGAAACAGGAAGCAGACTTTTACATTTCCGGCTGGACCGATCGCTTTCGGATGTTCAGGCAAGGTGATTTCAAAATTGTAAAACTCAATGATGAAAGCTGGCAACTTTATAACCTGGAGGAAGATCCTACGGAAATCAATAATCTTGCTGAAAAAATGCCCGAAAAAGTTAATGTACTGGAGAATACTTACAAGCAAAAGCAAGCAGCTTTAAACAAAGCTGCCAAATAAAGAAATCAATTAATACTCTGTCGTAAAATTTTCAGGAAATTTGCCCTGAATGCCTTTTTCGCGGTAATAGTCTTTCATACGCCGGATGTCGGCCTGAGCATCATCGGTGAGCTCAAATCTTTCCCAGATTGACATTTCTTTACGTCCCCAGTCAAAACTGCCAAGGTAAACCGGCACATCAGCGTGTTTGGCAATGGTATGAAAACCGGCTTTCCAGCGCTTAATGGGTTTCCGGGTTCCTTCCGGTGTCATGGCCAGGTGAAGGTGATCCCTGGTTTTGAAATGATGTACGGCCTGCCGGATGACATTGGCTCCTTTTGAACGATCGATTGGTACTCCTCCCATTTTCCGGACAAAAAAACCGACGGGCCAGAAAAATAATTCTTTTTTAACCAAGATACTTGCTTTTCCTCCGAGTGAGTTATAAAACAGGTAAGAAATTACAAAGTCCCAGGCACTGGTATGAGGTACTCCTATGATAATACATTTGTTCTCGGGCACTACAAAACCATTTACTTTCCAACCCAGCAGGCGTAGTAAAAGCGCACTAATTTTTTGCATTTATTTTATTCTTTTTATTTTAAAATTTTTGGCAAAGGCAAACCGTTCCAAATATTCAGAAGCAAGTTTAGTAGCTTTCTTTAAATCACCCTCGCCAAAATCAATAATAATCATTAAAAAACGTTTGGTATTCAAAGAAACAGCGGTCCTTTCCGAATCGCTCGTAGGGGTTCCAAACGCTCCTTTTTCATCTCTGAATGTGGGAAGAAACTCTATATTGAGCCTGCCACGGCCAATTCCTTCATACGGATCGGCAGCCGTTCCTATTCCGAACGATATGTTTCCTGCAATTTTATCATTGTCGTAACCCCCTATGGAATAGCCGGTAGTAATTGAAACAAAATTTAAAACATCAACCACATTATTCACCTGGTAAAGAGCTTTGTTTTTCGCCACGCGGCGTAAAAGTGCTTCAGCCGAGAGACGGTAACGTGCCGGGTCTTTCCCACATGCCTTATAGGCTTTCCGCGAAGCAGCTATGGCCGGGATTTTACTGATTTGTTCTGTTGTTAAATCAGCCGATAATTCCCCGGTTTTTTTTCGGATATCATCCCAAAGTAAATCACTGGTTTCCAACACATAAACATCGCATTCAATGACTGAAAGTTTTAGATTGGGCACCTTTTCTTTTAATTCTTTTGAAATCAGAATTGCCGCCATTGGTGTTAATGTTTTTTCATTTTTAAAATTGATTTCAATATCTGTTTAAATATTGATTTAGGAAATTCAAATTTAAACAAAATGAAAGAAAAAAGGCACAAAAAAAGGGTCTTGCCAGACAAGACCCTTATATTCTTTACTTAAATCCTTAGATTACTTCTACATTAAAAGCTACGGGACCCCGGTCGCTTTCTTTAATCTCAAACTCAACAGCCTGGTCCGTTTCCAACCCAAACTGGGAGTCTTTAATACCTGAACGATGCACGAAGATGTCTTTGCCATCTTCGGAGTGGATAAATCCAAAACCTTTTACAGCATCGTACCATTTAACTTTACCTTCCATAAGAATACCGTTATTAATAACGACCTCCGCCGCCGCGGTTAAAACCACCGCCGCCGCCTCTGCGGTTTCCTCCTCCACCACCTCTGGAGTCATTTGATCTCGGACGTGATTCGTTTACTTTAATGTTACGACCACTGAGATCAGCATTGTTCAGTTCTTCGATGGCTTTTCTGGCCTCATCATCTTCATCCATTTCAACGAAACCAAAACCTTTGCTGCGTCCAGTAAGTTTATCATTGATGATTTTTACTGATGCAACTTCGCCATACTCTTCAAAAATTTCTCTTAAATCTTCCTCAACTACGCTGTACGGAAGATTTCCAACATAAATGTTCATTTGTAAAACTATATTAAATTAATAAAACAGGTATTAACAACTGGAACGAAATGTCCCGGCGTTTTTTCAATCGCGACTAAACCAGAATACCGAATTGTAATATTTTCAGAAACCAAAATAAATCGTGGTGAAAAACATGGAAAGATAACCGTGCCCGGCTGCAGAATACCTTAAAAAAATTTCAACAAAAAAAGATCAACTTGTTAATTATCAGACAAACGAAACTTTAAAAAGTTCAAGATTGTCATTAAAAACACAGGGCAAAGTTAAATTAAAATTGGAATAAACAAACAATTAACAGCAACTTTCCCAATTTTCTTACTTATTCTGCTAAATCCCTGATTACAACACTGGCAGCAAAACATCCGAAAACAGCGGGCATGTAAGAAATTGTACCAACTGAAGACTTTTTATTCTGTCCCTCCTCCAGTCGAATCGCATTTTCGTCAACCTCTTCGGGAGAAAAAACTACTTTAAATCCTTTTTTGATTCCCAGTTTATTGAGTCGCTTCCGAATCATGCGGGCCAGTTTGCAGTTATACGATTTTGAAATATCAGTTACTGCCACTTTTGAAGGATCGATTTTTCCTCCGGCTCCCATCGAGCTCACGAGGTTCAAACCCAACTCCAGGGCATGATGAATCAAAAAAACTTTTGGCGACAATGTGTCGATGGCATCTACTACATAATCGAACGACTGGCTTTTTAATAACTCCACTGCCCTTTCATCCCGGACAAATTCAAAAACTGAATTCAGTTCCAGCCCGGGATTTATATCAAGAAGTCGTTGTGCAAGAATCTCAGTTTTCGGACGGCCTTCAGTACTTTTGAGGGCGGGCAGTTGTCTGTTCCGGTTAGTAATTTCCACAATATCACCATCGGCAATGGTCATTTTTCCAACTCCGGCGCGGCAAATCATTTCAGCGGCAACAGCTCCCACTCCTCCCAGCCCAACTACCAAAACGTTGGCATTTTTTAGCTTTTCAAGATTTTGGGGGCCAAGCAGCAAATTTGTTCGGTCTAACCAATCTGACACAGTTTACTAAGTAATTTTGAGTTCGTAAATAAATCAACCGGATTAAACATCCGGTTGAAAAAAATTGACATTTTCAATCCGGTTGAAATTTTCCCAAACCGATCTTTTAAGTCCCTCCACAGAACAGTTCCTGATTTCGGCAGCTTTTTTATAAATATTTTCCACCCCGGCTTCGTATTCATCGGTTTCAAAAAACAACTTTTCGGATGGCAAAAAACACAACGACTCGAGTGCTTTGGCATTTCCGTTAAACAGAATTTTTCCGAAAGAGAAAAGTACGTTACTTTTTACCAGTTGTTCCGAAACCTGAAGGTTGGCAGAATAACCATGAAAAATCCAGGGAACTGTGGGATGCAGTTTTTTATGCAATTCAATTACCTCATTGTAAGCTTTCACACAATGAATAATCAGTGGGATTTTAAAATCTTCAGCCATAAAAGCCTGCGCCTTAAAAACCCGTTTTTGTTCATCAAAATCGGTATTTGTGATTTTATCCAGACCACATTCCCCTACAAAAATTACGTGGTCGAGTTCCAGTGCATCTTCCATCATAACAAGGTGCTCGTTGTTTTCAGCTTCCGACTTTATTTTCCACGGGTGTAATCCGACGGAAAAAAAATTCCGACCGTCAAACAAAGGAATACTCTCGCCCGGAAACAGGTTTCGCACTGTTACCGTGTCATTTTCCTTTTGTAAAAGATGCGTATGCAAATCGATATAGGGAACAAGATTGTTCACAAATGTCTGGAATTAAACCATTTCAAAAATTTTATCGATAACTTTCTCTGCACCATCAGCAATCTGATCAATGGTGGAATCGAGCATGTAGCAGGGGGTTGTGATTACTTTATATTTTTCGTCTACAATAATTTCTCCGTGAGTAGTGTTTTCGTGCACTCCGCCCATTTTTTCCACTGCCTGGGCAGTTCCCGCATCCTGACCGATGGTAACTCTTACATCACCCAAAATTTTTGTTAGTATCACCGGTGAAATGCAGAGTGCACCGACCGGTTTTTCGGCTACAACAGTTGTCCTTACAGCCGCTTCCACATCGGGATTTACTTTGCAGTCGACCCCATCAAAAGCAAACGTGCAAAGGTTTTTGGCGGCACCAAATCCTCCGGGAATTATAATGGCATCAAAGTCTTCAGCTTTGTATTCCGAAAGTGGTTTAATATCTCCGCGGGCAATCCGGGCAGCTTCAACCAACACATTTCGCTTTTCATCCATCTCCTCCCCGGTGAGGTGATTGACAACATGCGCCTGTTCCACATCAGGGGCAAAACACTGGTATTTCGCCCCTTTCCGGGCAATGGCCAGCAACGTTAATGTAGATTCATGAATTTCAGCGCCGTCGTAAACGCCGTTTCCCGCTAAAACTACTGCTATTTTTTTCATGATTTCGTTCATTTTTCAATTTTATCCAAAATTACAGTTTATAGCTGAAAAATTGAAATGGGGTGTATCAAATGTTTTCAAAGAAGCAGAATTTCATATTAAATGCAATGCCCTTTGCTGAAATATAACAATATTTGTATACCTGAATGAAATCAGGCTAAAACTTATATGTATGCGTATTTTAACTCTGATAATGGCCGCTCTGATTATTACTGTTTCGTGTAATAATAAAGAAAACAATGGTGAGGAGATTCTTAATAAAGGAAAACCTGAATACGGTGGTGATTTTTCCATCATGAAAAAGATGGAGGATGCGGGCGGAGAATATAAAATTAACGGCGAAGCAAAAGACGGATTTCAGATATTTAAAGACAATAATTACACGTGGTGCAGGTTACGGATTTTTCATTCGCCCAACATGGAAGGCCCGGTTTGCAATGATTTGAATTATACCATTGACCTGGCAAAAGAGGCAAAATCGTACGGTTTTAAATTTCTGCTCAATTTTCATTATTCCGATACCTGGGCAGACCCGGGGAAACAATTTGTCCCAAAAGCCTGGGAGAATTTGGATTTTGAAACGCTGACAGACAGTGTTTACCTGTACACAGAAAAAGTGATGGATGCACTTGCCGCAGCCGGAGCAGCACCCGACATGGTTCAGGTGGGCAACGAAATCAATAACGGAATGATTTGGCCGCAAGGGAGATTGTGGAACAACGACGGAAGTGCCAACTGGGACGAACTGACCGATTTGCTGAAAGCCGGGATCCGTGGGGTAAAAGATGCAGAAAACGGAGCCGAAATTCCCATTCTTATTCATGCTGCCACCGGTGGAAATGTGGTTGAATCGGATAATTTTTACAGTAAAATTATTGAGCGCGGAGTTGAGTTCGATATTATAGGCTTGAGTTATTATCCCTGGTGGCACGGTACTTTTGACGATTTAGAGAATAACCTCGAATTTTTGTCTGATAAATTTGAGCAGGAAATTTCGGTGGTGGAAACCGCTTACTATGCCAACGGCTGGTATCCGGATCCGGAAGAATGGGTGCTCGATGTGCAGCCATTTCCGCCAGACGAAAAGGGACAGTACGATTTTTTGGTGAAGCTGAACGAAATTCTGAAAAACTATCCAAAAGTCACCTCGGTTTATTACTGGAAACCCGATGGTTTGGAAGTTTACGGAACCGATGTGCCATATCTCGGACGCAGTCTTTTCAGCCGCGATGGAAATGCGTTTAAAGGAATTCGGGCGTGGAAAGAAGCCGACTGAAAAGACCCGCTTATTTGTCATTCCGAGCTTTGCGAGGAATCTTTTGCATTGAAAAACAGATTTCTCCTCCTGTGTCGTCGAAATGACAATCTATTTGATATTTCTTTTCAGCCGACTTTTTAGATTTTACTTTTTCAATGCCGCTTTCGAAAAAATGTACTCCGGAATTTCCTGGTTGAATTTAACACTGGTCATTTTAAATTCCGTGCCATCGCCTTGTTTGAGCATATCTTTATAAACAATGGAGGTCGGAAACCAGCGCCCCTGAATTTGTTTCACGTCGCTCATGGTGGAGCGCTTCAGTAACTGTCCGCTTTTGGCGAATAACTCCTCTTTTAACGGAATGTACCGTTCCTGGTCGATCCAGATTTTGCGGGTTTCGTAGGCCACATCATCCACTTTAGCTTTCAGCTCGAGCATCCAGGTTTGACGACCGTTAATTTCTTCTTCGCCAATTACTTCTGCATTGTACAAGTCGGTTAACTTGCGGTCGTCCATCATATCTTCATACGAGAGGTCGGAGCCCATTACCGACTGCCTGAGCATGTGACCGGAAATCTGGATGGTGCGGTCGGTTGAAGGAGAATAAATCCAAAGCTGGTCTTCCAGCTTCAGCATTTTTGTTCCTTCCTCACGGGCTGGCGACAAATATTCGGTAAACGATTTTTTATCGCCTACTGAATAAGTTTTTGAGGTAATTGTGCGGCTGTTTCTTCGTCCGTGGATGGTCATCGACGATTCAAAAATGCGGTTCTCCGACGACATATTTGCATCTACTTTCTCCAAAATTTTATCCGCATCCGGTTGTCCGGCCGCTATCATTGCGATGCATGATAACAGGATTATAATTTGTGCTTTCATATTTTCTAAATTATTTGAATTTCTTATTTCTGTTTTTTACAGAGATGCAAAAATTTTGCGTCTCTACTGTTTACTGTTCACTTTTTACTAAACATCCAGCTCTTTAAACAACTGGGCAGTTTTGCGTTTATAAATGCCAATCCCGGCCAGGGCGGTTCCAATTACGGTTGAAATAACTCCGGGAATAAAACCGATATAAAAATCGACAGGGGTAATTCGCGCCCTTATTTCAGAAGGCATCATTACCGAAGCGCCCTTCATCATCGAACTGATGTCGATTCCGTAAGTTTGAATCAGCCAGGCAAAAAACAATCCGAAGGCAGTTCCAACAATCGATCCCATGATGCCAATCATTACCGATTCGGCAAGCATCGAAAAATAAACGTGGTCTTTCTCTTCGCCAATTGCCAGCCTGAGGCCTACCTCGCCATAACGACGAAGCGCTCCCAGCAAACCGGCATTCCACAAAACCAACGACATGGCCACCATAAAAATGAGTGTCACCAAAACCGACATACTTTTCGACATATCTACGTAAAGTGCCATGTTTTCCTGATCGCGTAACGAAATCATCATTGGCGAAAATTCATCAGATTTATCCAGGTATTCAGAGTTGAATTCATCAACCATTTCTTCCGCTTTTTCCTGGTTGTAATAACCGGTTTTGAAAAACCCCAGTATTTCACCGGTAGCATTTTGCATATCAAGTGTTGCCCGCACATCCTGAATGTCGGCAATCAACGTTCCCCGGTCAAGTGCAGCAGAACCAAACTTTACCGTTCCGGCCACGCTGAAGTTATTCATGCTCATACTTCCGTTCATCGTAGAACCGATAAACGTTACTTCCTCTCCCGGACTCACTTTCAGTTTTTGCGAAAATTCTTCGCTCAATAAAATTTCGCCTTGTTTTGCGGGCATTTTACCTCTTATCAGCGATTCCGAAAGATTCATTCTTTCCGCCTCTCTACTGCCTGCCGAAAGCAAATCGATTCCCATCCCAATAGCTGGTCCCTGCTCGAGTGTTTCGCCGGCTTCGTCGGGTGCATCCACCAGTCCGCCAAATTTAATTCGCTGCGACCAGTTCATTTGCGGAAAATAACGTTCCAGATTATTTACGATTTCTTCAGTGCCAAACAGTGCCAAATCATTGGGCATCTGGTTAATATTTTCGGCATACGCCTGGCTCATCACTTTCACGTGCCCCGTACTAAAACGGGCATTCATTTCGATGGTGTCCCCCATAATACCGGTGACGTAGGCGTGCATCAAAACTGACAACATTACCCCGGTGGCAACCACCAAAACAGGTAATTTACTCCTGCTTTTATCGCGGATTAATCCTTTAAATAAAAAACGTATCATTGTATTTTCCCCCTTAAAGCTTCTGTTGGATTCATTTTTGCAATTTTTTTCGACGGCCAGTAACTCACAATTGTTGTGGTGATTGTGACGATCAGAACGGTGGTTACAACCAGTCCCAGAGAATAAACCGGGTAAAGCGTTTGCGACATGGCCATTCCAAAGTCGCTGGCTTCAACCGGCAATGTCCATCCGGTTTTTGCCTGCCAGTATAAAAACGGAATGCCGTAAATTGCGGCAACAATAGCCGCCAGAACTGCGTGCATAGCGCCTTCCACCGTAAACAAACCGACTACTTCGCGGCGGGTGTATCCAAGCGCAATGTAGGTTCCGATCTCTTTCTGCCTCCGGAAAATTGAAAGCACCTGTGTATCAAAAATGGCAAGCATGGCAAGCAGCATCAAAATGATGTAAAACACCGACTGCCCCACAGTTTTTGTTTTTATCATTTCGTCGATTTCTGCCGTTAAATCTTTCACAGTTTTTAGCTGCCAGTTTTCCAACCTCGCAGGAACGGCTTCCGGGTTACTGAATGTCAGGATGGTTGACTGGTTGGGCAGCACCATCATTTGCTGAAGTTTTTCCAGTGAAATCCATACCTGGCCATTATCAACAGCCGGAACATTGGCAGCAAAAATGCCGGCAATCACAATTTCGGTGGCATCGAATGTGCCGTTGGCGTCGCGCCATTGCATGGTCACGTAATCACCTTTTTCGAGTTTGTTGGCCCGCGCCATGGATGCCCCGATGATTGCAGGAACGGCATTCACTGTTGTATCCAGTTTTTCGGTGGGAAGCGCAAGAACCTGCTGGTCGGTTTTGATACCTTTAATTAAAATCGACTGCATTCGTCCTTCGGGATAAATCGTTCCCTGCGCGATTAGTACCGGAACCACTTTTCCACTTTCAACTTTATTTTGAATTTCTTCAGGAATCGATGCATGACTTTCATTCAGTGTAAACGGATCATACGGATCGTAGTTTTCGTGCCAGAGTTGTCCGCTGCCGATTTCCCAGTTTTGCATGTCGGTTTTTGCCTGCTGGTCCCATCCTGCCATAATGCCTTTCATCCAGATGATGACCACAAACGAAAACGACAATACAATCACATTGAGCCAGGTACGCAATCCTGCCCCGATGAGATTTCTATATGCTAATTTTATTGCCAGTTTCATGTCGTTGCTTATTTTTCACTGTTTACTTCTTCATCTTTATCCACCTTCCCGTCGAGCAGAAAAATTTTCCTACGCAGGTAACCAATCACCTTTTCATCGTGGGTGGCAAACAAAAAGGTCGTTTTCAGTTCTTCGTTAAGCTTCACCATGGTTTGCAGAATATTGTGCGAGTTGGCTGCATCGAGGTTGGCCGTTGGTTCATCGGCCAGCACCAGCGACGGTTTTTTCACCATGGCGCGCGCAATGGCCACACGCTGACACTCACCACCCGACATCTGTGGTGTTTTCGACTTCGCCTTTTCGGTAAGCCCCACCCATTCAAG
>Ga0102940_1002028_pt1 | contig 12450 bp, 11 predicted proteins | sample SalPonR2_C_D1_MG_FD_78215 | JGI IMG/M metagenome (GOLD analysis project Ga0102940, IMG submission 78215) | Salt pond soil microbial communities from South San Francisco under conditions of wetland restoration - Salt Pond MetaG R2_C_D1_MG | ecosystem: Environmental > Aquatic > Marine > Intertidal...
TGAAGTCACAAATGTTAGATTACAAATATCTTGTATTTACTATATTTTATAAAAAATGACTGAAACCAACACTTCATTTAATAACATTGAGCTGAAAGCCAAAGAATTTGAAAGGCTTAGTCAGTATATATTCAGTAACTATGGTATAAAAATGCCTCCGGCCAAAAAGGTTATGCTACAAAGTCGATTACAAAAAAGACTCCGGCATTTAAACATCAATAATTTCCCAGCCTACATCGATTTTGTATTTAGCAAACAGGGAGAAAAAGAAATTGTACACATGATGGATGTAGTTTCCACAAATAAAACAGATTTCTTCAGGGAACCCACCCATTTTGAATTTATGCATGAAACAATTCTTCCAGAAATAACTCAAAAAGGCCTAAACGAATTCAAAATATGGAGTGCAGGCAGTTCAAGTGGAGAAGAAGCTTATACCATTGCAATGGTTATTGAAGAATATATTGCACAAAACCGCCATATCAATTACAATATTACCGGATCCGATATCTCCACAGATATGTTGCAAAAAGCAATAAATGGAATTTACAAACTGGAAAAAAGTATGACAATACCGGAATCAATGAAGAAGAAGTATCTTTTGAAAAGCAAGGATACACAAAAAAAGCTCATCCGGATTAAACCAAACCTCCGCTCAAAGGTTAGTTTTTTTAGACTTAATTTAATGGATTCATCTTATAAGGCTCCAAATAATTTTGATGTTATCTTTTGCCGAAATACACTGATTTACTTTGAAAGAGATACCCAGGAAGCTGTAATTAACAGACTTTGCAACCATTTGAAGCCAAACGGATATTTCATACTCGGACACTCAGAATCAATTACAAATATGGATGTACCACTCAAGAATATTAAACCAACCATTTTCAGAAAAACATCTTAGTAGAAAATTATGCTGATAAATTTATTGATTATAGATGATGATATTTTTTTCAGGGAACTCCTCAAAGACATCCTAATTGAATATCCAGTGCAATTATATGAAGCTTCGAATGGTGAAGAAGGATTAGATATTTTAAAGCAGGAACCAATTCATGTAGTAATTACAGACATTATTATGCCAGAAAAAGAAGGTTTGGAAAGCATAATTGAAATTATACAAAAATATCCTGGTGTTAAAATACTGGCTGTCTCGGGCGGTGGCTCAGATGGAAGTGTGCACTACCTGGAGATGGCAGAATCATTGGGAGCACATGAGACCATGGCAAAACCCTTTGACCAAAAAGAACTCATTGAAAAACTAAATAGACTAACCAACAACAAAATAACCCCTGAGATATAACATATATTTCAATATAAACATTACAACCATGGAAAAAAAAATATCTGACGAAGACCTTATAAAAGAATTAAAAATACGCTTTGATCAAAATAAAAAAGCGCTGACAGAACTTCAGGAAAAATCAAAAGAGCTGCGTAAAGTGAACGAGAAACTTAAAGAATCGGAGTCGCTTAAAAGCCACTTTCTGTCGAATGTAACCAACGAAATAGTAAATCCCTTTGCCTCAATACTTGGGTTAAGCCAAAGCATAATGGCCCTAAATATAACCGAATACGAAAAGATTAAGCCATTAGCACAATTAATTCATGCCGAGGCGTTTAACCTGGATTTTCAATTAAAGAACATTTTTGCTGCTGCAAAAATTGAAGCCGGATTGGCCCAGCCAGAGCTCACAAATGTGAACATTCAGTCATTAATAGAAAGTATTATTGAGAGCTATAAATACAAGGCACAGCAAAAAGAGCTCAAAATTAAATTCCATTATCAGGCCAATAAAAAAGAAAACAACTCAAAAGAGTTCCCCACTGATTCAGAAAAGCTCAAACTCATTATGTCGAACCTGCTCAATAATAGTATCAAATACAGTAATGCTGCCCAAAAAATTGAAATTGTTTCATCAGTTTCAAAAGAAGATGAGCTTATTATTACTGTTAAGGACTATGGAGTGGGTATAAAAAAAGAGGACCAGGAAAAATTATTTGACCGTTTTGTAAAAGGTGAAAGCACCATACACTCACTTAATGAAGGCTATGGCCTGGGACTATCGGTTACAAAATCATACGTAGACTCGCTTGAGGGCAAAATAACAGTCGAAAGCGAGCAAAACAAAGGAGCAGTTTTCACTATTTATTTGCCGCGCCCAAAAGATACAAGTTATCTGGAAGGGTTTTCAGATGATGGAAATGAAATATTTTTTCAGGATACCGACGAAGAGTTTTAGTACTTATGGATAACTTACCTGTACACTATCTATATCCGGCGGCATTATTTGCCCCCAGTGAGCCTCATCTCATAAACACATTATTAGGCTCCTGTGTGGCAATTTGCCTGTACGACCCCATTCAGCAAACAGGTGGTATGAACCATTACATGCTACCCTACTGGAATGGCAATGGACTGGCATCACCAAAATATGGAAATATTGCCATTGAAAAGCTCATAGAGTCACTTACCAGAAATGGAAGCAAGCGAAATAACCTTATCGCAAAAGTATTTGGCGGCGGTGAAGTTATAGAATCACAGCACCACTATTTCGATATTGGTAAAAGAAACATTGAAGTTGGACATCAAATGCTTAAAGATTTAAGAATTCCAATTAAAGCAGAAAGCACAGGAGGTAAACAAGGAAGAAAAATACAATTCAATACGATTACAGGTGCAGTTAAAATGAAGTATATAAATAAGCAGGAAGTAAATGGAAAATAACCTGCCATTTACAATTCATACAATATAAAATAATCTATATTTTTAAGCGAGAAAATTTGTAGCATGACAAATCCTATCAAAGTACTTGTAGTAGATGATTCGGCCGTTGTAAGGCAAACCCTGTCAGAAATACTTAATGCTGACAGGCATATTGAGGTTATGGCAGTAGCTTCAGACCCCTATTATGCTGCAAAGAAAATACAAAAAGAAGTGCCGGACGTCATAACCCTCGATGTTGAGATGCCCCGTATGGATGGGTTAACATTTTTACGTAAACTCATGACCCAGCATCCCCTTCCTGTTGTCATCATTTCATCGCTCACCGCAAAAGGTACTGAAACCGCAATTAAGGCCCTGGAATATGGTGCAGTAGACATCATAACCAAGCCCAACATGAGTACAAAAAAGTTCTTTGAAGAATCAAGTATTAAAATTTGCGATGCTGTAAAAGCTGCTTCCAGGGCAAGAGTTAATCGCAAAAAAATTCAGAAACCCCGTCCCATACCTCAAAATATGCAGGATGTGGCCCCAAAACTTTCGGCAGACGCTGTAATTCAGCAACGAAGAAGCCGGAGTATGATTGAAACCACCGATATCGTTGTAGCTGTTGGTGCTTCTACAGGAGGTACTGAAGCCCTTAGGGAATTTTTAATGGAACTTCCTCCCGATAGCCCCGGAATAGTTATAGTACAACACATGCCCGAACACTTCACACGCTCATTTGCAGAGCGGCTTGACGAATTATGTCAAATTTCTGTAAAAGAAGCTGCTGAAAATGATACTATCATTCGTGGTCGCGCCCTAATTGCACCGGGTAACCATCACCTACTGATAAAAAGATCCGGAGCACGCTATTTTGTAACCATAAACGAGGGCCCACTGGTAAACCGCCACCGGCCCAGCGTGGATGTTATGTTCAGATCAACAGCGCAATATGTGGGTAAAAATGCCATTGGAATACTTATGACCGGCATGGGAGATGACGGGGCTCAGGGCCTTTTAGAAATGCGAGAAGTCGGAGCCATTACAGTTGCGCAAGATGAAAAATCCTGTGTAGTATTTGGAATGCCCAAAGAAGCCATTGACCGTGGTGCAGCAAAGCATGTGTTACACCTTAATCAAATGGCCGGATTTGTGGCAAAACACAAAAGATAACCACGTATTGAACATATTTCAAAACCTTAAACAAGCTTTTTATTCCTACCCGTCCGCATTTTATTAGCTTTCAATTAATTTTATGGTCATCAAATCTTTTTCATTGTCTTGCCATAAATAAGTCAAAAAATAATATATTTGATATTTGATAAACAACCATGTTCGCGAAAAATTAATCTCATGGGGAAAAAGAAAAAACTTACCGGTATATTTCTGGCAATTAGTATTATTGCAGCACTTTTACTTCACTTTTTTATAATTAAAGGGTTACTCTATGCCCAAAACATGAGCTTTACATGGAATAATTTCATTGAGCTCCATGATAACTCAATCTATTACCTAATAGACAGCATTATAATATTAATTCCACTTTTCGCCTGGCTGTCAGGATCTTATTTCGAGAACAAAATAAACAGCTATGCTAACATAGTCGAAAAACGCGACAACCAGCATGAAGCGGTTAATGAAATTGCCAAAAACCTGACAAATGGTAACGTAGATTTTGAGGCAGACCAAAAAACAGATAACAAATTGGTTCAACAGCTACTGGCACTTCGGGACAACCTCAAAAAACAAAAAGAAGAGGAAGCCATTCGGAAAAAAGAAGACAACCAACGACACTGGGTTTCAGAGGGTCTTGCCAAGTTTGGAGATATCCTAAGACAAAACAACGATAATATTGACACCTTGTCATTTGAAATCATTAGCGAACTTTGTAAATATATCGATGCTGTTCAGGGAGGTTTTTTCTTACTCGAAGACAGTGAGGAAAATGATAAACATTTCAAACTTACTGCACACTTTGCATACGACCGTCAAAAATATAATGAAAAAAGAGTTGAATGGGGTGAAGGCTTAATCGGACGGGCTGCATTTGAGCAAAAAACACTTTACATAGACGATGTACCACAAGATTATGTGGAAGTTACATCAGGCCTTGGGCAAACGAACCCCAATGCATTATTAGTCGTTCCGTTAAAATTCAATGAAGAAGTTCACGGAGTTGTAGAGCTGGCTGGTTTTGAAATGTTTGATCAATACAAAATAGATTTTGTAGAAAAAATAGCAGAAAACATTGGCTCCACTATAAGTAATGTAAAAATCAATCTTAAAACAGCCAAGTTTCTTAAAGAAAGTCAGGAACAGGCCGAAAGACTATCACAACAAGAAGAAGAGATGCGGCAGAATATGGAAGAGCTCCAGGCTACACAGGAAGAAGCTGCCAAGCAGTCAAAAGAATTTGTAAGCTTTACCAACTCTGTAAACCATACACTTATACGCGCCGAATACGATGTCAATGGCATACTTAACTATGCCAATACAAAATTTCTGCGCAAACTGGAATACGAAAATAGTTCCGAGGTTGAAGGACACCATATCTCAATGTTTATAAATGAGAAAGATAAAGAATGGTTTAATGATATATGGAACGATTTATCGAGAGGTGGGCACCACTTCGAAGGATACATGAAACATGTTACCAAAAAAGGTAAAGACCTCTGGACAATGGCAACATACACCTGTGTAAGAAACGAAAATGGCGGAGTAGAAAAAATACTCTTCCTGGCCATAGACACAACTGAGCACAAAAAACAATCACTTGATTATGAAGGCCAGATCAGGGCACTTAATCTTGCCAATATTAAAGCTGAATATGCCCCTTCAGGTAAATTTATAGCATGTAACGATAAGTTCCTTGAATCGGTAGGTTACACAATGGATGAAGTTAAAGAAACGAGTATATTCGATTTCTTTACAGAAGAAAACCAAACAAACTTCGAGGAACTGTGGAACAATGTTGTTAACGGAGTACCCTACCAGGGACAGCTTAGTGTAACAGTAAAAGACAAAAAAATAAAATGGTACCAAATGACCCTTATCTCTGTCAATAACATGTATGGAGAGGTCGATAAAATTTTGGTGCTGGCCATTGATATTACAGACCAAAAAGAGCTTGAAATTAAAATAAGCGAACAAAACCGCATACTAAAAGATCAGGAAGAAAAGCTTAAGAACTCCGAAATGGAGCTTCAAAAACGGCTCGATAAAGCAAAACGCGAACTAAAGCAACATTTTAAAGAAGTTGAAAAAAGTAAAGTACGTCATGAGAAAACACTCGAAGGCGCCCTTGATGCCATTCTTACTACAGACCAGAGCGGCACAATAGAATTTTTCAATAAAGCGGCAGAAAGCCTTTGGGGATACGACAGAAAAGATGTGGTAGGCCAAAATATTAAATTACTTTTTAGTAATGATATCATTGAATCCGACGACTTTGTAAAGCGCTTTGTGAAGCCAGGACTGGAAAAAATCGTTGGTGAACGTAAAGAAATAAGCATCACAACAAAAGAAGGCGAAAACAAACAGGTCCTAATGCTACTTTCAGACGCAACAGTAGATAAAGTTCACACATACACTGCCTTCATACAACAAATTGAAGTTGAGTTATTTTAAAAATAAATTATCCAACAAAAATAAATCGGCACTACTGTCGGTTTATTTTTGTTTTAAGTAATATTTTGTCAAACCAATCCGTTCCCAAATAAAAATGCGATACCTAATACTTTTAACCTCCCTGTTTATTGGATTCATAAGCTGCCAGGAAGATGATTTATTAACCTCATCATCAGCCAAACTTGAATTTTCAACCGATACAGTTATGTTCGATACTGTATTTACCGGAATCGGATCAGCAACACAGCGCTTTAAAGTTTACAATAGACATAGTCAACCCATTAGAATTTCGTCTGTAGAACTGGCAAAAGGCAACAGCTCTCAATATGGAATAAACGTAGATGGTATTTCAGCCAACCAGGTTAAAGATGTTCAGATAGAAGCCAACGATAGTATATACGTTTTTGTAGAGGTTAATATCGATCCTTCAACAGATGACATCATTGAAAAAGATTCCATTCTGTTTTACACCAATGGGAATATTCAGGATGTAAAAACCATTGCATTCGGACAAAACGTAAATCTTCTAATGGGCCAAAGCCTCAATACCCAAACCTGGGATGCGACAAGGCCATATCTGGTATACACTTCATGTGTGGTCGATACCCTCGAAACACTAACCATTGAAGCGGGAACAAAAGTATATTTTCACGAGAATGCGAGTCTATTCGTCTTAGGCTCTCTTATTGTAAACGGCACGCTTGATGAGCCTGTGCTCTTTAAAGGCGACCGCTTGGAAGAATTCTACCAGGACAAACCCGGCCAATGGGGTGCATATACTACCCTTGAAAATGGAGCAACCTATGTTTTTGGAGGATTACACTTCCTTCCGGGAAGTTTTGATAACAAAATCGACTATGCCATAATAAAAAATGCCAACAAGGGTATTCAGCTCGACTCAGCTGTTGGAAATAACTACACACTTGAAATTACCAATTCCATTATATCACACATGAATCTGGCTGGTATTTACGCACAAACCAGCCGGGTAAAAGGAGAAAACCTGGTACTGAATAATTGCGGTAGCCATGCCATAGCCATGGTATTGGGCGGAAAGTACAATTTTAACCATGTTAGCATAGCCAATTTCACCCCATACAGCTCAAGAAATACAGCTTCTGTAGCACTCAATAACTATTTTGTCTCAGGCGATGTGGGTTTTGTCTACGATCTTGAAGAGGCCACATTTACCAATAGTATTATATATGGGGATGGTGGTGAAAATGGAAATGAAATTGTGATAGATAAGGCCGATGAAGGGGCTTTTAACTATTACTTCGACCACTGCCTGATCAAAGTCAGCGAGGACTTCGATATAAGCAATGAAAACCACTTCCAAAACATTTTACGCAACCCAGAAAGCGGTCCACGCTTTGTATCGAAAGAAGAGTATGATTTCAGGTTAGACACCCTCTCCCCTGCCATTGATGCAGGAAAAGCAGAATACGGTGCCGCCACTCCGCTGGATATGAACCAAAACGACAGAACAACAGATGCAGGACCTGACCTGGGAGCATATGAACGTCAACAATAAAAACCAAAGCATAGAATGAACCGAGCCATGACAAAAATTTTGACACACACTCGCATGATTATAACTAACCTACAGATAATATGTGACGGACATTGGACTTTTCATGGCGAGCTCCATCTGACAACTAAAATCAAAATTATAAACAGATGAAAAAGCGCATTCTTATAACACTAATAATAATCATCAATGGACTATGGCTCTTTTCACAGGATCAGAACCTGCGCATAATGTTTTATAATGTAGAAAACTTCTTTGATCCGGTAAACGATAGTGTTACCATGGACGACGAATTTACTGAAGAAGGAGCACGCCATTGGTCATGGTACAAATACAACGACAAAACAGCCAAAATATACAAAGTAATTGCTGCATTCAGTAAATGGCAAAAACCAGACATTATCGCCCTGTGTGAAATAGAAAACCGGTATGTACTGAAAAATTTATTAAAACGAACTCCCCTGGGCGACAGCGAATACAAAATTGTGCACAAAGAAAGTGAAGACTTTAGAGGTATTGACGTAGGTTTATTCTATAACCCCGAAACACTATGGCCCCTGGATGAAAATTTCATAAAAATAAGGTTCAAAAATCATCCCGATAAACGCACAAGAGACATTCTGCACTTTAAGGCATTGCTAAAAAACAAAGACACACTTCATGTTTTTGTCAATCACTGGCCATCGAAATATGGCGGAGCTGTTGCCACCATACCGTTTCGGGCACAAGCAGCCAAAACCCTCAGAAGGGCAACCGACAGCATTTTAAAGGTAAACCCAAATGCCAACATCGTAATTACAGGCGATTTTAATGATACGCCAAATGACGAATCTATTGCGCAGCACCTCGGAGCTGCAGCGCCGGATAATACCACCAAAAGCAAGCTTTTAAACCTTAATTCGGCATTAAACACGAACGAATACCCGGGAACACATCGCTATCAGGGCCAATGGTCCATGCTGGACCAATTTATTGTTTCGGCTCCTTTGCTCAATAAAGAAAATTCAGTTTATACAAATCCCGGCCAAATGCGCATTGGATACATTGATTTGCTGTTAGAACCGGATAAAAAATATACCGGTAAAAAACCTAACCGTACATTTATAGGTTTCAGATACCACGGTGGATTTAGCGATCATCTTCCGATTTTGCTTGATCTCCGTCTGCAATAACGTCATCTTTCGATTTTAGTAGTTTCAGATCATTACCGGCGGCATATTGTTCCATAAATGCCCATGCTTCATCGAAATTGTTGTTTATTTTTCCATCAAGAATAGCATTCTTTATTTCTTGCTTAATATCACCAATAATTTTTGATGGTCCAACACCGAAAGCCTTCATTATAATTTCGCCGGTAATGGGAGGTTGAAAATTTCTAATACGGTCTTTTTCTTCAACTTCCTGAAGCTTTTGCCTTACAAGCTGATAGTTCTGCAAATAGCGCTGAACCTTTTCGTGATTTTTTGACGTAATATCAGCTTCGCATAAAGTCATAAGGTCCTCGACCTCATTCCCGGCTTCGAACAGCAATCGGCGCACAGCTGAGTCTGTCACTTCATCTTCAACAAGCACAATGGGCCGCATGTGTAGGCTCACCATTTTTTGCACATACTTCATCTTTTGATTTAATGGCAATTTCATTCTTCTGAAAATACCCGGAATCATTTTAGCTCCTCTGTACTCATGTCCGTGAAAAGTCCAGCCATGCCCCTCTACAAAGCGTTTAGTCTGTGGTTTACCTATATCGTGTAATAAGGCTGCCCAACGCAACCATAAGTCATCTGTGAGGCGGGCAATATTATCAAGTACCTTAAGAGAATGGAAAAGGTTATCCTTGTGTGCCATACCTTCACGTTTGTCAACGCCCTGCATTGCAGCGAGTTCAGGAAAAATGTATGTCAAAATGCCAGTTTTAGCAAGCAACTTAAAACCAATGGAGGGTTTGGGCGCCAACATTATTTTGTGCAACTCTTCGTTAATGCGCTCTTTAGAAATTATTTCCAACCGCTCCACATTTGCCACAATGGCATCATAGGCTTGCTCGTCAATATGAAAATTTAATTGAGCAGCAAACCTAATTGCCCTGAGCATGCGCAATGGGTCATCTGAAAATGTGACTTTGGGGTCACGAGGAGTTCGTATAATACCACGTTTTAAATCGGCATAGCCATTAAAAGGGTCCACAAGTTCGCCAAAATCAGGCTCAGCAAGACTTAAAGCTAATGCATTTATGGTAAAATCGCGCCGCAACTGATCATCTTCTACTGATCCATCTTCCACCTCAGGATTGCGGGAATCGCGGTTATAAGACTCTTTACGTGCACCAACGAACTCATATTCTTTATCTTTATACCTAAACATAGCCGTACCGTAACTTTTGAAAAATGATACCCTAATTTTAGGATCAATTCTCCGTGCAACCTCTTTTGCCAGGGCAATCCCGCTTCCTTCCACCACAATATCCACATCTTTTGATGCCCTTCCCAGAATTAAATCTCTCACAAAGCCACCAATCACATATGCCGGCTGATTCTGCCTGGTTACGATTTCTGATATATGCTGAAATACAATATTTTGAATATTTTCGTTAAACTTCATCCGTGCTCATTTGTTGTAAATAGTGGACAAAATTACAACTTTTCCCATTGGTAGAAGAATGTTGGCATTTTTTTTAAAGAATGGGTTAAGTAGCGTTGCAAATAAACCAACATAATGGCATACGATTTGCAACATATGTAAAAATTTAAATTTATTCATAAAAAACAAAAAAGACATGCCTGAATTTTTAACCAAGGACACATTTAAAGAAAAGATTTTCAATTTCGAAGAAAATAAAGATTGGAAATTTGAAGGCGACAAACCTGCACTTATTGACTTTTACGCGGACTGGTGTCAGCCATGTAAAATGGTAGCCCCTATTCTTGAAGAACTTGCTGAAGAGTATCAAGGTAAAATTGATATTTATAAAATAGATACAGAAGACCAACGTGAATTAGCAGCAATGTTTGGTATTCAAAGTATCCCTTCGCTTCTGTTCATTCCTGTTGACGGGCAACCGCAAATGGCTGCAGGAGCATTGCCAAAAGAAACCTTCAAAAAAGCATTTGCAGACGTGCTTAAAGTTGAAGAACCCGCTTAACATAATCACTAAGCGAAAAAACCTGCCCTTTCGGCAGGTTTTTTTTTGCTCCTACGCCAAACATGACTATCAGAGAACCAGACATTTGAACTAATAAAATGTAAATTAACACCCAAAAGGCCCGAAATACATAGCTTATTTAAATTAACTTACACCGCTAAAGGCATAATATTTGCGTAAATGCTGCTGACAAAAGGTCGCAATCGGGGGTGCCCAAAATTACGGGCTGAGATCATACCCTTTGAACCTGATCCGGGTAGTGCCGGCGAAGGGATTTCAGAGTATTTTCCCCCCATTGCATATTGTAAAACTTAAACTTTCAATTATGAAAAGTGCAATTATTACAGTTGTACTGGCAATAGCAATGAATTTTGCCAGTGCACAAAATCTCATCAATGGGGTTGTGACCAATGAAGACAAGGAACCACTCAGTGGAGCAACCATTAAACTAATTCCAGGTGCCTACGAAACCATATCCAATGGCGGAGGGAAATTCGTAATCAACAATGTTAAAAACGGGCAGTATAGAATACTGGTAACCCACCTGGGGTATGAACCTTACAGTGAAAAAATTGAGGTTTCAGACAAGACCAATCTTCAAATTACAATGACAAAAAGCGTCATTCAAACCCGGGAAATTATTGTATCCTCAACACGAGCCACGGAGAAAACACCCACAAGCCACACAACCATTGAACAAGAAGTGATTGAAAAACGGGAAGCGGTTAAAGATATTCCCTATTTACTGCAACTTACACCTTCGGTTGTAACCACTTCTGACGCTGGTGCAGGTGTTGGTTATACAAACTTTAGAATCAGGGGTACCGACCTAAACCGGATAAACATTACTGTAAATGACATTCCGCTTAATGATGCAGAATCTCATGGAGTTTGGTTTGTAAACATGCCCGATTTCGTTGAAAGCACCAATAGTATTCAGGTACAGCGAGGTGTAGGAACTTCTACAAACGGAGCCGCAGCTTTTGGAGCTTCCATAAATCTTCAGACCAACGACATTAGCATCGAACCATATGCCGAAGTCAACAATGCGGCAGGTTCTTTCAATACCATGAAAAACACAGTGCAAGCGGGAACCGGACTTATTGAAGGAAGGTATAGCTTTGATGCCCGGCTTTCAAGAATCAAATCTGATGGTTTCATTGATCGCGCCACATCAGACCTAAAATCTTTCTTTGTGTCAGGAACCTACCGTACTGAAAAAGATGTCTTAAGGATCAATGTTTTTTCGGGCAAAGAAAAAACTTACCAGTCATGGGAAGGTATTCCTTCGGCTAAACTCAACCAGGACAGTGCAGCAATGATGCAGTTTGCCTACAATATGGGCTATGCACAAGAAGAAATAGAGAACCTGTTTAAGTCAAATCCGCGTACTTACAACCGTTACATGTACGACAACCAAACAGACAATTACCAGCAAGACCA
>Ga0102940_1002032_pt1 | contig 12430 bp, 13 predicted proteins | sample SalPonR2_C_D1_MG_FD_78215 | JGI IMG/M metagenome (GOLD analysis project Ga0102940, IMG submission 78215) | Salt pond soil microbial communities from South San Francisco under conditions of wetland restoration - Salt Pond MetaG R2_C_D1_MG | ecosystem: Environmental > Aquatic > Marine > Intertidal...
AGCTAACAGCTAACAGCTAACGGCTTTCATAATTTGTTGTGCCCGCCAGGGCATGGGGGTTATTAAAAAAGGTGAAAAACCTGACCACAATAGTCGAATTGGATAATGGAGACAAGGATGGGGCAATGGTTCTACCAGCAAATTTGTTCAAATACATGAAAAGATAGAGCAACTTTCACAATGGAATTAGGAAACCTACAAGGTATTCATGACCGAACGACATCATAGACAATTTGAAGGAGACCTCCTGAAACGTGGATATAAATCAGCTGCTGATGACTGGTGGCAGGAACTGTGGGCCGAAGACAGCAGCATCACGGATGTCAGAATGGAGATTCTGCCCGATGGCTGGCGGCTTTGGCGGGATTTTGAAACCGCCCTGGAGATGGCCGGTAAAAGCATTTTCCCGTCCGATGCCCAGGCACTGGATCTGGACCAGGGGCGGTATATCGGGTTTGTCCGGGGAACGGCCCGGCGGACCCGGGCTGAAACCATGAACCTGTATGACCCTGCCATCGGTGCCCGGGTGGGCGTGGACCAGTAAACGGGCCGGGGTTTGCCGGGCACAGACAATAAATTAGGCGCTACAACCATGTGGAACTGTATTGAATGGAACAGGCTGCTGATTGTGATTCCGACGGGTTGTTATTTTGGCATAGGTTCATTGACTTCTGCTTGACATATTATGCATTGTTTGTTATTTTTTTATGCATCAGGAGGTGTGCCATGAGAACTACTTTGGATTTGCCTGAAGATTTGGTGAATGAAGCAATGCGGGCAACCAATATCAAAACAAAAACAAAAGTGATTACCGTTGCCTTGGAAGAGCTGGTTCGGAAATCAAAAATTGGTGCATTGAAAAAATTCAAGGGCAAGATGGCTTTGGACATCGATCTTGATGTACTGAGAGATCGTAAATGAGGGTTTTGGTCGATTCTTCGGTGTGGATCGATTATTTCAGATCGGCTAATCAGACAGATGAACTGGATCAACTGATTGACAACAACCTTGTTTTTGTCAATGACCTGATCCTGACCGAGTTGATTCCATTCTTAAGACTTCAAAACCAGATCGTCCTGATAGATATCATCAATGAAGTGGCAAGGCTGCCCCTTTCGATAAACTGGCAGCAGATTCAGACATTCCAGTTCATCTGCCTGAAAAGCGGCATTAACGGGATCGGGATTCCTGATCTGATCATTGTTCAGAACGCCATTCAAACCGACAGCATGATCTTTTCACTGGATAAGCATTTCAAATTGATGCAGGACCGTCTGAACTTCTCACTGTATTAAGTCTCCATGAACGCACCGGACAGGTTTAGGAGATATACCGGATACGCTATGCGGCAAAGCCGCTATAAAGCCCGGCCGGCCAGCACTTTCAGCTGGTCGGTGAGCAGTCCTTTGAACCGGTCAAGGGTGATGGGATATGCCTGCATGGAAATGCCCATCCAGTCACAGTATTCGAGAAAATCCTCCGGGTGTTCGGCCATATACTGGTCCAGGTAGCCGATCCCGTCCAGCACAATGGCTCCGCCGGTATGGCGCGGGAAATTTTCGTTGGCGATTCCTTTGTCCCATCCCTTGAACACCTGGGTCCGGTATTTGACCCACCCGGGGGTCATGAACCAGACCGGTTCACCGCCGGCCATCTCCTGCTTGATCTGTTCCATCTCCTGGTCGCTGGCCAGCATGTTCATGCAGTGGGTCGCTTCCACCCGGGTGACATCCAGTCCCTGCTCGGAAATGATGGTCTGCATCAGGCGGGTGGGATTGTCTGCATTGACATAGCAGTATTTGCCGCCGTAAACCACAATGACCTTGTCTGCCTTTTCTTTTGCCTTGCTGATGAACCGGATCAGCTGCCGTTCCAACTCATGGATCTCCTGATGAAGTCCCGGTGTGGTGTAAAACAGGTGGGACGTGTCCAGAAACCCCTGGTCCCTGAGATGGGTAAGTTCCGGGCGCATGGTGCCACAAGCCACAATGGCGGTATTTTCAAAAGACAATGTCTCCATGTCATCTCTCCTTTCCTATGAATTCAGGCCGTGTTACCCGTGCAGGTAGCGTTATGGTAACGCCATCTACAGATTAATGGTTGGCGGTAACGGTTGGGTGCGGCCGGATCTGTATTTTTCTGAATGCGGTTACTGCACCGCTTTTTTCAGCACTGCTTTCAATTCAGCAATATCCGCATCATCGGGATGCCCGACAGCATAAACTGCGTCATCAATCCAGGGCGGGGGCGTGTCTTTCTGTTTCACTTTTTCCAGTACCTTTGGGTTGACCTCCCCCTGGCAGGAATAGGTTCCGACCACTTCAGCCCTGTCCAACAGGCTGATAGCATAGTCCATGGCAGCCTTGGCATGATCAGACCCTTTGGCAGCACCATGGGTCGCAAAAAAGAACACCTTTGTATCCATTTTGCATTCTTTCAGAAACGCTTCGGTTTTGGGATCGGGCTTGCCCGCCTGGAGCCAGAATCCCACCGCCACCAGGTCATAATGAAGGTCATGGGACGGAACCTGATCAATGGGGTATATCTCTTTTTCGCCTTCTATACTGTCATACACAGCCTTTGCCAGTGTCTGGGTGTTCCCTGATTGACTGGCATATATAATCAGTGATGTCATCTGTTTCCTCCTGTTGGTATAATTTGGATCCACATCCGGTCAGTCGGTCTGGCTTCTGCAATAACACTTAATGAACAGCAATTTTTATGCCATGAAATGATGTGAAAGCAGGTTCATGCCGATGGTATCTCGGCAGTTAGTGCCTTACGCCTCAGTTTCTGTCGACAAAAACAAGAAAGTAAGGAGGGGCATTGGATTGCGGGTTTCCCGTGTTAGTTTGATAAAGGACAGGGGCTATCAGGATCAGCATACACGATCTGCATGTCCAATCCCCGGGGGTCGATGTCCGGTACGGCCGGCAGAAAAATGAGATGATCCCTGAACGCGGCCGTGACAGCCCCGCAAAAAGCGTCGAGAATATCGTCCATCCCGGCCTGTCTGCGCAGAAACCGGTTTTTTGCCAGGGCGATGATGGCCCCGGCTGATGGTATATATCTGGATAATATGTGCTGCCGTTCCTGCTGGCCGGCCCCTGTTTTTTTGGAAAATTTCAACGGGGCAAAGCGGTTGAGGGCCAGAAATCCCAGTTCTGGATGAAATTCATGGATATCCAGCTGTTTGCCTTCAGCCCCCATAAAATGGTCCAGTTCCCTGATTTTGGGCATGATGAAATAGGTCTGTTTCGACAACCGGCGCCCGGTGACAGTGAAATTGGTATCACTGGCCGACAGGTAATCATCTGCCCGCAGGCTCTGCCGGCACGGGGCAGGAAATATGCTGGATGCCCGATTTTTCAATAATTGCCGTGCAGCTTTGTCACACCGCCTTTCCTGGGGACCGGTTTCCTTCAGCCCGATGGGCATGTCGATCAGGACAGTGCCGGTGCAGTCCACCAGCCCGGTCAGTGCATCAGTGGTTTCAAGAATGCCGAATCCGTATGATTGCCTGTCATCCAGCCACACTTAAAACATGCCGGCTTTGCATCCGTCAATGCCGAAATATTTCAATCTCCGACAGGCTCCCTTATTGCGGTGGAAACTGTTCAAGAATGGCTTCCACTATCCGACGGACCATTTCTGTGCTCTTTTCGGGGGTGGGGTGCTCGGCAATTTCTTCTGATCCCATGCCCCGCCACAACAGTGTGTCAGGCCCGGCATCATACACATCAATGGCCAGCGTGCCCACATCATACTCATACACTTTCGGAGCTGAGATAATGTTGACACCGCCATAGCGGTGATATCGGCCCACGCCAAAGCCAAATCCCGTGGTATACGGTTCAGAATGGATCCTGGTTTTTATGGCATATTCATAGTCCACCAGAAAATCCGGATCACTTTTCCGAACATACCCTTTTTCCGTCAATATCCTGTCTATGTTCTCGTGAAACCGTTTGTGCAGTAATGGATTGTTTTCTCTGATATCATCACTGGTTTTTTCCTCTGGAGATTTCCAGGCATAGGTCTGCATATCTGGAAACGGTATTCGTGTATCATAATCCTGGCTTACCTGGATTCCGGAACATGCCGCCGCCGAAGCCATCAACAGCAGCAGCACCAGACCCTTTATCGGTTGTATCTTCATATCATCTCCTGTATAAGGAATCGTTACTTATTGCCGGTTTTTTTATGATCATTGCACACTGCATGCGATTTCGCAATGCAAAGTCTTTAATTTGTGATACTGTGTGTATGTTACATATTCCAATGCCAGTCAGAAACGCAGCATTGACATATTTTTTGTACTTGTAAACAATTAGGCAATCCTTAATTTGTATTTTAAAGATGAATAGGGCGGGCAGCTTGTAAAAAACAATCAGCTCCCGGATAACAAAAACGGCTAAATGCGTGAAAAGGAGCTCTTTATGACCCAGCTGCATAAAATATCAGCTGCAGACGCCAAAGGGGCAGTGGATGAAGCAATGGCCCTGCTGGTGTGCATTTATGATGATGACAAATTCAGGGATACGGCCCACCTGGAAGGGGCGATCCCCATGAGCGCGTTTTTGAAATTGAAGCCGGACCTGGCTTTGGATACCCGTATTATCTTCTATTGAGGGTGACCCGGCGACAGCTCTGCGGCAAGGCTTGCCGCACAATATATGGACGAGGGCTACACACAGATTCAGGTACTGGATAAGGGAATTGCCGGCTGGAAGGAAGCCGGCTTCAACATCCTGTAATGAATGGATGACAGGGTTGGGAGATGGGATCAGACCAAATCCCAGATCCCGAAAATTCTGCGCATCATTCCTGCATGTCTTCCAGCAATTTAGTCCCAAACCGGGCTTCAATTGCCAGGCGGTCCCGGTTTTTCTGGATTTCAGACTGCTGCTGTATGATTTTTATTTTGGTTTTGTAGGATAAAAACATTTTGCATATGAAGTAAGCTCCGCCAAGCAGGACCAGGCACAAAAGGACCCATTTGAGTTCTGAAATGGTCTGATAACTGATTTTACCGATATATACCAGCAGGTCCGGCACCATCCAGTATAGAAATGCCGCCACAATGACAGTGGCCCCCAGTGAATAGATGTTCAAGCGTCCCAGGGTAGAAAACAGTTTTTCAAATCTGGTTTCTTCAAATGCGAACTCCCGGCTGTTTTTTGTTTCTGGTTCCGGCTGTTTTTTTTTCAGGTGAAACAGATCTTCATATATCCTGACCACAAATACGACAAACAGGATCAATGCCAGGGGAATGCAGATGGATAAAGCGATCCAGGTCCTGGTGGGAAATTTATTGTCAACCAGCACCCGGGTGACGACAAAGCCCTCCTCTTTGAAACTCTTTATACCGTATACCTGTTTGAATTCCGTCAAGGCGTTGGCACTGTATATATCCTCATATACCATTGTGCTGTCTGGATCATACACCCTGACAAGGGTCTGGTTGGCTGCGGAAACCACGCAGATCATCAGGATGGCGAACTCAACCACGGCAAATATGAATAGGATATAAAACAAGCCGGGGACCCGGTTTTCAAACAGCTTCCGCATCCGTTGTTCACTCATGGGAATATCCTTATTTTTATAAACATAATTTTACCTGCTTTATATTTTCTGGAAAACATACAGATGTAAATGTGATGTTACAGGTTATTCTTATTCGTCCAGGGCTTCCCGTATTTTTTGGGCAAGATCCTCCATGGAAAAAGGTTTCTGAAGGAAATGCACGTCTTGGTCAAGCACACCCTGGTGGGCAATAACATTGGCAGTATACCCGGACATAAATACAATTTTAATTTGCGGGCAGAGATTTGCCATCTTTTCCGCCAGATCTCTGCCGTTCATTTCCGGCATGACCACATCGGTCATGAGCAGGTGAATCGGTTCTGTATGTGATCCGGCAATCTGTATGGCTTTGTCGGGAGTGTCGGCGGAAAGTGGAATGTAATCCAGACTTTCCAGCATGGATTCGAGCATTTCCAGAATCGTGGCCTCATCTTCCACGATGAGGATGGTTTCTTTTTTGCCCAACGGCATGGGAGAATCGGGTTCGTCTGGTATGTTGTCCGGTTTATCGGTATGCCGGGGCAGATAGATTCTGAAGGTGCTTCCCTGGTCGGGTTCGCTGTAGACATTGATGAAGCCGCTGTTCTGTTTGACAATACCGTACACAGTGGCCAGTCCGAGCCCGGTGCCTTTTCCTGGATTTTTTGTGGTAAAGAAGGGTTCAAACAGATTTTGTTGTGTTTTCTGATCCATGCCGCTGCCATTGTCACTGACTGCCAGCAGAACAAATTCACCGGGAACAAATCCGGCATGGGTATCACAATATCTCTGGTCAAAGACGGTTATGCCGGTTTCTATGGTGATCTTGCCCACGCCTGCAATGGCATCCCTGGCATTTATACACAGGTTTGCCAGGATCTGGTCTATCTGGGAAGGATCCATCTTCACCGTACACATATCGTTTGCAGGTTCCCAGAGCAGGTCGATGTCTTCTCCGATAAGCCGGCCCAGCATGTTGCGCATTTTTTCCACCGTATCGTTGAGATCCAGCACTGTGGGGGAGATGGTCTGTTTTCTGGCAAATGCCAGCAGCTGCCGGGTAATTTCGGAAGACCTTTTTGCTGCATTGAGGATTTGTAAAAGGTCCTTGTAGAGTCTGTCATCCGGGTTTGCCTTTTTCAGGGCCAGTTCTGTATGGCCGGAAATAACGCCCAGCATATTGTTGAAATCATGGGCAATCCCGCCGGCAAGCGTTCCCACCGCTTCCATTTTCTGGGCCTGCCGCAGCTGTTCTTCCATTTTTTTGTGGTCCGTGATATCGGTTGCCACCTGCAGTTTTACCAGCCGGCCGTCAGTCCATTTTATGGCCCGGTCATGGTTGACGTAGAATTTATCGGTTACCGGGTTGTGGCCCTGCCACACACAGACACCGGTGGGATGGTTGTTGTCATCGATCAGTCTATCGTTGGTGCAGTGCGGGCAGGGAGTAGATGCGTTTCTGAATGCCTTCCAGCAGATATCACCGGTACTGTCTTTGCCGAAACTTTCTATCATGTGCCTGTTCATGAAAATGATTTCATGGGTATCCATGTCCGCCACATAGATGGTGGCATCGATACTGTTCAAAACAGCGATCATTCTCTCATGGGATTCCTGCAGTTCTATCTCAGACTGTTTCTCCTTGCTGATGTCCCGCAAATGTTCAATAACCTGTGCAATGTCATTGTTTTCGTCCAGTACGGGATATGCCCTGACATCCAGCCATTTATCAATGTCTGCGACATATTTTTCCACCTGGGCCGGCTTTTTGGTTTTGTAAACTTCAGCAGTAGCACAGATGCGGCATGGCGACACCCGGCCGATCAGTTCATAGCATTTTTTGCCGATGGCATTTTCAGGGGTTTGTCCAAGAAACGCATACCCTGCTTTATTGTATCGTATGATCCGGTGGTTTCCGTCCTGAACCCCGATCACATCAGGGATGCTGTCCAGAACCGCTTCGGTAAAATTGATGGAATCATCCAACACCTGTTTCACCCGGTTTTTTTCCTGGATCTCCTGCACCATCTCTTTTGAATGTGCCTGTATCTGATTGTAATACAAGGCGTTTTGAAGTCCCACCGCGATCTGGTTTGCCGCGGTTTCAAGAAGGGTGGCATGGTTTCTAAAGTCATATTCACGGGCCGATGCCAGGCCCAGCAAACCGATAACCCCATCATCTATACACAGGGGCAGTGCCGCAAAAGCGGTCAGACCGGCTTTTTTGCATTCGTTCCAGGTGCACCTGTCATCTGTGTGGATGTTGGTGGCATAAACAGGGTGGTTTTCTTTGACAGCCAATCCGCACAGGCACTGCCCCACCTTGTGTGTGCCTTCCAGACTGTGAAGAAACTGCGGATCTTGATATTTTTGGGAAACCAGCTGCAGCTGGTTCTGTTTCCGCAAAAAAAAGATGACAAGATCAGCAGGCATGATATCACATATACCATCAACGGCTGACCGGGCAACATTATCAACGGAAAGCCTGCTGCTGAGTTGGTCCCCGAGAGATTTGAGAAAAGTCATTTCACGCAGATTCTGCTGCAGGTTCTGTCTGGCAAGCTGGAGCTGGGAGGTTTCCTTTTCTAATGTACTGATGCGGTGCAGCAATTCTTGTCGGGTTGGATTATCAGCCATAAAAGATCCTTGGTATGTGCACTTTTTCAATCCGGGCCTGGCTTCAGCTGGAAGTAAGGCCAAAATTGAACAATAGCAGATGGGTATTGACATACCACCATTGCCTTGGTTGTGCAAGTCCCTGGCCGCAGTTTTTCATTGCCGGTATTCTGGGCTTCAGCGGGGTCAACCAGAATCAGAAGGCGCAGATCCACAAGGGCATACTGGATAGACTGAATATATGGGATGCAGTGGAACGTTCCGGCATCAGGCAGGCCCTGCCTGTGCCATTCAGCAGCGGATCGGGCTGCCGGTGCCGGTGTTCAGGTGGACACTGTCCAAGATTATACCTGGTCCGTTAAGACTGCTGACACAATTGTCCGGGATCAGCCAAACCGTCCGGTGATGTAATCCTGTGTCAACTGGTGCAGGGGATTGAGGAAGATCTGTTCTGTGGGACCGATTTCAATGAGATCGCCCAGGTGAAAATAGGCGGTACGCTGGGATACCCGGGATGCCTGCTGCATGGAATGGGTGACAATGGCGATGGAGTAATCCCGGCGCAGTTCATCAATCAGTTCTTCGATGATGGCCGTGGCAATGGGATCCAAAGCGGAACAGGGCTCATCCATGAGGATCACTTCCGGGTTGACGGCAATGGTTCTGGCGATGCACAGCCGTTGCTGCTGTCCGCCGGAAAGGCCGGTACCGGGCTGGTCCAGCCGGTCCTTGACCTCGTTCCATAAACCGGCCCGGACCAGGGATTTTTCCACCAGCTCTTCCGCCTCGCTCCGGTTGGTGACAAGTCCATGGATTCTGGGGCCATAGGCCACATTGTCAAAAATAGATTTGGGAAAAGGGTTGGGTTTCTGGAAAACCATGCCGATCTGTGCCCGCAGCGGGACCACATCCACATCCTTGTCATAGATGTTTTTACCTTCCAGAAAGATACGCCCTTCCACCCGGCAGCCGTCAATGGTGTCATTCATGCGGTTCAAACAGCGGATGAACGTGGATTTGCCGCATCCGGACGGACCGATCATGGAAATGACCTCATTGGAACCAATATCCAGGGATACGGCATTTATGGCTTTGGTGGCACCGTTATCATAATAGACATTGACCTCTTCGCACCGCATTTTGGGATTTTCAACGGATTTTTCACCCACAGTGTTCCGGTTTTCCTTGTCCACAAGGCTGTGACGGCGCTTCTGGGATGTGCCCCTTTCCGTTTCGGTCTTTTCTGCCGTATGCCGGGCCTTTGCCTGGACAGTTGTGTTATCGGTATTCATTGAAGGTTTCTTTATGTTAAAATTTGCTGGTTGCATGACAGTTTCACAATGTGCCCAAAGGCATCCATAGAGTGATAATTTAGTATATTTGTATTAGTTGTTCTTTAATGTTTTGTTAAAATAATGTTAGGACGGGTTCATTTCGATTTCATATTGTGAAGCTTGTCGGTCGGATCATACTTTAAAAATGATCCCATGACCGGTATACTGGTAACCTGGAATGAGATCATCAATGGATGCTGGAACAGCATCCACAAGTAAGAAAAAATGCAGAACAGGAGGGACCCAACCATGAAAATTGCCATATTATCAGATGTTCACGGCAATCTGGAGGCCCTGCAGACAGTTCTGGCGAAGATTCACACCCTGGGCCTGGATGAAGTGGTCTGCCTGGGGGACAATATTGGATACGGCCCGGATCCCCAGGCTGTCATGGATCTTCTGGCAGCGCACAACATCGCCTCTGTTCTGGGCAACCATGAGATGGCAGTGAAAAATAGGGCCAGCCTGGAGTGGTTCAATCCCATGGCCCAAAAAGCACTGGAAATTACCCGGTCGCAATTGTCCGGGCCTGCTGTTGCAGACATCTGCAAACTGCCCTTTTTCCTGGTGAAGCACAGCCTGCGGTTTGTCCATGGGGTCCCGCCTGCAAATGTATTCCTCTATCTTTTCCAGGTGCCGGAAAAAAAACTGATCCAGAAGCTGGACCGGTTACAGGAACGTATCTGCTTTGTGGGACATACCCATGACCTGGGCATCATTTCCTGGGACGGTGCCAGTCTGACAAAAGACAAGCTGGTTTCCGGGGTGTGTCAGCTCGATGCAGATAAAAAATATATCATCAATGCCGGCAGTGTGGGACAGCCCAGGGATGGAACATATGAAGCAAAATTTCTGGTGTATGACACCCGAACCCTTCAATTGTCTGTCAAAGCCCTGGCGTATCCTTTTGCCGAGACCGCCAAAAAAATTATTGCTGCCGGTATCCCGAAAATGTATGCGGAAAAACTGGCTGTGGGCTCTGGTACTGCGGGCAGGGGAGATTAAAGGTAACCCGACATGAAAAAAATCGGCAGATTCACCATCACCGGCCTGCTGGGAAAAGGGGGCATGGGCAGGGTTTACAAAATCGCCTATCCTGTCACCGGAAAGATTGCTGCCTTAAAGCTGCTGGCGCCGTCTTCCCTGCTGGCCAGCCTTACCCCGCAAAATGAGCTGGAAGATTTGTTCACCAAAGAAGCGATCACCATGGCTGCCATCCGGCATCCCCATGTGGTGGATATTCTGGATTTTGGGCGCACAGGAGACCGGCTGTATTATATTATGGATTTTTTTTGCAATAATCTGGGAACCCTTATGGGGGAATCCTTTGAAGAAGATGATACCCGGGTTGTTCCCATTAAAAAAACGGTGGCGTATACCACACAGATATTGAAAGGCCTTGTGTGCCTCCATTTTTCCGGTATTGTTCACAGAGATATCAAGCCTGCCAATATGTTGATCACAGACCTAGATACCATAAAAATCTGTGATTTCGGCCTCTCCCTGCAACAAGGAGAATGGCGGAAGCGCCATGGGAGCATCCGGGTGGGCTCCCCGTATTACGCAGCCCCGGAACAGGAGGCAGACCCCGACAATGTTGATGTTACGGCAGATCTGTATGCAGTGGGTGTCGTTCTGTACAAAATGCTCACCGGCCGGCTGCCCCAAAAGAGCTGCTCCCCGTCATCACAGATGAACCCGGACCTGGATACGTCCTGGGATCGGTTTTTTGCCAGAGCCCTTGATCCGGATCCGGCCGGGCGTTTCCAGGGAGCAGATATCATGTGCCGGGATCTGGCAGATCTGTTCCGTGCCTGGGAGGCAAAAAAAGAGCAAATATGTTCCCTGCCCCCGGAATTGGAACAGGAGACCGTTCATCTGCCTGAAAAAGCACAGCAGTCAGGGAGAGGTCAGGCCGCTTCCGGCGGTCGAAAAACAGACAGCTGGGAAAAAAATGGAAAGAAAATACATGAAAATGGATTATGGCATGGGGTATCTGACACCATAAGGCAGTTGCCGGTGCGTGCTGTTCCCTTAAAAATCCCCATGAAACAGGCCCGGGATTTTTTTGATCTGGATCGGTTCATGCAGCCCCGCCGATACGGGGCCAATGATTTTGTATTGTCCGGTGAAAGCCTGGTGCATGACAGGCATACCGACCTGTTGTGGCAGCAGGCGGGTACCTGGTTTCCTGTTACCTGGTTTCAGGCAAAAACCTATGTGGAAGGGTTGAATACCCACCTGTTTGAAGGGTATAATACATGGCGCCTCCCCACCATCCACGAACTGCTCACCCTTGCCGCGCCCCTGGCCAAAGGCCGGGATCATTGCATGTCACCAATGTTTGATGGGGAACAGAAATGGCTGTGGAGTGCTGACAAAAGCACGTTTGTATCAGCCTGGTACCTGAACCTGGAGATGGGGTTTGTGGGCAGAAATGACGTTACCAGTTTTTATCATGTCAAGGTGGTGTGTTCACCGGTTTGACATTTACTGAGCCAAGATTGCTGGTTTTTCCCATATGAAGCTTCTGGGTTTTTCGAATCACGGTTGAATGGGTAACACCGAGTATTTTTGCAGCCTCCCGTGTAGTCTGGGTCCGGGCCAGGGCATTGGCGATTAGCCGGCGGTCCAGGGCATCGTGGGCGGTTTTCAAATCCATTATTTCATCGCTGGGAAAATTGATGTTATCGGATTTTTCAGTCTGCTGATAGATATTGTCAGGCAGGTGTCTGGGCAAAAGCATTTCATTATCAGCTGACACGACCATACGCTCAACTACATTCTGCAGTTCACGGACATTACCCGGCCAGTCATAGGCCTCCATAACCTTGAGAATCTCCTGGCCCATACGCCGGCTCAGTTCATACTTGTTGTTGTAAATTTTAAGAAATTTCAAGGCGAGAGGAAGGATG
>Ga0102940_1002033_pt1 | contig 12427 bp, 7 predicted proteins | sample SalPonR2_C_D1_MG_FD_78215 | JGI IMG/M metagenome (GOLD analysis project Ga0102940, IMG submission 78215) | Salt pond soil microbial communities from South San Francisco under conditions of wetland restoration - Salt Pond MetaG R2_C_D1_MG | ecosystem: Environmental > Aquatic > Marine > Intertidal...
GTCTGAAGACGATCAGATAACCATACCGACACATCCGGGCAGTATATACGACTATGACGTGTACTGGGAGAATGTGAACGACCCCGATAACAACGGCGCGATTGCAAACAATGACGGCAGTCTGACAATAGACTTTAACGCTCCCGGAACATACCGTGTTGAAATATCAGGCGTATTTCCCCGGGTTCTGTTTTTTGATCCGGATGCTTCGGAAGGCAATCAGGCCATCGACCCGCTGAAAATTTTGACGATTGAGCAATGGGGAGCAGTTGAATGGGCATCTATGAGACATGCTTTCCACGGTGCGGAGAACCTAAGGCTGGCTGCTATCGATGCACCCAACTTATCAGCTGTTAGCGACCTGAGCTTTATGTTTTTTGGAGCAAGTTCATTTAAACTGGAAGGCAACGGAAACCTCAATAATTGGGACGTGAGCACAATTACGCTGTTCGATGAAATGTTCAGCGGAGCCACGGAATTTAACGGAGACATCAGCGACTGGGAGACCGTCAGTGCCGGGCAAATGAACGGTATGTTCTACAACAACTTTGCATTTAATAGTGACCTGAGTGGCTGGGACGTCTCCAATGTGACGTCGATGGCGGCCATGTTTTTTAACAACAGGGTGTTTATCGCTGACCTGAGTAGCTGGGAGGTAGGCAATGTCACGAACATGGAAGAACTGTTTCGGGGAACCGATGTATTTAACAGCGACATCAGCGGGTGGGATGTAGGGAGCGTAACCAGCATGAATTATATGTTCCAAAACGCCTTGATATTTAATCAGGATCTGAGTGGCTGGAACGTATCGGGCGTTCAAACATTTGAAGGGATGTTTTTTAATGCCGATGCATTTAACAGCGATATCAGCGGATGGCCAACCGGCAGCGCCATGACGATGAATACAATGTTCTTAAACGCCTCATCCTTTGATCAGAATTTGGGCGGCTGGGATATTTCGGACGTGACCGACATGGGAAATATGCTGGATAATTCCGGCCTCTCCGTAGAAAATTATGATAAAACGTTGATCGGCTGGGAAGCCCAGGTGGTAGAGCCCAACGTCAGGCTGGATGCGGGTGGGTTACAATATTGCCGCGGAGATGGTGCAGCCGCCCGTCAGGCGCTTATTGATGAAGATATGTGGAGTATAACAGACTCAGGGCCCGCGGATGATTGTATCCCAACCAACCTGGAGGCTGATGAAGATTTGCCGATGAGCGTCAGTCTCAAACAAAACTACCCGAACCCGTTTAATCCAACAACCCTCATAAATTTTGATCTTCCTGAGGCCGGGCAGGTCCGGATTGTTATTTACGATTTGATGGGTAGAGCCGTGCAGACGTTAGCGGATAAAGGCTTTCCAGCCGGGCGTCACCAGGTTACGTTTGATGCGAGCCGGCTTTCAAGCGGTGTCTACCTTTACCGTCTCGAGGCACCTGGGGCAACGGCCACCCGCAAAATGATGCTTGTAAAATAGTCCCTGGAAGCAAGCCGTTTATTACACCTGGAATCTTTTCTCCTGAGATCCTGAAAACTGTATTGGCAGCCTGCTTCATGGCAAATACCAGTCGTTGATGTGTTCCTTGTTTTTAAATACTTATCAACGGATAAGAATTGAGCTCCGTCTGGAAAATGCTTGGTCTTAGAATCGCATCAAAAATCACCGGAAGGAGGCTTTGATATACCCATCAGTCGGTTGTATTTATTCCGAAGGAATCCCTTTGGGGCCGGCCGATGGGTGTTCCTAACCCGTCGCACATACAGCGTGCAGACGGGTGGTAATGCAAAGCCCTCCGGAAACTAAATTAAAACCTAGGTGTCTTACTCACTTTCAGAATCATCTTTTTGATCCTTGGGCCTTACCACTGTCAGAATGGGACAGGTAAGCGTCTCTGCAATATTATTGTGTATTGTGTTAAAAAAACTTTCGCGGTCATCGGCACCGGCTTCTCCAAGGATTACTAAATCATCTTCATCTGCGAGTTGGTTGACGGCTTTCGTTACATCCTCAACTTCAACGCTTTTTGAATTGATCTGATCTTCATCTAACCCGGCTTCTTTTAATAGTGCCACGGCCTTATATGCAAGATTTTCTGTTTCATCAACATCCTCAGCGCCCTCTTCTTCACTGGTCATATTAACGACTGTTACAGGCATGGAAGATACGGAGCCAATCTCGTAAACAAGTGTAGAAAATGCTTTGGTAAGCTGATCTGCAGAATAAACAGGGACAAGCAGCCGCTGAATTTTTTCAACAGGCTTAACAGTCAAAACTGCATTACACTCTTTTTTGCTGATATAGCGGTCAATGCTTTCTGCCAGGTCACGGGTAAAAACCACATTGTCGTCAACACTGAATCCATGGTCATCAATGGTGTTGGTTATCTCCTCAAAGGCTTCTTGTACATCGTCGCTTAATTCTTCTCTAGATTGCTTAGGACTGCTCTGATCGGTTACTTTTTTATAGCCTAAAACAACCAGCTCCAGGTTCTCAAAAGATTTGAGAATTGTGGTAGGTACAGATTTGGGGTCCGATAAATCGATCGGTATCAATATGCGTGATTTTCTCATAGCTGGTTCTATATATGGTGGTTCAGGATCAGCCAACATGATATCTTTTGTATATGTAAAGTACCAGACAGAAGATAATGCCAGAACCGATCCGCCTATTATGATTGAAATGGGTTTCATTAAAAATATAAGTCCGAAGCATACCAAAGCTCCAAAAGCGGGCAGATATGGAGAGCCAAAAACTCTGAATGCAGGTGCGTACCAGGCGGGGTTTTTTCTCCGGAGAGAAATCAAAGCCAGGCAAATCGTCCCGTAAAGAACCAGATGCAGAAGGGAGGCCACCTCGGCGAGAACTTCAATATTTCGGATGAGCGACAAGCCTGCAATAGAGATACCAACAATCAGGAGAGCTACGTGTGGTGTTCCAAAACGCTCGTTTACTTTGCTAACTTTACCTGATATGAGGTCGTCGTCGCTCAGTGCAAAAATTGCACGGGAGGAACTCAATATTGAGGCGTTGGCACTCGAAAGGGTTGCTAAAAGCCCTGCCCCCATCACGGCAAGTCCGCCTAGGTTTCCTAAGAGCGACTGCGCTACTTCAATCATTGCCGTCTCGCCAAGAGATGCCATCTCTTCGCTGCTTAATACACTTGTACTCACAAAGATGGCCAGGACATACAAAAATGTAACAATCAAAACGCTGCCGATTAATGCTTTTGGCAAATTGGTGGAGGGGCTTTTGATCTCACCGGCCACTGTGGCTATTTGAACAAAGCCAAGGTAAGAGGTGAAAATCAGTGCTGTAGTTGTGAAAACGGGGGCTGCACCGTATGGGGCAAAAGGCGTGGGCAATTGTGTTCTGCCAATAACTCCGACAGCACTCAATGTACCATAGGTAAACATCACAAACAAAATACCTGCGAGTCCGGTTACAACCGTATTTTGAAATTCACCCGCTTTTTCTGTTCCAAATATATTGATGAGAGTTAAAATCAGTGCTGTTCCAAGGGCGATAAGGGTGACCGGATCTCCCAGCGTAAATCCCAACTCATGTAATAAGTCGTGGCTATATTCTCCAAATCCGGCAAGATAGAATGAACTTGCGAAAACCAACCCAACGCATTGGCCTATACCAACCAGCGTACCGGTAAATGGGCCAAACGTACGCGACGTAAAATAGTAACCGCCCCCGCTTTGAGGCATCGCAGTGGCAAGTTCTGACGTACAGAACGCAACAATCAGAGCAATACATCCGGCTATCAGAAATGAAATAATTGCCGCAGGACCGGCAGCTCCGCCTGCGAGGCCGGGGAATACAAAGATTCCTGCACCTACCATTGTGCCAACCCCAATGGATAATGCAGCACCCAGACTTAAGGTGCGTTCTAACTCTCCTTTATTTTGAATCTCTGAAGCCATAGATAAGATTCTGTTCACGTTAACATTTTGATTCTATAGATTGGCACATATTCTGCCGATAATGAAATAGAATTCAAAATACTCTGAGAGGGCTTTGCATAGCCGCCCGTCTGCACGCTTTAAGTGCGGGCCAGCTGGTTAGAGACATCCATTGGTTTGTATAAAAACCGACGGATGTGTATTTGAAAGCCTCTTAAGATATTTAACCTGTTCAAATAATATTATTTTACGGCTATAAAAAGTTAACTCATTCAATATCAATAAAATACGGGCTATATGTCTTCAATTCCAATCCCAATAAAAGGCATGAGATGCCGAATCTGAATCCGGCATTGCGGTAGTAAAAATTGACATGTGGTAATGGCATCATATACAGACAATCGCCGCCTCTTTTTTAAAGTTAAAACTGCAGTCAGGGTAATATGAGATATTTACCTGCACAACATCCGGGTGGAAAGAAACTCCCTGCGGCCGATTTATCCGGTGGAATAATACTTGCAAAGCTATAAATTACTATTGGTATGAATTCAATGATCAAATTTAAACGGCAGCGCTAATGAATTGTGATGAAGGAATCGCTATACTCGATAATCAAATCCCTAATATAACTCTCGCACTTTCAGCTGCATTGCCTTTATGAACAGCCCGACAATTGAACATCTGAAAGATAGAATTCAGAATAAAGAAGTACTTAAGCCCTCAGAGCAAAAAAAGCTGCTGGAGATAATCTCATCTTACGAGACCTCTTTTGATTACAATGATATTGTTCAGGATTTATCAAATATCGGTATGCTGCAAATGCAGGGCGATAGATGGAAGAATGGGATAAAATCTTGTTTTAAAAAGATTGCGGAGGGGATTGACGCAGATTCAATTCGATTCTACGAGTTTAAATTTCATACTGAAACAGCAGAGCCGGGACTAGCTTCCGTAGTAGAGTGGAATTCCGGGCACCAAGCTCAAACGTCTGTATCAGATCATTCATTTTCGTTTCTTCCCAAACGTAAGTACAATTTTCTTTTTAAAAATCTTGAGGCAAACAAACCTTTCCAGTCGCGCCTTGATGACCAGCCTAATGGATCCATGAAAATGCTGATGCAAGCAGATAACTCTCATTCAATACTGATTTTACCGGTTAAAAGCAGCAACACGCTTTATGGGATGATCAGGTTTGATGACTGCAAGAGCAGCAGGGAGTGGACGTTTGATGAACTGACACTGTTGGAGCCGATTCTTTTTCAGTTTCGAAATATATTTGAAAGGCGTGACATGGAGAAACAGCTCCAAAATACTTACCGCCAGGCGAGGATCGGCACGTGGGAAATGGATCTGGAAACCGGCAGTTACAGCTGGTCGCCAATAACCAAAGAGATATTTGGAGTGAGTGACAACCAAATACCTGATGAAAAAATGGCCATGGACATTCTTTTCGATGAAGACTCCAGGGAAAAGCTGATGAAGGCTGTTGATCGTGCTCAGATTACAGGTGAACCGTATGATATAGAGCTGAGAATTAAGACTTTAAAAGGTGATAAAAAATGGATCAGGGATACCGGGCGCGCAGAGTTTAAGAACGGGAAATGTGTTAAGCTGTATGGAGTAGTGCAGGATATTGATCAGAGGAAGCTGGCCGAACGGGAATCAGAAAAGAATAAACGACTGCTTGAGGCCATAACCCAGCAGACCGAAGTTGCGGTTTGGGTAAGGGATGATAGTGGCAACATTTTGTTCGTTAACAAGCAGTGGAAATCTATTTTCGGCCTCAGTAGCGAAAATGTCATTGGAAAATCGCTGCATGATTTTTTCAATGAGACAGAAGCTAACGAGATGATTTCTTCTGACCGGTCAGTTGTCAGCCGAAATAAGCAGGTGATTTTTGAAGAATTCATTGACACAGCTATCGGGCCGCGTCACTATATGGTGAATAAATTTCCGTTAAAGGGTATTTCGGGCCTTGAAAATGCTGTGGGCGGTATAGGTACCGACATCACAGAAATTAAAGAGACGGAAGCACGGCTGCAGGAGACCAAGCAAAAGCTGCGTGAAATTATTGAGCACAGTACGAATCTTTTTTACACACACGATGAGTATCACAATTTAACCTATCTAAGCCCGCAGTCTGTCGATTTTCTGGGGTATCCACCAGAAGAGGCAAAACGCCGGTGGACGGAATTTGTTACCGATCATCCGGATAATGAAAAAGGACTTGCCCAAACCCAGAGGGCAATAGATACGGGCAATCCACAGCTACCCTTTGAGCTTGAACTGGTTCGGGCAGACGGCGAAAAGATATGGGTTGAGGTAAATGAGGCGCCTGTAGTAAAAGGTGGAAAAACAGTATCTATGGCGGGGTCTCTTACAGATATTACCAAACGGAAAAAAGCCCAGAATAAAATCCGGGATAGCCTGCGTGAAAAGGATACGTTGCTTGCAGAGATCCATCACAGGGTAAAAAATAACCTGGCCGTGGTTGCCAGTCTTATGCAGCTACAGGCAATGGAGTCCGAAAGTGCGGATGTTCAGAGCGAGCTGCTGGAAAGCGTGCTTCGGATTAAATCGATGGCGGGAATCCATGAACATCTCTATAAGACAGAAGATTTTGCGAATCTCGATTTTGCACACAACCTGACGATGCTGGTGAGCGAAGTTACAGGTACAATGCAACTGTCGGCAGATATCTCGCTCTCTTTTGATTGTGAGGAGGTACGGCTTAGTGTAAACCAGGCAATTCCATGCTCTTTGATTATTAACGAAGTGGTCACAAACATCATTAAGCACGGTTTTAAGGGAAGAGATAAGGGCGTCGTCATAACGCATCTGAATCAGACCGGGGAAACGGTAACCATCACCATAGAGGATGACGGGGTAGGTCTGCCGGAAAATTTTGACCCTGAATCAACAAAAACGCTGGGTATGCAGCTCATAAAAACATTGTCGCAACAGCTGTTTGGCTCCTATAAATTTGATTCAAATGAAAATGGATCTACTTTCAGCCTAACCTTCACCAAAAAAGATGAGCTGGCCCCGGTGGTTTAATTTACCTTTTATTTAACGTCCTGATTAGAAATGGGTTATGCCTTTCATTAGATCCATAAAGCGCTATTTATCAGTCCGCCGACCGCTGCGGCAGACCTATAAGGATCAGCTGGTGACATCCGTCCCATTCTACAGACGTTTAAACGCATCACAAAAAAGAAACCTGGAAAAACGCATGAGTGTTTTGCTGGATGAGAAAATTTTTGAAGGGTGCGGCGGTTTAACTGTAACAGATGAAATGCGGTGTGTGATAGTTGCCTATGCCGGCCTGCTGATCATGGAGAAGCCATCTGACTACTACAGTGACCTGGGGGCAATACTCGTCTATCCTGATGATTATGTTGCACCTGTATACCAGATGCATGAGGGAGGCGTGGTGTCCGAAGGATCTGAAAGGCGTCAGGGCGAATCATGGGATTCGGGAAGCATCGTGCTTTCGTGGAACGACATACGTAACTCTGCGATGAACAGGGATAACGGCCACAATTTGATCATCCATGAATTCGCGCACCAGCTGGATGATCAGTATGGTCTTTCTGCCGGCATCACTCTTGATGGGAAACCATTGCAGAATGATGAGTGGACCCGTGAACTTGCCAAAATCTATCGAGACCTGATGAATGCCGAAAGGTTCGGGCGATCCGATCACCCGCTGGACCTGTATGGGGCTACCAATCCCGCCGAGTGCTTTGCAGTTACGCTGGAGGCGTTTATCGAATCACCAAGAAGGTTTCAAACAGCATATGGTTCAGCCTATCGTATGTTGACCGATTTTTTTGGATTTGATCCCGGTCGGATTTGGGGGTTTTAAAGTTCAAGACGGCATATCCGGTAGCTTAACAATTTCTTAACACGGATTTTAACGGATTCTCCTTAATTAAAGCTGAACATATTTTATATTGCTAGTCTAAAAAATTTTCAGATGACTTGATCAGCACACAGTCAAATCTGCGTTGAAATAAACAAGATTGTATGAACTATACATTTTTTGATTTTTTACAGCTCATCGGTTCTCTCGGGGTTTTCATTTATGGAATGAAAGTTTTCAGCGACGGGCTCCAAAAAGTTGCGGGCAGTAAACTCAGAGCTATACTTAAAGGGATGACCACCACCCGGTTTCGGGGTATTTTAACAGGGTTTGGTGCCACCACAATTACACAATCATCCAGTACTACAACGGTGATGGTTGTGAGTTTTGTAAATGCCGGGCTTATCACATTTCTTGAGTCTACCGGTGTGATAATGGGTGCAAACATCGGGACCACCGTAACCGCCTGGATGGTATCGATATTCGGGTTTAAAATGCAGATAACGCCCATTGCTGTTATGCTTATCGGTATATTTTTCCCATTCATGTTTTTTGGCAAAGAGAAGCTGCAAAATCTCGCAGAAGCCATGATCGGATTCGGTATCCTGTTTATAGGTCTCGATTTTATCAAGAACGGTGTGCCGAATATCAGTGATAATCCTGAGATGTTTATGTTTGTAGACTCCTTCACGGAGTTTGGATTCCTTTCTATTATTATTTTTGTGATTGTCGGAACACTGCTGACGCTTATCACACAGTCATCGTCGGCATCAACAGCCATTACGCTTGTCATGCTTTTCCAGGGCTGGATAGACTTCCCAATTGCGGCAGCCATGGTGCTGGGCGAGAATATCGGAACCACGGTTACTGCCAATATTGCCGCTATCGTAGGAAATGTTTATGCAAAGCGGGCCGCGCGGTTTCACTTTATATTCAATGTGTTTGGGGTGGTGTGGATGCTATTGCTCCTGCAGCCGTTTTTAATGGGAATTGACCAGGTGATGAGTTTCTTTTCACCGGAAATGGGATCCGTTCTGGTAGCAAACAGTGAACTTGAGAGGGCCAATGCAACGCTTGCACTGTCTCTTTTTCATACGGCGTTCAACATTATTAACGTACTCCTGATGGTTGGCTTCGTGCCTCAAATCATTAAATTTGTAGAGCGGATGCAAAAGGAAAAAACGTCGTCAGATAGCAAATTCCGGCTGCAGTATATTTCATCGGGGTTAATGTCGTCTGCGGAAATGTCTATTGAGCAGGCACAGAAAGAGATACAGCTGTTTGCCGAACTGCTCGAGAAAATGCATTTCAGTTTCCAGGGGTTATTCTTCAAGAAGCAAAAAAAGCACGAGAAATTCTTGAAAAAAATCAAAAAACGGGAGCAGATAACAGACAATATTGAGCTGGAAATTGCCGAGTATCTCACCAAAATATCCAAGTTCAATCTCTCAGATTCTGCCACACGTAAAATCAGGGCCATGCACAGCATGATCAACGATATGGAGCGCGTGGGCGATATTTACTTTCAAATGTCGAAGACGTTCGAGGAGATGCAAAACAATGATATTAAGCTTCCGGAAGATGCCAGTGGTGAAATTGCAAAGATGCTTGATCTATTGCACGAATCTATCCGTCTCGTACGTAAAAATCTTAGCCAGAATAATGGTGAGTTTAACCTTCAAAAGGCGATCGAAATTGAGAAAAAGATTAACTCAATGAGAGATGAACTTCTGGAAAAACATTACAAACGGCTCGAAGATAACTCATACTCGAACAAAGCCGGATTTATATACCTCGATTACATGAATCGAATGGAGAAGATTGGGGATCACCTCTTTAACGTAAGTGAAGCCCTTGCCGGCCGTAAAGTAAAGGCCGCCTATTCCGAAGTGATGGAAGACAGGTAGTGGCGGGGGGAAATTAGATAAACCAGGGCTTCCTGAAACGTGTAAAAGAGATACGGGGAACGATACCTTTAAAATAGAAAGACTTTATCCGCCACACTTATTTGCGCTTGTCTTTAACATAAATGGCTTTCGATTGGCCTTCACCAACCGATCGCTCTTCAATTTCAAAGAGGTTCATTGCTTTAACAAGCTCACCGAGTTTCTGGAATCCATAGTTACGCGGATCAAACCCGGGAGATTGTTTTGCGATGTTGCTGCCTACCGGTGCGAGATGCGCCCATCCGCTCTCATCTGATGACGCCTCTACAGCATTACGCACCAGGTTTACCAGTTTTGTATCCTGCTTTAATTCGTTAATTGGTTGACGTTTCTTGCGTGTGATTTCATCCTCATCCACTTTCAGAACCTCCGTATAGATGAATTTGTCACACGCAGCCACAAACGCGTCAGGTGTTTTCTTTTCCCCAAAACCATACACGGTCAGGCCTGATTCCCGAATACGGGCAGCAAGCTTAGTGAAATCGCTGTCGCTGCTTACAAGGCAAAAGCCATCAAAACTCCCGGTATACAGCAAGTCCATCGCATCAATAATAAGAGCGCTGTCGGTGGCGTTTTTCCCTTTTGTGTATCCAAATTGCTGGATAGGCTGTATAGAGTGCTGAAGCAGAAGATCTTTCCACCCGCGAAGTTGAGGCTGGGTCCAGTCACCATATATACGCTTTACGTTAGCGATACCATATTTTGCTATTTCAGCCAGAAGGTTCTCGGTTATTGACGGTTGCGCGTTGTCAGCATCTATCAGAATCGCAAGTTTGTCGGTGTTTTTTTGGTCCATGTGCTCATCTGTTATCAGTTAAAACCGGTTCTCAGTAAATAACCGACCGGGAAAAGGAAAATACGTGAAAATCTGTTGTATGAACAATTTTAGAGGAAAGTTGATAAATACCCAAATGATTTTGTATTTATAAGGATAGAAATAATACGGTATATGAATGTAACATTTAATTCATTGCCGAATTGATCCGACGAAAATTTGGCCTTAGACAGGTTGAGAAATATGAACATACAATCCCAAAGGAGTTAATAATGCCAAAGTGTCAACTTTATAAAGATGTGAAGGGCGAGTGGCGATGGAGAAGACAAAATAAAAAAGGTGATATTGAAGCATTCTCTAAACAAGGCTTCGAAAACGAAGAAGACTGTAAAAAGAATGGTAAAGAGGAAGGTAATTGCACCAGCTTTCGAAAAGGTGCTTTTACATAAGCTTGCAAGTTACGCCAGCCAGAGTTGATAATTGGGAGCTGATAAATGTCAGGCTCCCTTTTTTAAATGACAGAGGTACGCAACTCAAAAATATTACGGTCCTTTTAGGGATTGGTTTGCAGATCTCTTATATTGATAGAGTTAATTATAATCCCACCAACGGTACGGTAATTTTTTTGGAAACGACACGGTATTGCCCTTCTTTTCATTAGATGAACACCTAGGTGTATAAACTCTACAATATACTATTATGAGTAAGCAAACAGGTAAAGTAAAATGGTTTGACGCAGAAAAAGGCTTCGGTTTTATCCAGCCAGATGAAGGCGGAAAAGACATTTTTTGTCACAGAAACAACGTAGAAAATCTTGGATTCCAAGAAGGTCTAGAAGACGGCGAAGCCGTTGAATTTAATGTAGAAGAGACTCCTAAGGGTCTGAGCGCTACAGACGTTGTAAGTCTTATTTACGAATAAGCAACACATTTTATGTGATTTTAAAGCCCGTACTCTTAACTGAGTACGGGCTTTTCTGTTTTATGGACTCAATGAAATAGCGGAATTAAAAATTCTACCCATAGGACTAAAGATAGGGCTGTTGAATACTTTAGTTTTTTGCAGCCATATGAACTAACCGTCAAGGTATGCGCGGGCAATTGCTGTGAATTTTGAAGGCTGATCTAAAAAAGCGTAGTGGCCGGCATCCTCAATTTCAACAAGTGCACTGTTAATGAGGCCTTTCTCCATTCGGTGTGCCTGATCAGCTGGGGTGGCGGCATCATCTTTTCCCCACAGCAGCAATAGCTCATCATCAATACCATGTAACTTCTCATCAAAAAATTCTGTAACCGATTTTACAAATGTCTCCCTCATCACCCCCGAGAGGTTCTGGTAGTCCGATGAACCGAGGGATTTCCAGAGTGAGGTATTTCTTAACTTTTTCATAACCGCCTCCCGCTTTGATGGTATCACAAGCCTTACCGGCATCTTGAGCAGTTTGGCGGTCAGGCGTTTCATATGGTACGAGAAGGAACGTTTGGGCTTTAAACCTGCTCCCCCGGTAATTATCATCTTTTCAATTTGGATCCTTCGATCCGGCCGGGAAAGAATTTTCAGTAATATCCGTCCTCCAAAGCTGTGAACAAGAAAATCCACAGGTGACTCCGGATACTTTTCGCTGATGAACGTTTCGATTAAATCAGCGTAATCACCGACCGCCCAGGGTTCCTGCGGTTCAGGTGTTTCTCCAAACCCCGGAAGGTCGATCAACACACAGGTTCGCAGCTCTGAGAGCTTTTTTGCGAGCGGCATCATGACTTGAGAACTACTCCCCCAGCCATGTAAAATAATAAGTGGTTTGCCATCCCCGACCATATAGTGGGCAACAGGCAGTTCATTGTAAGTATAGTGTTTAGTTTTAACGTCCATGAATTGTGTAAGGCAGGTGTGATATTTTGATCATAAACATAAGGGAGAACAATAAAA
>Ga0102940_1002035_pt1 | contig 12425 bp, 10 predicted proteins | sample SalPonR2_C_D1_MG_FD_78215 | JGI IMG/M metagenome (GOLD analysis project Ga0102940, IMG submission 78215) | Salt pond soil microbial communities from South San Francisco under conditions of wetland restoration - Salt Pond MetaG R2_C_D1_MG | ecosystem: Environmental > Aquatic > Marine > Intertidal...
CTTTGAATACGGCTACACCCAGTCCGAACCGCACGCGCTGGTGATGTGGGAGGCGCAGTTTGGGGACTTCGCCAATGGCGCGCAGGTGATGATCGATACCTACATCGCGGCAGCGGAAACCAAATGGCTGCGGATGTCGGGTATCGTGTTGCTGTTGCCGCACGGTTATGAAGGGCAGGGGCCCGAACACTCATCCGCACGCCTGGAACGCTACCTGCAGTTGTGTGCTGAAGATAATATCCAGGTGTGTGTTCCGACCACCCCAGCCAACTACTTCCATATGCTCCGACGCCAAGTGCGACGCAACTTCCGCAAGCCTCTGATCGTGATGACGCCGAAGTCGCTGCTGCGCCACAAGGCGTGCGTCTCGACTATTGAGGACTTCGCGACCGGCAGTAGTTTCCATCGGGTCTTGCCGGAGCAGCGGCACATTAACGATAACGAGGTAGTTCGGCGGGTGGTCCTCTGCAGCGGCAAGGTCTATTACGACTTGCTCGCCAAGGCCGAACAGGCTGAGGTAAATGATGTCGCAATCATTCGGCTTGAACAACTCTATCCGTTCCCGCAAAAGTCGCTGTTTGCCGAGTTGATCAAGTATCCCAATGCCGAAGTGGTATGGTGCCAGGAAGAGCCGGAAAACATGGGCGCGTGGCATTTCATCGACCGGCGGATCGAGAAAGTATTGGCCTCTTTGACGGAGGTGCAAGCGAACCGGCCAGTCTACATCGGCCGACCGGAAAGTGCTGCGACCGCGACGGGTCTTTTGAAGCGCCATGTTGCCGAGCAGGAAAAATTGGTGAACGAAGCGCTGTTGTTGGCCTGAGGGCCGGCAAGCAGGGCATGAACCGGAGCCGTTAGAGGAACCGATGAGCGTCGATATCGTTGTGCCGACCTTGGGTGAGTCGGTAACAGAAGCTACCATCGCTCGATGGCTGAAGCATACGGGGGATGCCGTCTCGGCCGACGAGCCGCTGGTGGAATTGGAAACCGACAAGGTGACGGTCGAGGTTCCCGCGCCGCAGGCTGGCGTTCTCACCGATGTGATGTTCGAGGAGGGCGATAACGTCGAGGTTGGCGCGCTGCTTGGCAAGATCGGCGAAGGTGAGGGGGCCGCGGCAGCGCCGAAGGAAAAGGAGGCAGCCAAGGCCGAAGCGAAAGAGCCCGAACCGGCGGAGAAAACGCCAGAGCCAGCGGGAGCCGCGAAAGACGATGCTCTTGCGGCGGCGGGCCCTGCCGTTCGCAAAGCCGCTGCCGAAAAAGGGGTTTCTGCTGAGGACATTCAACCGACGGGCCGCGGTGGCAGAGCGACGAAGGCGGACGTGGAGGCCGCTGCCGCAGGACGTGAGCAGCCGCCTGCTCCGGCACCGGTCGCGCGCTCCGAGGAACCTGCTCCGCAGCCTGCGCCGGCACCAGCGGTCGGGGTAGGCCGGAATGAAGAGCGGGTACGGATGTCGCGCTTGCGCAAACGCATTGCGGAGCGCCTGAAGGAGGCCCAGAACACCGCAGCCATGCTCACTACCTTCAACGAGGTGGACATGACGGAGGTTCTGGCGATTCGCAAAGAGTTCCGCGACAGTTTCGAGAATCGCCATGGCGTGCGTCTTGGCTTCATGTCCTTCTTCGTTAAGGCCGCGATCGCCGCCTTGCGGGAAATCCCGGCGGTCAATGCCGAAATCGACGGCGACGAAATCGTCTATAAAGACTACTACGATATTGGTGTAGCGGTGGGCACGCCGAGCGGACTCGTCGTGCCGGTGGTCCGGAATGCGGAATCGATGACCTTCGCCGAGATTGAAAAAAAGATCGGCGATTTTGGCGCTCGGGCCCGCGACGGCAAGCTGAAGCTGGAGGAACTGACCGGCGGTACCTTCACGATTTCCAACGGCGGCGTTTACGGGTCGCTGATGTCAATGCCGATCCTCAATCCGCCGCAGTCGGGCATCCTCGGAATGCATAAAATTCAGCAGCGTCCGGTGGTGATGCCCGACGGTTCGATCCAGGCGCGGCCGATGATGTACCTGGCCCTCTCCTACGATCACCGGATCGTGGACGGTTCGGAAGCGGTGACAACGCTTGTGCGCATCAAGGAGGGGATCGAAGATCCGCGCCGTCTGCTGTTCGATATGTAACCTACGGCAGAGACGTGATTAAGGCTTTGATTTCGGCGGAAGGAACTTCCCCTTATGTATGACGTGGTGGTGATCGGCGGCGGTCCCGGCGGTTATGTTGCGGCAATCCGGGCGGGTCAGCTCGGCCTGAAGACGGCTTGTGTGGAAATGCGCGGCTCTCTCGGCGGAACGTGCTTGAATGTAGGCTGTATTCCGTCGAAGGAACTGCTGCACGCGTCCCACATGTACGAGGAAGCCAAGAGCAATTTTGGCAAGCTGGGGATCAAGACGGAGGGACTGTCCGTCGATCTGAAGCAAATGATGAAAACAAAGACGGACGTGGTCAAAGGCTTGACCAAGGGTATTGAGTTCCTCTTCAAGAAAAACAAGGTCGATTACATCAAAGGGGCCGGTCGTATTGTCAGCCCCGGCAAGATTGAGGTCGCGGGGCTGGACGGCGAACGGCAAGAGATTGAGACTAAGAATATTGTCATCGCGACCGGGTCTGAGCCCATTCCCTTGCCCGGAGTGGAGGTCGACGAAGACCGCATTGTTACCTCCACCGGCGCACTTGAGCTGAAGAAGGTGCCTGAGCATTTGGTACTGATCGGGGGCGGGATCATCGGGCTGGAAATGGGCGTCGTTTGGCATCGCCTGGGCGCCAAGGTTACGGTCATCGAGTTCCTGGACCGCATCGTGCCCGGTGTGGACCTGGAACTCGCAAAAGAAATGCAGAAGATCCTGAAGAAGAGAGGGATCGACTTCCATTTGTCCACCAAGGTGACAGGCGCCGAGAAAACCAATAAAGGCGTGCGCCTCACGACCGAACCCGCGCAGGGTGGCGAGAGCGAAACGTTGGAATGCGACACCGTCTTAGTTGCCATCGGCCGCCGGCCATTCACGGAATCGCTCGGCCTGGACGATGCCGGCGTTGAGAAAGACGATCGCGGCCGTGTCGTCGTTGACGGTCACTTTAAGACCAGCGTCGACGGGATCTATGCTATTGGCGATGTGATCGCCGGTCCCATGCTTGCGCACAAGGCGGAGGAAGAAGGAGTCGCTTGTATGGAAATGCTCGCGGGCCAACATCCGCATATCGACTACAACTGCATTCCCAGCGTCGTTTACACCCATCCGGAAATCGCTTGGGTCGGAAAGACCGAGGAGCAATTGAAGGACGAAGGGCGAGCTTACAAAGTAGGCAGATTTCCCTTCATGGCCAACAGCCGTGCCCGCGCCATAGGACACGGTGAGGGGTTTGTCAAAATTCTCTCCGACGAAGCGACCGACGAAGTGCTTGGCGTGCATATCATTGGTGCCGACGCTGGTACCTTGATTGCCGAAGCGGTTGTGGCGATGGAATTCAAGGCCAGTACCGAGGACATCGCTCGTTCCTCGCACGCTCACCCGACCTTGAACGAGGCGGTCAAGGAAGCCGCCTTCGCTGTAGCGGGCCGGGCGATCCACGCCTAGGGCACGTTGCCTTTATAGGCATAGCCTCCGCTGTGGCGCTTCCCTATTCTTCCTTCCTCGGGAAACGCTGAGAAAGGAAATAAGGCGAAATGGCGGCATTCGATGGGAAAGCGGCCCTGGTTACGGGCGCCGGCTCAGGGATCGGCCGGGCAATGGCGCTGAGCATTGCATCGGGAAATGGGTCGGTGATGTGCGCGGATATTGACGAGCAAGGCGCGCAGGCGACGGCGGCTCGGGTCGAGGAAGCGGGGAGCCGGGCGCTCGCTCTGGGCCTGGATGTTACCGACCCGGACGCCGTGCGCGCCGCGCTGGAGAAAACCGCCGGGGAATTTGGCCGGGTTGACGTAATGATGAACAACGCTGGGATCGGCAGCGGCCATTCCTGGGATCGAACGATCAGCGTGAATCTCTCCGGTGTCTACTATGGCCTGCTTCACGCCTGCCCGATAATGGCTGCGCAGGGCGGTGGAGCGATTGTCAACACGGCCTCTATTGCGGGACTGCACGGCTTGGTACGTCCAAAGCCAGTCGTCGATGACCTGACACAACTCGAGGGTCTCGCTGCATACGTCTCTGGCAAGCATGGCGTGGTGGGTCTGACCAAGCAATTCGCCGTAGCCTTTGGCCCGGTGGGCGTTCGGGTAAATGCCGTCTGTCCTGGCTATATCGTCACTCCAATGACAGCAAAGGCGCGGGAGATGGAGGGTGGCACCGAGTTTCTCGAAAGCATCCATCCCATTGGCCGTTTGGGCGAGCCGGAAGAGGTTGCGGCGGTTGCGGCTTTTCTGGCGAGCGAGGCGGCATCTTTCGTCACCGGCGTCGCCATGCCCGTGGACGGCGGCTACTCAGCCCGCTAGCCGGTGCAACGGACAGGTGAGACGCTTGGCACAAGCGCTTGCATGCTTTGGCTGTGGTAAACACGTGTTTGCCTCCCTATGGTCGCATAACGAAACAGCCAAAGTAGCCGCTCGATGACGAAGATTTCCGTCGTTTCCCCCTGCTATAACGAGCAAGACAACGTCGAGATTTGTTACGAGACGGTCAAAGCTATCTTCGACAAGGAACTGCCGGGGTATGAGCGCGAGCATATCTTTGTCGACAATTGTTCCACCGACCGGACAGTCGACATTCTGCGGGAGATAGCGTCGCGCGATCCAGCCGTAAAAGTCGTTGTCAATTCCCGCAACTATGGCGTGTTCCGGTCCACCTTCAACGGCCTGCACTACGCCGAAGGGGATGCGACCCTCGTCATGCTGCCGGTCGATCTGCAGGATCCGCCGGAGCATTTGCCGGAGTTCGTCCGATTGTGGGAACAGGGCTATGAAGTGGTCGCGGGCGCGCGCTCCACGCGGGAAGAACCCTTTTTGCTACGGAACGCACGCAAACTGTTCTACCGCGTGGTCAATGGACTCTCCGACTTCCGGATTTCACCGGACGTCGGGGAGTTTCAACTGATCGACAAGAAGGTCCTTCAGGCCGTCTTGCAGCATAACGACCACTATCCCTACATCAGGGGAATTATTGCATCTTGCGGGTTCCGCAGCATTATTGTGCCTTATGTCTGGAAAGCACGAAAGCACGGAGTATCGAAGCACAGGCTCTTTTCGATGATCGATCAGGGACTGAATGCGATCTTTGCGTTTACCAAGGCACCGATGCGTTTTTGCACGATTGTGGGCGTTCTGATTTCGGCGTTATGTATTTTATTTTCGCTCGCTTCGGTCATCGCATTTTTCTTCGATCCGAATCTTGCACCCCGTGGAACGACGACCGTAATCGTTTCCTTGTTTTTCCTGTCTGGCATTCAACTTCTCTTCATCGGCATGCTGGGTGAATATGTCGTCTCAATCCAGAACCAAGTGCGCGGCGGCCCGATGGTGATCGAGCGTGAACTCATCAATATCGATGAGGGTCAAGGCGCCCGTTCTTAGATCCGGCGCCTGGACAACCCCGGCAAAATGGGGAACTTGCCCGTCAACACCCGGGAAATCAGTACGAATGCTGAAACTGCCGCGAACGGCAGGATTGCCGCTTGCGCAAGCAAGGGTGGCAGACCTGCGTCCGTCAGGGCCTCCAACGCCAGCGCGTTCAAGACGTAGAGACACAGATAGGCCGCGATATACGGGAGCAGCTTGCTGAAGCCCTGATGGTCGAATACCAGCTTGGCGTGCGTGAAATAGTTCCAGATAATGCCGCAGGCGTAAGAAAGGGCTAGGGCGGGCTGTGGCGGCAGGCCGATCAGCACCAGCAAGGCATAAAGCACGTACCCGAACAGGGTGTTCAGAATCCCGACCAGTACGAACTTGATGAACCGCTGGATGGTTTCGTCACGAAGCAGGTTCAGGGCGAGTGCTTTCATTTCACGCCCTCGGCCGCCAGAACCTGCGCAATGCCGGAGGCCAAATCGTACCGTGGCCGGAATCCTACCTCGTTTCGCAGGCGCGAGACATCTGCGGCGAGCCGGGGCGGGTCTGTCGGCGGGCGAGGGAGCGCGCCGAGGCGGATCAGGTCCGGACGCTGCATTTGCCTCGAGGCGGTCATAATCAATTCCCGAACGGGAATTGTCTCGCCGGAAGCGATATTAATCGGGCCTTCGGCGTCGGACCCAAGCAAGGCAGTCAGGGCTGCGGCAACATCAGCGGTGTGCAGAAAATCCCGTTCCTGCAGCCCGTCCGTGCAATCCACCGGTTTTTTCGCTACAAGCCCGCGCAAGAGATCCCCGAATAATCGGCCCGGAGGCTCTCCTGGTCCATAACAAAAGAAGATCCGGGCCCAGGCGAACGAAACATTGAGTGTCGGCGCGGCCTTGATCAGACTCATGCCGGTTGCCGCTTTTGCTGCGCCATAGAGCGTGGCGGGGCGAAGGGGCGTATCCTCCCGCAGCAGTTCGTCTGACCAGTCGTATTCAGCGCAACTCCCGGCACAGACCGCCCGTTGCCCGCCCGCGGCGCGGAATGTTTTGACCAAATGCAGAGTCGCTGCGATCCACTCCAAGTTCATGGCTGAAGTCCAGCGGTCCCGTGGGTCGGCGTGCCAGGCAAGGTGCAACAAACGGGTCGCTTCGGCTTCGCGCACGGCGCTGGCAACTGCATCGCTATCGAGCAAGTTCGCCGACACCCCTGCCATCCCGGCAGGGGCTTCGCCGTGGCGATTCAAGACGATCACGTCAAAGCCGGCCTTGGCCAACATGGCCAGGCATTGACGACCGATCAGACCGCTCGCGCCGGTGACCAGAACCCGTGATCGCATTAGCCGAAAATGTCGATGGCGGGTACTGCGGTCACGAATTTCGAGCCGCTGGCGCGCAGGTCATCGAGCTGTTTCGCAATCTCCGCTTTCAGGTTCCAGGGCAAGATGACGACGTAATCAGGAGAGGATTCGTATAGTGCTTCCACGGGCTTGACCGGGATCCGGCTTCCAGGCAGCAGGGTGTTCTGTTTTGCCGGGTTACGATCGACGCAGAAAGCGATCGAGTCTGCGCCCACTCCACAATAATTCAGAAAGGTATTGCCTTTCGCCGCCGCACCATAGGCGGCAACGCTTTTTCCTTCGGCTTTTGCCCTTGCGAGGAACTCCAAGAAGCCCTGCCTGACGGCCTCCGCTTTGGCGGTAAAGCCGGCATAACCTTCCCGGCGATCCAGCTTTGCCGCTTTTTCGTCTGCCCGGACTTTCTGGACGCGCGGATGTTCCGCGTGGGAACCCCCGGCAAGGCCGGCATAAACCCGCAGCGAACCGCCGTGGGTCGGCAGTTCTTCCACATCGAAAACTGTGAGGCCGAAGCGGTTGAACATCGTCTCCACCGCGAGCAAGGAAAGGTAGGAATAATGCTCGTGATAGATGGTGTCGAACTGGACTTTTTCCATCAGCCGCAGCAGGTGCGGGAATTCCACCGTGTAAACCGCATCGCCTTGCAGCAGCGCGGCAACACCCTTGATGAAGTCGTTTGGATCAGGGACGTGCGCGAGGACGTTGGCCGATGCGATCAGGTCCGGCCTCGCGCCTTCCGCTCGCAGCCGCTTGGCGAGATCCTCGCCGAAAAACTCGACGAGCGTCGGTATGCCCTTTTCTTCGGCTGCCTTGGCGACGTTTCCGGATGGCTCGATCCCCAGCACCGGTATCCCCGCCTCTAGGAAATACTGCAGGAGGTAGCCGTCGTTAGACGCGATCTCCATCACGAAATTGTCCGGACCGAGCCGCTGGTCTTCGATCATCTTTTCGACATAGGCGCTGGCATGAGCCAGCCAGCTATCGCTGAACGATGAGAAATACGCGTACTCCGCGGAAAAGATCTCGTTGGCCCCGACGGCATCGTCGATTTGGACCAGCCAGCACGAGGTGCATACCCGGACGTGTAGGGGATAGAACGGCTCCGCTGCATCGGCACGCTCCAGCGGGACATAGGAGTTGGCCAACGGTGACAGGCCGAGGTCCACAAGGCTTTCGGTAAGCGGCGCTTCGCAGTGGCGGCAGGTAGCAGGCTGGCTCATTCAGTGTCAGTCCTAACTATTCCCGGGCGCTTTAGCGGGCGCCCGCGGTTTTTCCAATTTCGGCGGAAGCACGAACAAGCAGCCGGCGACGGGCCGTTCGAGGAAACCCGTTGTGGCGCCGCTTTTCATGTCACCGGCCCCCTCGCAGGAGGTAAACGGAAACGCTGCCTGCCCGGGGGGCGGCGCTACCCACCGCCTGCGGTCTCCGGCCATGTTATCTCCACCCGTGTTGATCAACGTGACATGCAATGGCGTCAAATAATTCCGGGCAGCCGATTTCCACCAGTGGTTTTGGGATTGGAACGGTTTCGTCGGTAAGACAGGCGCCCAGCTCACTCGCGAGAACAACGCATGTCATGACCAGCCGCTTCCCTCCGATTTCTCCCGATGTTCCCTGCATACGGGTTTAACCCTCGCACCAAGCTGCGGCCACCCGCCGAACGAAAACAACCATAGGGAGAAATACATCATATTGCAAGCATAGATTGCGTATCAGCCTATGCCGGGACACCGGAGTTCCGCCAGTTTCCGAGCGACAGAATCGCCGATCTCTCGCGGAATGACACGGCTCCAGTTCAGCCGGTAAAGCTGACCATCGCTCCCGCGGTTGACGTATTGCCATACAATTTCGCCGGTCTGATCGAGTCGCATGGCGCGGCCATAGTTGGACTCTTCGAGAAACACCTGCCCGTCCTGGTAAATTTCTGATCGTCCCTCGGAAATCGTACGGACCTCGTGTTTCTTCATACCGTCCGCGTAAGGTGAACTGACTACGTCTGTCGAGAAGTCGTAAATCATGACGGAGTTGAACCCGTCGACCGCCGACGCTGTATTATAATTGAAACGATTGTTGTTGAAGACCGCGATCCGGTGATCGTCAAGAATATCGACGTCGTGCTGGTTAACCCAGGGGCCTTGTTTCAGCCAGACAACCCGGTTCTCCGAAGGCCGGTAAAGCACAATTGCCGACACGTTCCGAAGGCTGAGGAACACATCGCCCTTTTTCCAAAACCGGGTGTCCTCAATGGCCTGCTGAACATCGTTTAAGTGGGTTGGATCGTCAGAATAAAAGTCTAATCCGTAGACGAAATGGGCCAGCCCATTTTCGATCAATAATTCGGGTACCGACTTTTCGAACAGAATTTCGCCATCTGGCGAAACATGAACGATCGCATCTTCTTTGAACGTTTTGGAGACGCCGCTGATTGTCTGGGGTTCCAAGAACAACTCCAGCCAAAAACCGCCCTCGGAATGGAATTCATTACTGTGATGAAACAGTCGGTCGATTGTCCAGCGGATCTCCCCGCATGGGCCGACTCGCACCAGCGGCGACATGTCTTGATAGACGAGATCGCCGTCGTCGAGCAGCAGCGGGTGCATCACCCGCACGCGTGACGGTGTCCGGTCGCGTTCGAGGTCGACCAAATTGGAAACCAGTTCCGATCGGGCATTGATCGCGGCGAAGTCCGGGGCCCAGCGATGAAGCAGTGCCTGCGTATTCATGTCGACCAGTTCGACCACGCTTCTTTTCCGGTCCCCATCGTAGCGGGACAGGAGCAGGTATTCCGCATCTTCGGCGGACCCTGGCGGATAGGAAAATTGAAAGGCGGTTTGGCCTGCGAAGCGGTTCTCGACCGTTTTCAGGTCCTCTTTCTCGCCATGGAGAACCAGCGACATGCCTTTCCTGAAGTTCACGGGAATGGAGGCGATGTGCAAGGCAATGCGGCCAATCAGGCCGTAACGGTCGTCTCCGACCGCTGCGACCCGGACAACGGCACCGAAAAGAACAAAGACGATCAGGCCGACCAATCCCAACCTAAGCAGGGCGCGGAATCCAATCTTCCTTTGCAAGAAGCGATCAAACACTGCCCCGGCCTCCTTTCGGCTGATGCGGGTTCTCCGCAGTCGAGAGCCATCGCTAATCGCCATTTTGCTGAAGAAGTGACGCGAACAAGGGCTTTAATATCTTACCGCCGATCTTTCCGCATCGCGCAAAACTGACGCAATGACGGAGACGATGCGCGGATCACATCAGAGTGCCTTCCCAAGCCGCCAGACGTAACGCTCGTGTACCGCACCGTTGCCGATCAAAGAAACAGCGACCGTGTTGTTCCCAAAGGAAACCGGCACCGTCAATTCGCCGACCATGGCATCGCCGCGAGGAGAAAGAGCGATCTGGCGTTCGAAGGTCCCGTCAATCCGCAGGCTGGCTGCCCTGACTCGCGGGTCCTTCACCCGAAGGCGAAGAGTGTACTCGCCGCGCTCGCGAAGGTTGCCTTTCAATCGCAAGTTGGCTGGCGTGGCGCCTTTTTCAGCCGGAGGGACAAAGACCCAGCGTTCGCTGGTAGGGCCGAACCGGTACCAGCCCACCGCCCCGGCCGCCAGCAATAGGGGGATCAGCGCCCATTTCACCATGAACATGCCGGTCCAGGTCCGCCGTAAGGCGCCCGGCCGGTTTCCGGCTTGATTGAAACGGGGCAGCCGGGCGGCGCGTGTTGCGTAGATGGCTGCACCCGATACGGCGAGCGCTGTCGCCATGGCGCCGAACACGAACCAAAGCACGCGGGAGGCGTTGCCCGCCCAGGTGCCATGGTGCAGCGCTTCCGCCAGCCCCTTGAGGCGTTCCGTAATTCCGGCGTCGCCAGGACGAGACGTCGCAAGAACCCCGAAGTCGGTTGGATCAACCGTGACGGTACTGACGCCCGCGAGGGTGAAGGGAGAGTTGCCCTCCATGCCGATAAACACGATCCCGCCTTCTGGTTTGGACGGCAGCACAATGACAGTGAGGCTCAATTCCGGCAGGGCCCGGACTGCCGCTTCGGCCGCTCGATCCAGGGCTGCGCCGTTGAAACCCGGCGGCAGGGGGGTGGTGCGTTCTACCGCTGTGTTCTGTCCTCCTGCTTGATGTTTCGGCAGAACGCCGAGGTGCGAGATGAAATAGAAAACACCAGTCAGAATCATGACGATCAGGAACGGGACCAGCCAAAGACCCATCAGCTTGTGGAAGCTGCTCCACCAATTCCGCCCGCCTTGCCCGATATGCGGCAGGCTGAAAAAACCCCGCCAGAACCGCCGGTAGGACCATAGGCCGGTTACTAACGAGAGAACGAGCACAAAGGACAGACTGGTGACCAGGAGCGTACCCGCCCAATGGCCGGTGAACAGGCTGTCATGGAAAACCCGCAAAAGGGAATGGATGCTGGGCTCGGTTGTGATGCCCAAAACTCCGCCATCCCGCGGATCGGTCCATACCTTCAGGTTCTCTCCCCAGTTGGTCCGCACGGCGGTGTGGTCGCCAATCCATTCCCCTTTGATGGTTCGGCGCAGAATATTGATTGCCACATCGGGGTATTCGGCCTGGATACTGTCGTACACAGTTCCGAACGAGACAAGGGAATCGCCGCTAGGCCCGGGCGCGTAGGTCCGGACGTTGGAATAAGCTTCGATCTCTGGCGTAAAGACCAAAACAGTGCCAGTTGCCATAATAATTGTGAGGAATAAAAAAACATTTAACCCGACCCAAGTGTGCACCTTGAAAAGAAGCAGACGCAGTTTCTGTGCCGGCCAGGTTGTTCCCAAAGCCATTTTAACTATCCCCCCTTTACCTGAGTGGGCGCGTCTTTAAAGAAATGAGTGACGGTCCCAGCCCCGAATTAATCGCTCTAGCTGAAGTGCATCGCACCGTTGATGTCGAGCACGGCGCCATTGATGTAGCTCGCGGCGGGTGAGACAAGGAATACCAGCGGCCCCGCGATCTCCGCTGCCGCGGCCATGCGTTCCATGGGAAAGTTGTCTGGGTCGAATTCCTCGCCTTGGGTCATTGGCGTATCGACGGGACCCGGCGCCACGGCGTTGATGGTGCAGTGCGGCGCCATCCGCCGGGACGCCCAGTGGACGAAGGCATGGATGCCGCCCTTGCTCATGGCGTAGTGGGCGGAAGCGCGGACGCCGCCGATGCGGCCGGCAATCGAGCCGACCAGCGCAATCCTGCCCTTTTTGCGCGCCTTCATTCTCGGCATTGCGGCACGCACGAGATTGAGGGGACCTACCAGGTTGACGCGAAACAACTGCTCGGCTTCCTGGTTCCAGCCTTGGTTTTCCCAGTCGGTGAAGGGGCAGATCGCAGCGCAATCGATCAAGGCGTCGAATTCACCGAGGCTATCCAGCCACGCTTCAACGGCAGCTTGGTCCGTAACATCCAAGGCGGCAGTTTGATGGCCGCGACCGGTTACGCCGTCGAGCGCAGGCGCATGAAGATCGGTCGCACTGATCCGTGCCCCAAGGGCCGAAGCGATTCGGGCCGCTTCGGAACCAATGCCGCCGCCCGCTCCGGTGATTGCGATATGGTGGGCTTCCA
>Ga0102940_1002038_pt1 | contig 12412 bp, 10 predicted proteins | sample SalPonR2_C_D1_MG_FD_78215 | JGI IMG/M metagenome (GOLD analysis project Ga0102940, IMG submission 78215) | Salt pond soil microbial communities from South San Francisco under conditions of wetland restoration - Salt Pond MetaG R2_C_D1_MG | ecosystem: Environmental > Aquatic > Marine > Intertidal...
AATTTTTTGGCAAGGTGAAAACCTATAAAGCCAGCAGTTCCTGTTACCAATACTTTCATTAGTATCAAACTTATTATCAGTCCTTTAATAAGAACTTATTTCGCATAGTTAACTGCACGGGTTTCTCTGATAACAGTAATCTTCACCTGACCGGGATAAGTCATTTCATCCTGTATCTTTTTAGCGATATCGTAGGAAAGTGTTTCAGCATCCTTATCGGATACATTCTCACTTCCAACAATCACGCGCAGTTCTCTTCCTGCCTGAATAGCATATGTTTTCAACACACCTGGATGAGAAAGTGCCAATGATTCCAACTCCTTAAGCCGCTTAATATATGACTCTACAATTTCCCTTCTTGCCCCTGGTCTGGCACCAGAAATTGCATCACATACCTGCACAATGGGAGCAATCAATGTACTCATCTCAGCCTCATCGTGGTGAGATCCAATGGCATTACACACTTCTGGATTCTCCTTAAAGTTTTCTGCAAGCTTCATCCCGAATACAGCGTGAGGCATTTCCGGCTCATCATCAGGAACTTTTCCTATATCGTGCAATAATCCTGCGCGTCTGGCTACTTTAGCATTCAGACCCAATTCAGAAGCCATAATAGCACTCAGATTAGCCACTTCGCGTGAGTGTTGTAATAAATTCTGACCATAGGATGAACGGTATTTCATTTTACCAATCATCCTGATAAGTTCAGGATGCAGTCCGTGTATACCAAGATCGATGGCAGTTCGTTTTCCAGTCTCAACCAATTCCTCTTCAATTTGCTTTTTGGTTTTCTGCACAACCTCTTCAATACGGGCAGGGTGAATACGGCCATCGGTAACAAGTTGATGCAACGAAAGTCGGGCAATCTCTCGTCTCACAGGATCGAATGCCGATAATATAATGGCTTCCGGCGTATCATCAACAATCACTTCAACACCTGTGGCTGATTCGAGTGCCCGAATGTTTCTTCCTTCACGACCGATAATCCGTCCTTTCATCTCATCTGAGTCGATATGAAAAACTGTCACTGCATTTTCAATGGCATTTTCAGCAGCGACTCTCTGAATTGTTTCAATCACAATCTTTTTAGCTTCCTGATTAGCTGTCATTTTTGCTTCGTCCATGATTTCATTGATATAGGACATCGCATCAGTTTTAGCTTCCTCCTTAAGAGATTCAACCAATTGCTTCTTGGCCTCTTCCGCAGAAATACTGGAAATGGTTTCCAATTGCTCCACCTGCTGGTGATGCAGTTTATCCAATTCTTCTTTACGCTTTTCAACTAACTCAAGCTGAACATTCAGGTTCTCCCGAATTGCATCAAGCTCATTTTGATTTTGTTTGAGATCTTCCGATTTTTGATTGAGCGACTGCTCTTTCTGTCTGATTGAGTTTTCTCGTTGCGAAAGCTTCCCATCCTTTTCATTAATCATCTTCTCATGGTCGGCCTTCAATTGCAAAAATTTCTCTTTCGCCTGCAACATCTTTCGCTGCTTAATCATCTCGGCTTCCTGCTCGGCATCAGAAATAATACTATTACCCTTTTTGTTAATAGATGCTTGTGTAAAAAAGTAAGCTACAACACCACCAATAATCAAAGCACCTCCACCGGCAAGCAAATATCCAGCTAATGTACTGATTTGCATTACCATAATTGTTATAAACAGTTCCATAATTTATCTAGTTTTTAAACAAAAAAAGCCCGCATATTCCTTCAAGATTTATTAAAACCCCAGTAAGGCATTAATGGAGTCTCCGTTCTGGATCGAGTTTCCGCTGATTTCCTGGGGGAAAATCCCTGAAATAAATCAAGGTGCGGCCTGCTCTGAACAAAACGAGTTTAACTCCAAATTAATAAGTGTTGAGTTTCACAAATGGTTGAAGAAACAATGCGGGCAAAATCTTCATATATTTAAAAGAACGCTATTACTCTTCTCTAAGTAAATTGTCAAGCTCCTCATTCAGGGCTTGTAAATCCTTTTCCAAAGATAGCAAATTTTGATTAGAATCACAATCGATCAGCTGAATAACAAACTGCAATGCTGCCATCGCCAAAAAATCCTGTGGATCTTTATCTGTATACCTCTGCTTGTACTGTAACAGTCTGTCATTAATCAGCTTAGCTGCTTTTCTGATTTTCTCTTCTTCTTTCCGTTCTATTTTTAATGGATAGAAACGCTCTGCAATCTGCACTTTTATGGCCAACTTTTCATCCATCTAAACAATGCTACCTGTTTAAAAGAGCAATACACTTGTCAATCTCCCGCACAATTTTATTAATCTGCAATTTCGCTTCCTGTGGCTGTCCGTTTTCCGAAACAAATGCCTTTGAAAGCCTCAGCGTATTGTTTTCATTTTTAATTTTCTCCAGCTCCTGTTGTTGCTCTGATAGCTTGATTGCTAATTCATTATTTTGAGATTCCAACTCCATATTTGATTTCTTTTGAAGCTCCAGTTTCTCGGCTAAAAGCATCATCTTTTGCTTTAACTCATCAACAATATATATTTGATCATCTGCTATCATAGCATCATAAGCTTAGACAAATATAAAACTGTTTTTGTTAAAATAAAACCTGAAAATTTTATTTTTGCAGCAAATTAATTCTACATGATGAAAAAATCCACCATTGTTGCAATATTTTTGGCCTTTACAATCAATGTTTTTCCACAACCATCCATACAGTTCGATGCCCCACTCGATATACCCTTAATCCTTTCAGGCAATTTCGGTGAATTAAGATCAAATCATTTTCATTCCGGAATCGACATCAAGACCAACAGCGTTACAGGTCATGTGGTAAGATCCATCAGTTCAGGACATGTATCGAGAATTAAAATTCGGCCAGGAGGATACGGCAAAGCAATATATATCGACCATGAAAATGGATATACTTCAGTATACGGACACCTTAACAATTTTACCGGCGAAATTGATAAATACATTAAAGATCTGCAATATCGACTGGAAACGCACGCATTCGATAAATACCTTCAAAAAGATGTATTACCCATATCTCGCGGCCAGCACATTGGATACAGTGGCAATACCGGGAGCTCTTCCGGACCCCATTTACATTTTGAAATAAGAAAAACGCAATACCAGATACCAACCAATTGCCTCTTTTATAATTTCCCTATCGAAGATACGATTGCTCCTGATTTCAAAACCCTGGTAATATACCCGGGAGATGAAAATGCCCAAATTGACAAAACCTCGAAAAAGAAAATCCTGGTGCCTGAGAGAGTAAATAACCGCTACACTTTGAAAACCGATTCACCCATTAGCGTACATGGGAAAATTGGCTTTGGCATTGAGATCTACGATTATCTTAATAAAGCACCAAACTGGTGCGGCATATACACCATTGAAGTTTTAGTAGATGACGAATTAATCTATCTGTCCGAAATGAATGAATTTTCATTTTCCGAAAGCAGATTCATCAATGCCCATATAGACTATCCCCTTAAATTCGAAACAGGGAAGACTGTGCAAAGGCTTTGTAAACAACCATATAATGAATTGAGTATTTATAAGTCATTGAAAAATGACGGCTGGATAGAAATAGACGATACGCTCAAACACAATATTTTAATCCGTTCGAGGGATACCTATAATAATACATCTACACTCTCCTTTGAAATAAAAGGAACCGGGAAAGTTAATAATATGAATACAATTAACTCAAAACCAAACCTGGTTATACCATACAACGCACCGTCAAAATTCAGCGACCGAAATATCTCCATCAATTTTCCTAAATATGCATTTTATGATAATGTGCCTTTCACCTATAGCCGTACTAATGGAATGGACGGCTTGCTCTCTGATATTTTTCATGTACATAAAGCTTCAACACCTGTCCACCGGCCATATAAAATGACGTTGAGTGCCGATTCACTTCCTAAGCGTTTTTCCGAAAAATTATGCATCGTCAGTATCTCGGAAGAAGGCGATTTTGCATATGCTGGCGGTAAATTTGAAAACAATAGTATCACGACTGAAGTAAGAGAATTTGGGAAATATGGGATAGCGTTGGATACTATACCCCCAGAAATTACCCCCTTAAATTTTTTCAAGGGAAAAAACATTGGTAGTGAGTCTGGAATAAGGTTTATAATCACCGATGAACTCTCAGGAATTCAAAGTTACAATGGATATATTAATGGACACTGGGTGCTATTTGAATATGATCCAAAAAACGACTTGCTTTTTTATGAGTTTGACGACAGACTTTCAAAATCGGGAAAAAAATACGAACTTGAGATAGTTTTGACAGATAACCGAGGAAACAAATCCTCATATTTAAGCAACTTTTACTTATAAATAAATGCCCCATAATCAACGTCATCTCATTTTAGGCTTAATGTCAGGCACTTCGATGGATGGCGTTGATCTTGCGCTTTGCAGATTTAACAAAACCAATCATAATCAAATTGAATACAAATTGCTTCTTGGCGAAACTATCTCCTACCCATATTATATTACAGAGAAACTTGAAGATGCGCTCCACCTGAGTGCTCAGGACCTTCATATACTCGACCAGGAATTGGGAGAATACTATGCAGGTCTGGTTGGGAATATCATGACGAGAGGTTTCAGGCCCGATTTAATTGCATCGCATGGGCACACGGTGATACATCAGCCAGATAAAGGTCTCACACTCCAAATTGGAAACGGTGATGTAATGGCTCAAAAAACAGGGATCCCGGTAATTAGCGACTTCCGTATTCAGGATGTTTCAAAAGGCGGACAGGGAGCGCCGCTTGTGCCCATTGGAGACCGTGATCTGTTTCGTCAATATGATCTGTGCCTTAATCTTGGGGGAATAGCAAATATCTCCCTTGATATGAATGAAAAGAGGATAGCCTGCGATATTTCTCCTTGCAACATGGCTCTGAACACCATCACATCGTGGATCGAATTACCTTTTGATGATAAAGGAGAAAGGGCCGCTCAAGGTGAAATTCATAAAGATTTGCTGGAAAGGCTGAACAGCAAAGATTATTATAAAAAAGATCCTCCCAAATCGCTTGGTAAAGAATGGTTTCTCCGTACTTTTCTTCCGGAAATAAGAAAAACAAAGATGACAGTTGAAGATGCACTCAGAACTGTAACAGAACATATCTCAGAGCAGATAGCCGCGTTTATAAATCAACATATTAATAGCAAGTCGCAAATCCTGGTAACCGGCGGAGGTGCTTATAACCACTTTCTCATGTCGAAAATAAGACAAAAGTGCAATGGTGAAATTGTTCTACCAGACAATAGTTTGATAAATTTTAAAGAAGCCATTATTTTTGCATACCTCGGATACCTGAGAGAACAAAATAAGATAAATGTACTGGCATCTGTCACTGGAGCCAGTTCTGATACATCGGCCGGAGTAATAAACAATCCAAACTAATTAATAATGGAGAATTTCACAGCGTATAACCCTACAAAATTACATTTCGGTAAAGGAGTCGTTGAAACACTTGGCACTGCGGCTTCTGGTCTTGGAAAAAAAGCACTTGTTGTCTATGGCAAAGGATCTGTGCTGAAAAATGGCAGTTATAATGCTACAATTAAACAATTGAAGCAAAATGATATTCATATCATTGAATACAATGGCATAAAACCAAATCCTGTTATTAACGATGTTGACCATGCTGCAGCACTGGGGGTAAAAGAAAAAGTCGATATGGTTGTTGCTGTTGGAGGTGGCAGCGTTATTGATTCTGCCAAGATTATTGCTATTTGTATTGCCGACCAGGTAAATGGATGGCAAATCATGAAAGGTGAAAAAGCACCAGCCTCATCCTTGCCATTAATAGCAGTATTAACCATCGCAGCTACAGGCACGGAAATGAATATGGTCTCCGTTCTTCAAAATAATGAAACAAATGAAAAGATCGGATTCCGGAATCCCCTGATGTATCCAACACATTCTTTTCTTGACCCTACCTTCTACCAAACTGTTCCCGGGAATTATACCGCATATGGCATTGTTGATCTCATAGCCCACTCACTGGAGGCATGGTTTGGAAAAGGTCAAGCTGATTTATCAGATAGATTTGTTATTTCAATCATCCGTGAAGCAATGGAAATCGGGCCAAAATTAATGAAAGATTTAAACAATTATGAATACCGGGAGAGAATCATGTGGGCTGCAACTTGTGCTCTAAATGACACAACTATGCATGGAAGAGTTTCTGGTGACTGGGGAGTCCATGCCTTAGGCCATGCCCTTTCATACTTATACGACACTGCACATGGTGCTACGCTTTCAATCTTTTTCCCTGCCTGGATGCAATACATTGGCAATAAGCACCCCGAACGTGTGATTGAATTGGGTGAAAAACTGTTTAATGAACATACAGTTAAAGGAACTGTAAAAGCATTTAAAGCACTTTTTAGTGAATTGGGCAGTCCTGTTAACCTTGAAGAAGCTGGAATTAACAATAATCAGAAAGGAGAAATCCTGCAATTAATAGAAACAACCAAAGCATCAGGTTTACATTTCATACTTTCATCCGACGACAGAAAGAATATCCTTGACCTGGTTTAGTTATTAAACGAATAAAATAACAAAAGGGCGCTTCTGTTGAAAAAAGAAAAGGGCGCTTCTGTTGAAGCACCCTCCCTTTTTCAAACTACTAAACTAAAACTACCAACTAAACTACTATTCTAATTATCTTTTTTGCGCTCAAATTTTATACCACAAATATAAATCAATATTTTTTATTTAGAAAACAATTTAATGTTAATTTATTATAAAATTCCTAAAAATGTATTAATAATAATTTAACCCCTTATTTTATTAATTAATTTTATTTATTTTATACAATCAACAACACGTACCCCCCTTAAATATATACTATAATATTTTTTTCAGCATATCCATTGTTTTATACATATTTTTAAAAACATCGAATGAAGTCAGCAAAGATTCTAAAAGCATCAGACTTTTTTTTATATATTGCGCAGGATAAAAAGTGAAACATATTAAAGTATGATTCACTCAGATATAGTTTTTAATTATTAAAATAAGGTTACAGATATGAGGCGATTGTTTTTTTTATTCGTAGGATTGGGAATCATTTCTAACAGCATGAGCACAAAGGCCTGTACAAATTTCCTTGTCACACCAGGCGCATCGGTTAATGGGACATCAATGATCACATATGCAGCAGATGCACATGTACTTTACGGAGAGCTTTATTACTCTCCAGCAGCAACGTATCCAGAAGGGACAATGTTAAGCATCTATGAATGGGACACAAATAAATTTTTGGGACAAATTGATCAGGTCAGGCACACATATTCAGTGGTTGGAAACATGAATGAGCACCAGTTAGCCATCGGTGAAACAACTTATGGCGGAAGAGGTGAACTGAGAGATACTACCGGAATTATTGATTATGGAAGTCTCATTTACATTACGCTGCAAAGAGCAAAAACAGCCAGAGAAGCCATAAGTGTGATGGCCCAACTTGTTGAAAAATATGGCTACTACAGTTCTGGCGAATCATTTTCTATATCAGACCCAAATGAAGTGTGGGTTATGGAACTGATCGGCAAAGGAACAGATATGGTTACCAAAGGCAGAGGGGCAAAAGCAAAAACTTACAATAAAAATAAAGGCGCAGTCTGGGTAGCTGTCAGAATCCCCGACGGTTATGTCTCAGGACATGCAAACCAGGCGCGTATTCAACAATTCCCACTTGATGATCCTGATAACTGTCTCTATTCACCAGACGTTATTGATTTTGCACGGGAAATGGGTTATTATGAAGGGAGCGATGAAGATTTCAGCTTTTCAGACACCTATGCACCTGTTTCTTTTGGAGGTGCAAGGTTCTGTGATATGCGCGTATGGTCATTCTTCAAGGAAGTAAATAACGATATGGATCAATATTTTTCATATGTAAAGGGAGAAGACCTTTCAAACAGAATGCCCCTTTACATTAAGCCAAACAGGAAACTATCCAACCTCGACCTCATGAATTTCATGCGCGACCATCTTGAAGGTACTGAGCTTGACATGAGAAAAGATGCAGGAGCCGGTCCATTTGAATTGCCTTATCGGTGGAGGCCATTATACTGGAAATTTGAAGGGAAAACATACTGCAATGAAAGAACAACAGCCACACAGCAGACTGGATTTTCTTTTGTAGCTGAGTCCAGAAAAGATTTACCCGATATTATAGGTGGTATTCTGTGGTTTGGTGTTGATGATGCTGCTACATCAGTTTATGTGCCCATGTATTGCGGAATGACTGCTGTTCCTGAAACATATGCAGTGGGTAATGGTGACCTCCTCACCTACTCAGACAATTCGGCATTCTGGACCTTCAACTTTGTATCAAACTTTGCTTACCTGAGGTATAACCTGATGATTGATGATATCAAAGAAAAGCAGAAAGCGCTTGAAGAGGGATTTGTTGAAAAAGTTAAAACAATCGACCAAAAAGCAGCTGAAATATATAAAGATGACCCTGAAAAAGCACGTGCACTTTTGACCAATTTCTCAGTTAATGCTGGAAATCATACCGTAGCACAATGGAAATCACTCGGACAATACCTGATGGTCAAATATATAGACGGTAATGTAAAAAAAGAAAAGAACGGTCAGTTTCTAAGAAATGACTATGGATACCCAGTCAGTCCCGACCAGCCTGGATATTCCGAAGAATGGAAAAGAAATGTAATACGTGACACAGGAGAAAAGTTTTTGGTGCCCGAAAGTGACAATTAATTTTTTTTTAACGGACAGCAAATACTGCCTTTTTGGAAACAAATAGCATTCAATAAATACGTTAGATGTCATTCCGATCGTATTTTCAATGTTTTTAGAATATTATCATACATAAACACCGATTTGCTTGGTTTAAACCATATATGCATTTTTAATACTAATTATGACATAAATTTGAAATAATTTTATAATTTTGCGACCTGTTAAAATGCGAGGTTATAATTTATTTAAAGATCTACCGATATGAACTTAATGGACGTGGTAAAAGAGAATTATGCTGTGAGTAATGATTTTCCGGAATTTAGTGCTGGGGATACCATCACAGTGCATTATAAAATTAAAGAGGGAAATAAAGAGCGTATACAGCAGTTTCGCGGCACTGTACTTCAGCGAAGAGGAACTGGAAATACAGAAACTTTCACAGTGCGAAAAATGTCGGGTAGCGTGGGAGTTGAGCGTATATTCCCTACTGCATCTCCTTTTATTGACAAAATAGACATCAACAAAAAAGGTCGCGTTCGCAGGTCACGTATCTTCTACCTAAGAAACCTAACTGGAAAACGTGCCCGCATACAGGAAAAGAAATTTTAGATTATTATTGTTGGACCAGTAGCTCAACTGGATAGAGTACCTGACTACGGATCAGGAGGTTGGGGGTTCGACTCCTCCCTGGTTCACCGAACTACACCAAAGTAGAAAACACTGGGCTCTCCTACCCTGGAAGCCCAGTGTTTGCGTTGAACGATGCAGCTTTTTATCTAACTGGCGCTTTTTTTGCGCCTTAAATGCATCGTAATGGACACACTTATCATCAGAAAATCATCAGAAAGGGTTATGCCGAAGATAACCCTTTCACAAGGAGACGGTTACTCATTGAGCAAAGAAGATCGAAAACAATTACTCCTCCCCCCTGTTATATATTAAAAACCTATGGAGCTAACGAATAAAAAATGCGTCCCCTGTGAAGGAGGAATACCGCCACTAAATGAAGATGAAATTCTTGAATATATAACATTGATCAAAGGCTGGATTGTAGAAAAGAACAAGAAAATTACAAAGGAGTTTAATTTCGTGAATTTCAAACATACCATGACTTTTGTTAATAATGTTGCAGAGATATCGGAGGATGAAGGACACCACCCTGTAATGCTCGTAGAATATGGAAAAGTACGCATTGAAATATGGACCCATGCCATTGATGGCTTGTCAGAGAATGACTTTATTCTTGCAGCAAAAATTGATAAAATCTAAACAATTTTTTGCATTATGCCCCAGTGCGTAATGTTACTTCAAATATCATCAGCATCCATCACACTCTTTTCAGTGATAATGTGATTGATATAATATTTCGGAATCTCTTCAAAATAAAGATTTTCAGCCGTAAGGTGGGGATGCCTTATCTCCTTCAGCACTTCATCCGGATTGCGTTTCTTATCCCTAAATGCCCTTTCATCATCTTTAAAATCTAATAACTTTCGCGATTCTGTTAAGACGACCACAGGTACATTAAATTCCTGCGCTGCAAGCACCATCTGAAGAGAACCCGTCTTATTAATAATGGTGCGTTGCCTAATCTGATCAGCACCCAGAATCAACATCTGAGTTTGCTTCATCTTTTCTGCAGATAATGCATCGGCAATCAGTGTCACATCATACCCCATGTTTGCCAGATCATGAGCCTGGATCCTCCCCTCCTCTGCAGGTGCCGATAAGGTTTGGAATATATTCACACGGGCAGATTCTTCTGCAAATAATCTAAATACCTCCCTGATTGTACCACTGTTGCTATGCAGCATGACGGTCTTATCCTTGATGTCATCAACTTTTTGCAGATTGTTTAATAACTGTTGAGGAACGCGCTCCCAAAAATCTTTATATTCATTAATAAACTCAAAATAATTGTTTGGATACTGACTTGAAGAGATATTATGACTAAGTATCAACTCATCGCAGAAATGCCTGATTACTGTAAACATCTCCATTTTTGATCTTATAGCTTCAATATACCCAATAAAAACTGTATCATTTGTCTCCGGATTCAATAGTTCGTTTTCAAGGGCAACCATCAAACGCTTAAGTAAAGTGACAGAGCCACTTAAATTATCGTCAAGTATTTGTTTAATTGATTCAGGAAGTTGCATGTATGGTTTAAACTTTAGTTAAAAATCAGGTCATACTTTTCCAAAAAATGACTGTTTTGAAGTCGAGCATAACGCAGCTATTGGCGTTTTGACCTCGTCGAGCTCCGCTTCGCTACGGTTCTTGCAAGCACTATTTAGTCAATGCTTCGAATTTAATCTTAATATGAAATTCGTAAAAATATGGTTTTAAAAAGAACTTACCAATAGTTATGATGCATAGCATTTTTTCAAGCTAAAACGTAATTCTCCCTCCCTCGATAAAAAAAAAGAACATTTCACGTGTTGAATTTAATAATTTTTATCTACCATAATCAGTTGTTTACTATCTTTATATCAACCAACAATTGCGATTATGAATGTAACGAGGACCTTTGACCTTTTAGACAGGTACAACGCGATTTTTAAAAAGAACCGCGCTATTTCTGCAAAAAGAAATGGTAAATGGCAAAGCTGGAGTACCGATGATTATATCACTATTTCCCACGATTTCGCCTATGGATTACTTGAAATGGGGTTTAAAAAGGGAGACAAAATCATCACTGCCACCAACAATCGTCCTGAATGGAACTTTGTAGATCATGGTATGGCCATGTGTGGAATCATTCATGTTCCCGTCTACACCTCACTGCATCCAAATGACTATGCATACATCATCAAGCATGCAGATGCGAAGATTGCTTTTGTATCTGATAAAAAGCTTCATTCGAAGCTTACTAGCGGGTTTGATAAAAGTGAAAATCCATCCATCTATACGTTCGAAAAATACAGCGATCTTCCTCATTGGGAACTGTTCATTGAAAAAGGCCGCAAAAACCGCGAAAAATGGCGCGACATATTAGAAGAGACCAAAGGAGGTATCTCCGAAAAAGATTTTACATCACTGTTATATACTTCTGGTACAACGGGAAAACCCAAAGGGGTGATGCTATCACATGAAAACCTTGTTAAAAACTTCATCGCAGCAGCGCATATATTCGATATGAAAGAACATCAGAAATACTTGAGTATTCTACCACTTTGTCATGTCGGTGGCCGTTTAGGTAATTACCAAACACAATATTGCGGATCAGAAATCTACTACGCAGAGAGCATGGGCACGTTCGTTAAGGCAATGAAAGAGATTGAAGCCGATGGATTTGATGCGGTACCAAGGGTACTGGAAAAGGTATACGATAATATCATTGCTAAGGGTAAGCAATTAACCGGATTGAAAAAGCGACTGTTTTTCTGGGCTGTCGACCTGGGATTTAATTACAACAGCTACGGGAAAAACAATATCTATTATCGTGCCAGGCATGCTATCGCTAACAAAATGATATTTTCAAAATGGCGGGAAGCACTCGGTGGGAAAGTCAGTATTATTGGATGCGGCGGGGCAAGCCTGCAGCCCAGGCTTGAAAAACTATTCTGGGCAGCGGGAGTAAGAATCGTCAACATGTACGGACTTACAGAAACATCACCAATTATTACCATCAGTAATACCAGAAAGGGGAATTTTAAACTCGGCACTGTAGGGTCTCTAATAGATGGCGT
>Ga0102940_1002039_pt1 | contig 12410 bp, 7 predicted proteins | sample SalPonR2_C_D1_MG_FD_78215 | JGI IMG/M metagenome (GOLD analysis project Ga0102940, IMG submission 78215) | Salt pond soil microbial communities from South San Francisco under conditions of wetland restoration - Salt Pond MetaG R2_C_D1_MG | ecosystem: Environmental > Aquatic > Marine > Intertidal...
AAAACCTGTAACGAAGATGATCTCAAAATCGAGCTTGTCCATTCGTCGCAGCATGTCGAACCCACTTTCGCCTGGCATGGCTACATCCAAAAAAACCAGATCGGGGCGCGTCTTCTGTATAAGCTGGCACCCTTCTTCGGCATTGGTTGCCAGGCCTAACAAATCGATAGACGGACAGTAGTCCTTAAGCTTGTTGGCCAGTGTGAGGCGGGCGTGTTCTTCATCATCAATTACGACAGCGGTGATCATGAGGTTATTCAATTGTGGGGATGATAATTTCAACGCGAGTGCCAGCAGCTTCGCCGGCCGCGCTAATGAGGTCGGTTATTTCGATTTTGATGTCATAGCCCTCAACGGTGCTAAGTGCCTGCAATCGCTCGTTGGTAATCTGCAACGCCCGAGAACGGTGGTGGCGTTGGTTCTGTTTTTGAATGGCTATTGCCTGCTGTCGGCCGATGCCATCATCCTCCACTAAGCAACGGAGGCCGCCGTCGGGTTGCGAGAGGATGCTTACAGCAAGCATGCCTTGTTCCTTTTTGTGGAACAGGCCATGGTTGATTGCATTCTCCACGAAGGGCTGTAGCAACATAGTGGGCATAAGGGTGGTGTATTGGTTGATATTGGGGTCGACCTGCAAATTGAAGTCGAACTGATTGTGGAAGCGCAATTGTTCCAGCCCTACATAGAGCCCAATTAGCCGGAGCTCTTCCACCAAGTTGATGTATTTATTTTTTGAAGACTCTAGGAAGAGCCGCATCAGGGTAGCGAATTTGGCGAGGTAATCCTCGGCTTGCTCTTTCTCGTTGATTTGTATGAAGTACTGTATCGCGCTTAGGGAGTTGAACACGAAGTGCGGGTTCATCTGGGCTTGCAAGGCTTTCAGCTCTAGCTCGGCAAACTGCTTATTCAGTGCAGTCTCTGATTCTGCCTGCCGCTGAATTTGATGCACCCGGCGGCGATAGGCTGCCCAAGCGAGTAATCCGAGTAGGAGTGCTCCTATGATTAGGGCAGCGGGCCGTTGCCACCAGGGTAGAGCGATATTGAACTGTATACGCTTCACCGGGCTGCTGCGGTCTTCCGCGTCTCGTGCGAATATGCGCAGGGTGTACTTGCCGGGTTTCAGCCCCCCGTAACGCAGTTGGCGGTTGGTTGTGCTCAGGGTCTTGCGATCAGCATTTTCGAGTTGGTAAAAGTAGGTGATATTGCCCTGGCTTCTGTAGGAAAGAGCAGTGAAGTTGACCTCAAGCTCGTTTTGTTTGTAATTTAGCTGATACACGGAGTCTAACGCAACCTTTTCCCCGTTGATCTTGACTTGGTCAATGATAAGTGCGATCTCCTCATCAGTTGCTGCTGGCTGGTTGAGCTGCAGCTGGGCTAGCCCTTTGCTGGTAGCGGCGTACACATAGTGCTCATTGGCTTCCACCGCCATGATTTCCAAGGATGGCAAACCGTGGCTCGTGTTATAGACCTCCTCGACGATGCCGGCCCCCCCGCTTGGGTTGACGTCGATTTGCCAAATCCCTTTGTTGGTAGCTCCCCATACGGCCCCTTCCTTAATGCATAGATCCTGTACAATCAAGCCATCCGTGCCAGGGATTTGTATAAACGAGTCCTCTTGCTGTGTAAATATCCCCGCTCCATCCGTACCCAGCCACAACCGGCCTTGCGCATCTTCCCCAAAGCAGAAAACAGCCCGTTCGTCGATCATTGTACGGGTGTTGATTTTTTTGTAACGGTCTTCCCGGTAGTTGGCAAGCCCCTGTTTGAGGCCCATCCAAAGGGTGCCGTCGGAAGTGAAGTACGCAGCGTGGTTGCGTTGGGTGGAAATGAACTTGAGTTGTGGTTTAGCGCCGGAGGTGGCCTGATAAACATATCCGTACGCACTACGAGCGACGTAAAGCCTTTGGCTGGGTTCGTGCCAGGCCAAGTCCTTAATATTGCGCTCTAGGTTGGATATCATATACCTTTTCTTGGGGCTGCTAAATTGCTTGATTTGATCAGACGATATGTTTATTTCTGCCTCCGCGATCACTTGGTTAAATGACTGCCCTGCCTTTGGGGTCGGCGGATAGTAGCGTAAGCCATACTTTTGTTTTGCAGCCCATAGTGTGCCGCTTTCCGTGAAAATAAGCTTTCTTACTCTTTGCAGGTCGTTAAGTGGTAGGCTGGGCGCCGGAATGTCCTTAACTATCATGTCGTCTTCCAACCGGTAAATGGTCCCGTACTGAGAGCCAGCGTAAAGAATGCCATCGGGGGAAAACGCCAAGTCAGTCAATGCAGGCATAGCGTTTGTTCCTGCTGCTTTGATGATTTTGGTACGCTTGGCTTGCGCTGTGAGTAGATACACCCCTTGTTCGCGGGTGGGTATCCAGTAGTTGCCTTCCCGGTCTGTAAAAATTTTTGATACGCTCTGCTGCTCGGTGAAATCGACAATCAGGGTGTCTATGGCGGCAAAATTTTCGTCAAATAATATACACCCTATATCAGTTTGAAGTATCAGCTTGCCCCCTTGCTCTTGGAACTGGCAATAAGTCGGGGGCTTGCCCAGTATTTTTGCCACATTTCTGCTACTTAATGCCCTCTTGGCTATGTCAATACTGTAGACGAACCCATCTTGTGGAGGCGCTAGGAAAAGTTGATTGTTATGGCAGAGGTAGCCAACGTTGAGACTGTTTCGGAAACGTTGTGCCAGTTCCTCCGTTAACCCTTTTATCCGAAAAGTGTCTAGCTTGTTTTTTCTGGGGTGAACAACTATAGCCTTAGGAGGGCTATGAGTAAAATATAGTTTTCCATCATCTCTATCAATGATGTAATAATTAGTACCGATGCCTAAATCGCTATTTTCACTGCTTATTAGGTCACTCTCAACGTGGAATATCGTATCTAATGTCTGACCATCATCAACGATCGAATAGCGTCGCGCTCCCTGCACGTATACCCATATCTTACCGTTCGCCCGATTTATTCTTGTTTGTGTGACGGCGGTGCTATCTTGATTGATGACTACGACGGAATCTTTATCTATAGCAACAAATTTCCCCCCGAAGCACCCCACCCACATCCGCCCTTGCGAATCCTCCGCGAGCTGCCACACATCATTAGTCGGCAACCCATCTTCAGTGGTGAAATTGCGAAATTCATAGCCGTCGAAACGGGATACGCCCTTCTCGGTATAAAACCAGATGTAACCGCGGCTGTCTTGCAGGCCCCCGTAGACGTAATTGGTAGGCAAGCCGTCTTCCACCGTGTAGTGCCGGTAGCTGTAGGTCTGGGCAAAAGCAGGAAAAGCCAACCACTGCGCTGCCAGTAGTAGGCCAAGGAATAAGAGGTTGGGAGTCGTACTGATAAAGCGGTGTCGCCTCATTTTACCAATTGCGCAATCACCCTTACACAAGCAGGGGGTGATGTTAGCAATGTAGCAAAAATACTACGAGGATGGCAAAATGTGGCGTTAAATTGTGAAATTTGCAAGCTGCGCTGCAAAGACTATATAGGCAAGTTAAGCTTGTCCGCCAAATAGCGGTGGTAAATGAAAAGGACCAGAGCAGCCCCTCCCGTAGCAATGAGTAGCCGCCCTAATAAGCTCGTGCTTTCTATGCCGATTAGACCGCCGACAAAACCGCCCACGAAGGAGCCGATAATACCGATGACGATAGAGGATATCCAACCGCCCTTTTCATCCTGTGGGGTCAGCATTTTGGCGATAGCGCCAGCCGCGAGGCCAATAAGCAACCAGTAGATAAGGCTCATGTTGATGTTTGTTTTGTTTATGCCTACAAAATAGGCAATTATCCCAGCTGTTGCAAAAAATCCTCCTCCGTAAGAATCTCTACTGTCCCCAATTCCCTTGCTTTCTTGAGTTTCGAGCCTGCTTTTTCGCCTACCACAAGAATGTCGAGATTGCCGCTGACAGCACTGATGTTCTTGGCGCCGGCGGTCTCAGCTTTGGCTTGGGCTTCCTTGCGGCTCATGGTTTGTAGGGAGCCAGTGAATAAAATGGTTTTTCCTGCAAAGGGGCCGTCGCCGCTCGCTGCTTTCGGGATGTCCTCTTCGGTTTGCTCGAGGTTGACGCCGAGCTCCTCCATTTCCTTCAGCATCTTGATGTTATGCTCGTCCTGAAAGAAGTCGCGTATATTTTCCGCCACAATAGGCCCCACGTCTTTGATATTGGTGAAGTCCTCTACCGTCCACTCTTGCAGCTCGAGTACATGCTTCACTTCAGCGGCGATGATTTTGGAGACCTTGCGGCCGAGGTGGTGGATGCTCAGGCTGTGCAGCAAACGGTGTATAGGGTTTTGTTTTGCCTTTTCTATAGAAGCTTTGAGATTGTCGGCTGATTTTTGGCCGAAGCCCTCCAACTCCGCGATTTTGTCGTAGTCTAGCCGGTACACATCGGCGATGGTCCGCAGCCAGCCCAGCTCGTAGAAACGCTCGATGATGGACTTGCCCATCCCGTCGATATCCATAGCGTTCTTAGAGACGTGGAAGACAATCTGCTGCAGGTTTTGGGCGCCACACACGCAGGTCGGGCAGCGCCAAGCGGCTTCCCCTTCCGGCCTTACGAGCTCTACCGGTTCGTCCGTGTCGTTGACTGGGCAGTAACGGGGGAATTCTATTGGTTGCTCCGAGCCGTCACGCAGGTCGTCCATGGCTTTCACGATGTAGGGGATGACGTCGCCCGCCCGTTCCACCAGCACCGTATCGCCGATGCGTAGGTCTTTGCCTTTGATAAAGTCTTCGTTGTGCAGGGAAACGGATGCCACGGTCACGCCGGCCAATTGTACTGGGGCGATTTTGGCGACGGGTGTGATGGAGCCAATCTTGCCCACCTGGTACTCTACTTTCAGCAGTTTAGAGGTCGCTTGTTTGGCCTTGAATTTGTACGCGATGGCCCAGCGGGGGTGGTGGCTGGTATAGCCGGTGCGTTCCTGCAACTCGCGGTCATTTACTTTTACCACCATGCCGTCTACTTCGTAGGGGTAGTCTTCGCGCCGCTTTTCCCAGTTGACGCAGAAGTCGACGACCTCCTTGATGTTTTTGCACACCTTGCGCTCGTCCCCTTCTTCCGGCACTTTGAAGCCCAATTGGGCCAGCATGTCAAGGCTTTCTTTGTGGGTGTCAAAGCGCTGTAGTACGCTCTTGCCCTCTTTATCGGCAGCGTAACCCAAAGTATAAATGAAGGCTTCCATATTGCGTTTGGCCACCTCCTTGGGGTCTTTCATCCGCAGCCCTCCGGTAGCGGTATTGCGGGCATTGGCAAACAGCGTAAGCCCTTCTTTGGCGCGCTTTTCATTGATTGCTTCAAAGGTGTCCTTGCGGATCAGAACTTCTCCCCTCAGCTCAGCTTTGTAAACCCCATAATCGGAAAAGGCGGCTTTAAGCGGGATGGAGCGGATGACGCGCGCGTTGTTCGTCATTTCCTCGCCCATTTGGCCGTTGCCCCGCGTCGCGCCCCGGCTTAGCTGATCGTTTTCGTAAATCACGGCGATACTGCCGCCGTCGTATTTGGGCTCCACCGCATATTCGATATCCTGATCTTCAGGAATATTGGCGTAGCGTTTGATCTGCTGATCGAATTCAAACAGGTCCTCTTCGTTATAAGAGTTGGCCAAGGAAAGCATGGGCACGAGGTGCTCCACGGAGGGGAACTCTTCCGTCAGGTCGGTAGAGACGCGTTGGGTGGGGGAGTCGGGCGTGACCAGCTCTGGGTGTTCTTCTTCCAGTGCTTCTAGCTGCTTGAAAAGCTGATCGTACTCGTAATCGCTCAGCACTGGATCATGCTTAATGTAGTAACGGTACTCGTGGTAGACGATCAGCTGCCGGAGTTCGTTGATCTGCTGGTCGGCAGACTGCTGCCGGATAGCACTATCTTCATCCAGGTATTCCTTGGACAGGCTGTAGAGGGACTGTTGTTCTTCTTTGCTGTACATGTAGCGGGTTGGATTTCCAGTGTTATCGCTTAGGTGAAATGCTTAAGCATGATAATTTCTTTTTCCTTCAAGTGGCGGAAAAAGCCGCGGGGCAAGTCTTTTTTGGTCAGCCCGGCGTAGTAGACCCGATCGAGCTTTTTGACTTCGTACCCCAGGTGCTCAAAGATACGGCGCACGATGCGGTTGCGGCCGATGTGCAACTCTATGCCGACCTCCTTTTTGCTTCCGCCGATGACGTAGTCCACGCCGTCTACCGGGGCGGGGCCATCCTCCAGCTCCACGCCCTGACGTATGGCGTCGATATGGTCGGGCGTCACGTTTTTATCCAGCGTCACTTGGTAGAACTTTTGTACCTTATGGCTGGGGTGGGACAGCTTCTTGGCCAGGTCGCCATCGTTAGTCAGCAACAACAAGCCGGATGTATCCCGGTCGAGACGGCCTACGGGGAAGATGCGCTCTGGGACTTCGTCGGCCACGATGTCCAATACCGTTTTGCGGCCGCGGTCATCCTTGACGGTGGTGATGTAGTCGCGTGGCTTGTTGAGCAGGATGTACACCTTGCGTTCTTCCGGTTGGATCAGCTCGCCCTTGAAGCGGATTTTGTCCCCTTCCTGTACTTGGTAGCCGGGGGCTTTTTCGACTTCCCCGTTCACGGTGACCAAGCCTTGCTTCACGTAGTCAGCGGCTTGCCGGCGGGAGCAAATCCCGGAGTGCGCCACGTATTTGTTGAGGCGCATGCCTTCCACCTCTGGCTTTTCATGCACAGGCCCCGGCTTTTTACTTTTGTGCCGTGACCCGCGTTTGGGGGCGTAGTGCTTGCGCTTGTTCTTACTTGGGCCGCGCTTTTTGGGTGGTTTCGGCATACGTGGTATTTAATTTTTCTGAGCGGTTTTCCAATCTTTGGAAAGCCAACATCTACTAAAATGGAATATCCTCATCATCGTTCATCTTCGACGGCCGGGTAATGACCGTTTGCTGCGGGTCTTCGAAGGTGCCGTCTGGCAAATCACTGAAGTCAGGGTCATCCAAGTCGGAGAAGCGGGCGTATTCTGCATCGAACCGCAGCCGTACCGTTTCCAGCGCGCCGTGGCGGTGCTTGGCGACGATGACTTCCGCCACGCCCTTGAGGGACATGCCTTCTTCGTCTTCCAGAATATCGTAGTATTCGGGGCGGTAGATGAAGCCGACGATATCGGCATCTTGCTCGATTGAGTTGTGAACGACGATGTCGTTGGCGACAAAATTGTGGACGCCTTCCACCGTAGCATCGTAAACATCCTCTTCTTGGAGGGGGGTAATACTTTTTATCTCATCCCAGAAGATATCCGAGTCGGCCAAGTTGCCCAATTCTTCATCATCAATAATTTCGTTGATGCTGGCAAGCCTTTTTCTAGATACTCCATTTTTATAGGCACTTGAGGAAAACTGTTTGCCCATCCTGCTGAATAACGCCCTGAGTGATATTTCCTTCTGTTTGAGTGCAGGTTTGATCAGGTCAGGCCAGCACTCCTTTGGGATCACATCTTTATTCGTATTAGGCTTTATGTCTTCCAATGCTTCAATTAAATCAGGGATTATAAATCCACGTTCCCCATGGCAGCCTATTTGCCTGAGGAATTTAAGCTGGTTTTCAGTGCCTTGAATATGTAGGTGGTAATTGCACCTGTATTTTCCTTGACTAACCTTCCTCATGACACTATCAATGCCAAGCCTCAGCAGCAAATGTTGAATTTGTTGAGTTAGCAATTCACTGCTGGAAGCATAATAGATAGCTGCTGATGGCTTCCTGTCTTTTAACTTTTTCCAGCTAATATTACCATCGGTCGACCAGAGGTGTTCTAGGAAACGTGATACGCGTTGATTATCACATCTAAAGACACCTTCAGGAATACGTTTCTTATAAGATCTAGCCCTTTCTATACCTAGCTTTTTATACCATTTTGTAATGGGGTGGACTCGGCCATGTGTCAAGTGGTAAGGGCTCTTTAAATAACTATGCCACCAGTTTTTTTGACGTACGACCTTAGCCGTAATTCCAAATAAAGAACTAGATTTTTCATTTACGATTTCAATGTTGTTCCAGTCTCTACTGGTGTAATGGTAAGGCTGTTTTGGAATAATGCATCCGTCTCCTAAGAGGTGTGCAATTAGTATCAATTCATCTTCTGATAACGGGTTGTCCGGTTTAGTTGGCGAAACTACTCTAGGTATCGCGATCCTGTCCCCGACAGCGAGGTTTTCTAGTGCTACCCACCCTTCTAGCTTGCGGAAAGGGTGATTGGCACTAGCCTTGATCCTGCGGCCACTTCTTGTTACTAGCTCGTAGGTCATCTTTTTGCCGGAGTAGAATGCTTTGGTTAGGATGTGTGCACCAATGGTGTAGTCGTCGCCCATGGCTAAGACCTTCAGGGGGCTTTGCTCTTTACGCTCCGCCAAGGCTTTTATGGTAATGCGTTTTCCGGTTTCTGCATTTTGCAAAAGCGTATCGCCGGTCAGGCATCCCGATTCTCTCAAATCCGACAACTGCGGCCGCTTCGTCCCCCCACGCGTCTCCACGGCCCGGCTGAGCTGCGATAGGGCGATGACCGGCACGTTGAGTTCCTTCGCCAGGCCTTTGAGTGCGCGGGATATGGCACTGACCTCCTGCTCGCGGTTGCCGCGCTGATTATCGGAGCCGCCGCTCATCAGCTGCAGGTAGTCGATGACGATAAGGTCGATATCGTGCTGCATCTTGAGGCGGCGGGCTTTGGCGCGCAGCTCGAAGATGTTGATACCCGGCGTGTCGTCGATGAAAATCGGTACTTCGCTGACGCGCTCTAGCGCGGCGTTGAGCTGCTCCCACTCGTAGTCCTCTAGCTGGCCATTGCGCATCTTCATGCCGGAAATCTCCGCTTCCATGGCGATGATACGCTGGGCTAGCTGCAAGGCCGACATCTCCAAAGAGAAGAAGGCTACTGGTTTTTGGAATTCTTGGGCGGCATTTCTGGCTAGCGATAGAGTTAACGCGGTCTTCCCCATGCCGGGTCTCGCTGCCAAAATAATCAAATCCGACCGCTGCAGGCCAGAAGTCAGCCGGTCCAAGTCCGTAAAGCCAGTAGGGACCCCGGTGAGCCCATCTTCCTTTTTGCGCAGTTCCTCCATTTGCTTCTGCGCCTTGGCGGCGAGGGAGGACATGCTCTCGAAGCCCCGGCTCATGTTCTGTTGGGCGATGGCAAACAAGCCTTGTTCGGCATCATCCAACAACTCGAAGACGTCAGTGGTGTCTTCGTAGGCGTCCTTGATGATCTTGGTGGAGGTCGTAATAAGCTCCCGCTGCACGTATTTTTGGGCAATGATGCGGGCGTGGTACTCGATATTGGCGGCGGAAGCGACTTTGTTGGAGAGTTCTACCAGGTAGTAAGGGCCGCCGGCAGCTTCCAAATCGCCGGTGCGCTTCAATTCTTCCGTGACCGTGAGCAGGTCCACCGGCTGCGATTTTTCAAACAGGCGGAGCATAGCGGCGTAGATCAGCTGATGGGCATCGAGGTAGAAACTGTCTTTGCGCAGGATGTCCAGAACCTTGGTCAGGCCTTCCTTTTCCAGCATAGCAGCGCCCAGCACCGCTTCTTCAAGAGGGATGGCTTGCGGCTGCACCTTGCCAAACACATAATTGGACAGCTCCTCGCCCCGCCCCTTGTTGTCGCGGCCGCGCCGTGTGAAACTCTTCTTGCCGGTATCTTTCTCGCCTGCCATCTGCTTTTGAATTTGGTTCTCTGACAATTGTTGTGCTTTTGAATAAACCACTTTGGAGAACGTACTGCACCCTACGCTTGCATACCTTTCTCCAAATCCAAATTGTCAGAGAAAGTGGAGTTTTTTGCTAGCTTACAAATTTAAGGCTTTAAAAGCACAACCGCAGGGCCGGGTGCCGACTTCTTGTCAAGGCCTGATGTTGGTACACCCCCAAAGTTTGTGGAAAACAAAATACACCCAACTGGTATAGGTTTATTCCACCTTGCGCAAAGTCCGGCCGAAGACAGCCGCTGCAACTTTCCGTAGGCACTGCTAACTTCCCTGCACCGCAGGCGTTCCAATGAAAAAACATGCAAAAACTATCCTTTCTTCTCCTGTTGCTCAGCCTGAGCATTACTTCTTGCAAAGTAAGCGATTATGCCTCCGATGCCAAGCCCATCAAGCACGCGATCTGGGACAGCTTGCTGCAAAAGCACGTCACTGAGGAGGGTTTGGTCGATTATAAAGGGTTTCTGCAAGACAGCACCCAGCTGCAGCGCTACCTCGGCCTGCTGAGCAGCCACCACCCCAATGAGAAACACTGGAGCCGGGACGAACGCCTAGCCTACTGGATCAATGCCTACAATGCCTTTACGGTGCAACTTATCTTAGAGCATTACCCCGTGGAAAGCATCAAAGACATCAAAGACGGGATACCTTTTGTGAATACGGTCTGGGATATCAAGTTCATCGAGATTGAGGAGCGGACGTATGACCTCAACAACATTGAGCATGGTATCATACGGCCTAAATTTGAGGAGCCCCGCATCCATTTTGCGGTGAACTGCGCGGCTATTTCTTGCCCCAAGCTGCAGCGTTTTGCCTACACCGCCGACAAGCTTGACCAGCAGCTGGCTGAGGCTGCCCGGTCGTTCTTGGCGGACGACAGCAAAAACAAGATTGCCGAAGACCGGGTGGTGCTCTCCAAGCTCTTCACTTGGTACGGCGGCGATTTCAAAGCGGAAAGTGGCAGCATCATCGAGTACATCAATCAGTACGCCCCGGTAGAGGTAGATGCGAATGCCGAGATAGACTATATGGATTATAATTGGGGGCTTAACGGCACAGATTAGCGCAAGCGTGCCAGCCCGGACTTGGCTTTCTGGTGCAAGCTTACCCGGTATTCGTCGGGCTTAATGTCCATGCAGCGTTCGTAAGCCCGGCGCGCTCGGGAGTGTTGCCCCAGCGTTTCGTAAATATTGCCAATTTTCAGCGCCGCATTGCACGCAAAAAAGCGGGGGCTGTCTGTGCCTATTGCTATGGTTTTTTCATAGCGTTGGATAGCTTCTGTGTAGCGCTTCATGCCGTGCAGCAGTCGGCCGAGCCGGTAATGGTACTCCAGTTCGTATTCCCCTTGGAAGTTATTGGCGGATTGCCGCATCAGCAAATTGTACCCTTTGTGGTAGTAGCCGCCGTCGAACAGCAAGCGAGCTTTCAGTAAATGCAGGTTGGGGGCTACGCCGGCCCGTGCCTCATTCAGCGCATGCTTGTCGCCCCCCGCTTCGTCGGCGCCTTCTGTCAGGCACTGCTTCATATGCCGGTGGTAGCCCGCTATATCCCCGTTGATAAGTGCTTGCCAGGCTAGTTTCTGGTAGGCTTCCTTTATGAAGTTGCGGCCATTGTAGGTTTTTAGATACTGCTGAAAGTGCGGCGCTGTGTTTTTATCCAGCCGGCGTAGCTTAGCCAGGCCAAGCATATAGTCGAGGTAGGGGAAAGGGTAATAGGCCCTGCCCTGCGGTTGCTGTTGCAGCAATTTTATGGCGGCTTCGTTTTGGCCGGTACGCATGGCGATGTTGGCCATGACGAAGCAGTGTAGCGGATTGGATGCGGGGGTGAGACCAGCCTTGCTGATGGCTTGCCAAGCGCCTTCTCCATCGTTGGCGAGGTGCAATAGTAGGAAGGCATATAAAACAGAAGTCTCTTCTTCGAAAATGAAGTCCCCTTTGCGTTTGGCGTAAGCCAGTACTTGCTCGATCTCCTGCTTGCCCTCTTCTATCGTGCCCTCCAGGCCGCCCAGCAATTTTACGCCCCACTTGTAGCCGTCGGGTATAGTACCCACCATAGCGTGCAGTATGCCAAGGTCTTTTTTGTTGGGCATGAAGTCGGGGAAGCGGGCCTGATTTTCTTTCAGCAGCCGGTGGGCTTTGCTCACCTCCGCAAAGGCCCCGAGGTAATCTTCGAACCGTAGCCGGGCGAGTGCCCACTGTAGCCGGATATCCGCTTGGATGAACAGGTAGTAAGGAGAGGAAGGGTCGCCGCTGTTCTTGATCTTGTCCAGCCGCCAGTCGCGCTTATCCTTCAATTGATCGTAAACGGCTTCTTCCTCACTGATGTAAAGCTTGAAAAAGTCGATGTAGTTTTCTACATGATGCACAATGAGGTTGTCGGGGTCACGCAGACGGATCTGGGCCAGCAGAACGTAAGCTTCGCCAAAGCGGAGTTGAGTAGCTTTATGGTAGGCTGTTCGGGCGTCAGGGCTGTAATGGAAATATTTGCCTTTGGCTGCTGCTGTATTGGAGACGAGCAGGACCGGTAAAAAGACAAGCGATAGGTATTTCAAGTAGCTGTAAATCATGTTCATTGGGCATTGGGCGGCTGCAAAATAAAAAAGCCTTAGTACGGAAACAAGTCGGTACCAAGGCTTTGCATTATCTTAATAAGAAAGCAAGACTGTTAAGCTTTCTCCGCCTTTTTCTCTTCGTCCGTCAC